>Ga0196899_1001175_pt1 | contig 13067 bp, 18 predicted proteins | sample VirMetDEL_Sep_01_FD_169095 | JGI IMG/M metagenome (GOLD analysis project Ga0196899, IMG submission 169095) | Aqueous microbial communities from the Delaware River and Bay under freshwater to marine salinity gradient to study organic matter... | ecosystem: Environmental > Aquatic > Marine >... | reverse complement strand
GGTATCTATAGAGATTTACACCGCCTCCGCTATCATATCGGCAAATCGCGTGTATGTCGTACGGATAAGCGACACCCAGGTTGTCGGCTGTAGTTATAAAGTCATAAAAACCATTTTGCTGGTATTGCTGAACGCCTTCGCTTATATCAAATAAATATTGATTAGTCTGAGAGCGTGGCACAGGCTTGGCGCTTGGGTTTGTAGGATAGACTAGCTCATAGTCTGATGTAAAACCAGCAGACCAACTGACGCTACCGTCAGGCTGTACATTGTCAGGTATATTCTGTCGGTCGCCGTTTTCTGCAAACGGAAAGTAAATATATTTAGCCATCACAAACCCCTTTATAAAACTGTGTATTCAAGCCTAACGCCTGCCGGCTTTGGCAATACGCCATAAGTAACAATAGCAGTAAGTAGCCCTGTTGAAATAGGACAATTAAAAACATATTCTGCTGTCATATCTAAATTGTCAATTATCCATGCCCCGCCCTGATATAACCCATTAGGGTCATCAAACAATAAATTTAAGAAATTATTAATTGAAGTTATGCACCCGTCAGTTGTCAATTGAAAATAACGCAACCGTAAAAACAAGCGTTGCTCTTCTGTAGTCAAAATAATACGTGATGAACCCCGCGCAAAGTTGCCGCGCTCATAGTTTACATAGTTGTTAAGCGGAGGCAATTGATCAAAGCCCCAAATAGGCTTAACACCACCCTGGGCTGTTATTAGGTACGGTACATCTAAAATAATAGACCAAACAGACAAGCCAAAATCATTAGCTGTAAGCAAGTTAAATACGTCATCATACCAGCTCGACCAAAATTGAGAGTGATTAATATCAATGTAGGCTTGCTCATCAGCAACTAGCGCTTTTAAGTTAGGCGCTTGTGTATACTGCCACAATATAACCTGCTCTACATCAATGCTATAATCAAAGTCTTGAATCTGCATAAATAGCCCTAGATTAACGTAACAAAAATATTACTAGCTGTTATTGTTGCACGTTCGAAAATTTCAATTGGTAAAGTTGTTGTAACATAGCTTGCCCCATCATATGAAACCTCAACTTTTTGAACGTAAATAGTCGGCTCGTTTCTATTGATAGCGCCAGCAAGCTCAAACGGGCTTACATCTGCGCCTACGACAAATCCCGGCTCACCGCTTAACAAACCGTCGGCATACTGCACAATTGACTCTCGAATAACAAAAGCCGGATCTTGTATAGCTGCGCCAACTTTAGCAGTTACGCGCGCGAAAACCGGAATTTCAGTAGGCCTATCAAACAAAACATCAATAACCTGTCCGCTGAAAGGTACTGTATAAGGCACTGTTACAGCTCCATTATACGCTGCTCCCGCGCTTTTTTTGCTAACTAATGCGGCAGCAACGTCTACATCTGTTCCACCGTCTACACAAGCATAGATTGAGTGCGGCACCATCGTTACATTGTCAATAACCTCTGTTGTGTCTGCGTCATTCTCTCTGAAAGACAAACTTGACACACCTGGAGTAGCGATAAGCGCTGTTGTTATTGCCTCAGCAGTTGAAGTTGAATTAGTAGCAAGTGTTACTTTGCGAAAGTTGCGCGCTTGCTCATCTGTTTGAGTTGTGCTTCCCAGCGTTGCTGATGCGTTGTTTGTTACTGTTTCCCATCCAAGAACGCCGCTCACAATAATAGTTAAAGTGCCCGGGTTAGCTGTTACCTCGCCCGGCTCTGTTGCTTCAAAAACCCCTGCGCCGTTACCTGAGCCGTCAAGCGTTACGGCTGAAATAAGCGCCCATTGCGTTCCTGTAATATTATTTTGTGCTAATGAACCCGACGGTATAATTGTACCTGGCACGCCTGTCAAATCTGCTGCTACAGTTGAAAAAGTCTCTGAAGTTCGTTGAGAACCCAGCAAAGCTAATATTGCATCGAGAAAAACACCGCCGGCTAGATTGGGGTTAATCTGATTAGCTAATTGGGCGTTATTTTGTAATAAACCAATACGGCTCAAAGCTGTTTGATTGATCAATGCCCCTTGGGGGGTGCTTGGTGATACGTTTAAATCAGAACCAAAAATTACTTTGTATTCTGCTTGCACGTCTTGAAGCACCGTAGCGCTATCTGCTATTACTGTGCCCGTCTCATTAATAAATCTATAATCAGACATAAAAACCTCTAACTATTAGTTATAACTGTAGTGCCGTAATCTGTCTCGATAACGGCTTTGTACACCAGGTCATCACCGACTTGATCAATCTCTAAACTGACAACTTGAACAACTCCGGGCTGAGATAAAATAGCAGTTCTGATTGCAGCTTGATAAGCTGAAATATTAGGCACCCCCACAAAAACCGCCTCAAAATAAGGCACCCCGATATCAGTTTGTAGGACTAGTTCGCCAAGCTGAGTTTTTACTGCTTGCTCACAACCCTGTTTTACTGCATCAAGATTATTAGCTAATGCAATGTTACCGTTATCGTCAAGAAACAAGTCATTTTGCGCGTTAACTGATAGTGTAATTACATTAGCCATCTTAAAACCTTAAAAAATAGTTCCGTTAACGTCAACAACAGGCGCCGTTAGTTTAACTTCCGTGCTGCTGTCAATATTAACCTGCCCTGAACCTTGTATTTCAACGCCGCTTGAAGAAATAACGTTAACTTGCTGACTGCCGTTAATGTTAACTGTAGGTGCAGTGATATTAATTGCATTGTCGCTTAGCTCAATTTTAACACTTCCATCTAGCTTTTGCAGTACTAAGTTATCGCTGTTGTAACTGTAACCGCTGAAAGCGTTCGGAATAAATACCGCATCGCTAAAGCTGTGCTGTCTTACTGTGCCCGGTGGTGATTCAGATAGTGATTGCAAGAAAATTGAAATGTCGCGATCATTGGCTTTGATATAGCCAAAGTCGCCGGCTTTTACTGGAAACGTCAAAACAAAGCCACCCCCGCCCATGCTTAAAATTGGCACTTTCGCAAACTGTGCACGGCTTACTTGTTCGCCGCCAGTTGTTATTAAGTATATTTGCGGCTGGACTTGAACAAAGCCATCTTTTACCGCTATCACTTTAGCTGGCAACATGTCGTCATGATCTTTTAAAATCTTATTAACAACAAAATTTATCGTGCCCACTAGGCAGTCATTATCAGCCGGATCAATGCTGGGGTAGTTTATCGTCATCGTCTGCGCGCTCCGTCGGCTATATAATAAAATGGCTCGTCTCGGTTAGCTATGTCAAACGCTAACTTGTACACTACATAATCACCGTTAACACTTGGATTCTCTGTGCTTTTAACTTTTATTAATCCGCCTACGCGCGTATTAGCATCTAATAAAAACTTAACCCTAACCCCCTGCTCAGTTATTTCTGGAATTCCAACCATTCCGGTACCTGCGTTAACGACTGTTTCTACGTTTTGCAGAGGCACACCCATGTCTTTAACAACTAGCGTGTTGTCGTCAACAAAAACATTGACACCCCCAACGAAAGCTAAATTATTAACTTGCTTAGCGCTCGAACCGTTAAAGCTAAAGTTAGACAAGTTTTTATCACTTGCTTGAAAGTTTAAAACAGTGTTTAGGTCCTGTGCTATTTGTTTAGATACTACTGATAGTTGAACGTTTGACGGCTGACTTTTAGCTAGCACATTTCCTTTGATAAAGTTACCGGTAAGGCAATTAAGTTTTATAGTAACGTCTGGCGGCTGTGTTAGTGATGATCTAATAATATTACCGCGAAAAATTACTTTTGTGCCATAAGACTGGCGCCCAGCTTCAACAGTTATTGTCTTTGGTGATTGATTAAGATTAAAAGGTGACGTCTCAGTTAACAAGTAGTCTTGCGTTTCTTTTTTTAAGTTGGCAATAGTAACAGTACACTCATTTTGTAATGCGTTAGCATACTTAGTGCCTTGTGCTGTTATCGCTAGATTTTCGTAAGTTGTAGCGGTGCCATTGATATCAATTGTGACCTTTACAACTCGAAGGTCAAGCCGTTCCACGTGAAACCTCAAGCTCTTCTGCGCTAGCGTAAACTAAAAATTGATCGACGTTAAAGCGCGTATAAATCGGGTATTCATTATCAATTGTTATAAACGCAAAATTACCATCCTCAAGATAATTATAAGGTATAATCTGTTGATTCGGCTCGCATCTTACATTTTCTATAACGACTTTATCATCTCGTTTAATAGTACACGTCATTAAATTGATAACATATCTAAGTGTTATCTGATAAAAAACATTGTTAAGTTGCAAGCTAAAACTTTGATTGGGTATTTGTGCTAAGTTTATTTCAATCATAGTTATGCTCCGAAACCAATAATGTTAGATAACGCTGAACTGTTTGTGGGCTCTTGCGGCTCTTTTATGCCTGCGTCAACTGTTGATTCGTTTGAGGGGTTGCTTGGATTAACTTGTACATCTGAACTCTGTGAACTAACCACTTGTGCTTCTTTAAGCCTTAACGCAATGACAATAACTCCCTCGCGCTCTGCTGATTCTTCATGCGGTAAAGCCATAATAAACTGATTGCGATAATCGGCTGACCGCGTCTGTACAATAACAAACTTACCGTCAGTGTAAATCTGCTTAATCTGATTATAAACGTCTTTAACATACTGATACTCTACAAGTATCGATAAGTTTATTTCAACTGGCATAATAACCCGATGATCTGTAATGATTGCGCCTGTTTCGATAGGGTGCTCCATCGGTCGCGATTCTTCGCGAATCGTAGCGCGCATTAGTTCAGCATTAGTGAAAATTTCAGTTAAGTTTTCGTCTAATACTTTTACATCATCAGATATGATCGCCATTAGATACTAACTCCATCATCAAAGGTGTTAACTGTCTGTCTAAATTGATCAACCATTGATTGTTTAAAAGCTGCGGCTATACCGTCTGCATCAGTCGCTTGTGTTTGTATTGTAATGTCACCCGTATTTACCGCTGTTGACTGACTGCCTGCTCCGTTGCTTTGTAGATAAGGTGCTGGGGGTGCAGCTAATAACGAATTGTTAGTTAACAAATTAACGTTTTTTTGTGCTGTTTTATAAGCTGCCGAATCATCAATTGACATATCTGCACCGACGTTCATTCGATGCGGTGCTAAATTTTTGATCTTATGAAAAACACCGGTCACTTTAGTTACTGCTGCGCCTATGTCATCGAAAAGGCCTGTAAAAAGCTGCTTAATACGAGCAAAAACTCCCTGGATAACTTGCCACATTTGCATGAAAACACCTTCAATCGATGCGCCTGCATCTTTCCATGCTTTAACAAGCCCACCAGTCACGGAAATATTGCCTTCAAGAAAACTTTTAATATCGTCATAAACTAACGCAAAAGCGCCGATTAATGCACCAATGCTCGCAGTTATAGCAACAATGCCAGCATTAGCTATTATAAATGGTGCTGCAACTGCTATAGCTGCGCCGGCTATGCCAAGTAGTGCACCGGTTATTAGGTTCGCATGTTTTGCAAAAAACTCACCAACCTTTGCAAATTTATTCAAAACATTTGTTAAAGCTGGAAGTATTTGTCCAGCGGCTTCTAAGAATGCCGTTCTAAAAGCTTGTGAGGAATCATGCCAAGCCATGCCATATTCGCGAACAATTACCGCATTGTGCTTGCTAACAAGTCCTAATTCTTTTTGATGATCAATTGCTTTTTGTACTTCGCCGCTTCCTTTTCTTAAAAGCTGAACGGTATACTCATCAAGCCCAAGCATGCGCCCGTAACGTAAAGCTTGCGTTCTGTTCATTCTTTGAAGAGCATCAGCTAGCTTAGGCAAAACCTTAAGTGCATTTTGCCCGGATACGTATAATCGTTCTGATAAGTTTTTAAGTGAACTTTGAAAGCCTTCTGCTGTGCCGCCTATTCTTTCAACTGCGCTCCCCCACATGTCTAGCTCATCAGCATTAACCTGCAAACTGCGAGAAGCTTTGTCTATGTTTTGCGCGTATTCTATGGCGCCTTTAAAATCAGAAACAAGCGAGTTAACAGCAACAAAACCAGCAAGCGCGCCGGCTAGTCGTTTACCTAAATCAAAAAAAGAATTGCCAAGGTTGTTAGCTTGTGCGTTAGCGTCTCTTAAGTTACGCTCTAAGCGTTTACTTGATTGTGCTAATTGATCTTCGTCTTTTTTGACAGACTTAGCGCCTTGACTTTTAAACTGTATATAAAAAGTATCTAAGACAGCCATATATTAGCCCCCTTTCTTTTTCTGCGCGTGCTGCATTGCTAAGTATTCGTTATAACGAGTTACTAGAATAATCTCTAAAATGTCAAAAGCGTCTTCTAAGGTGTAGAATGTTCTGAGTTCGTGGAGCGTAGCTTTTCCTGCTCCGACAATCCCTCCAACAAGCCCGTCAACATTTTTGAAATCCACTGTGGAAAATTCTGGACTAAATCTCCCAAGAAACTCGAGATTAGCCCTTCTTCCAAAAAAGAGCAGTTGTACTCCAGCATCGCTTTTTCAATCTTGATTAGCGTCTCCCAGCTTGGCACATGATTCTCAACTAACATTTTATCATTAAGCTGAACTTCTAGCACTTTTCCGTCTTTATTTTTAGAAATAGCACAAACATAGCTCATAAGCTTTAACATGACTTCTTCATTAGTCGCATAATCACCTAGCTTAGGCACACTAGAAAGCGGGTACTTTGAAATAATCTCCCTACCCGCGATACATGGAAACTTATGCAAGATATAAGTCTTGCCGTCAATTTCTGTTTTTTTTGGCTCAAGTAACATCATACAAAAGAATATCCGCTAAATTGGAATTTATAAGTCATTGTTTCAAACCGGCCTTCACTGCTAATAGTGTAACCGGGTTTGCCGCCTACAATGATACCGTCGTTAAGCTGTGTAAACTCACCGTTGGAATAATAAACATTAGCTGTTATCTCATCGTTAGCTAGAACGCTGTTTTGCCCTACTGTGTTAGCTTGCAACAAAATGCTTAGCGACTTATCCGCTGCACTAGTTGGCAATACAGAAACAGACATGTTGATAATAGCTGGCTTGTTAAATCGTGCGGTATTACCATTTACGCCCATCACCAGTTCTGCTGTTTCTATATCGTCGAACTCAACCGGGTTAACGTTATCAGCAAAAGACTCGACAAAAAAACCAACCGGAAAGGTGCCTGTCGCTATAAAATAAACGCGACTCCCAAAACCTGCAATATTAAGTGACATTGTACACCCTCCCCTAGATTAAAATATGAGTGCCTTCGGCTTTGCGAATAACGTCGTCTTTGCTGTATACCAACACATAGACAAGTTTATATTCGACCGAAGAGCCGACAGTTGTTGTTTCTATTACGCAATTTAACCAATAGCCCAAAGTTTGCACTTGTTGATAAGCATCTGGATCATTAGTTACTTGTCCGATATAAAGCTTTTGCAAATCTGTTAAGTTTTTACCTGCTTCAATGGTACCATTAAGCAAAGCTTTTTGAATCACTGATGTTAAAACAGTTTGACATTGAGTTGCACCTGCTGCGTTTGCTGGGATCTGTGCAAAAGCTAAAAACAAGTTCATCAAAGCAACACCTGCTGAGTCTTTAAGCCATATCTCATTAGCATAAACATTAATATCGCTAGGTGAGTTTTGTTGACCCTGTAGCTTGCCTCTTTGATAAAAGGCTATCTGCTGCCCTGCTTGTTGCGTTACGCCATAGTAGTTTATCAATAGCGAGTCTAACAAGTCGGCTGTAGCATCATCTGATACACTTGGAGTTAAATCAAATTGTTGAAACATAAAGTTTTGAACAGAGTTTTCACTCCCATAATTAGTAGCAGCAAAAATCATCATCGGCGCTTGCTCGGGATACTCTCCGGCTGTTTCCGATAATGTTATCTCTACGCCGTCATAACTTGCAAGCGCTGTGCGATAGCTTGCAGCATCAGCTAAAGCAACGGGCACCGTGTACATTACCCTAATGTTTTGTAGGCTTGTCCATTGTGCTGCTTCAATAATTTCATCCAAAGTTAAGCTAGGAATAAATAGAAAAGTTCCAAAGTTGTTAGAAGCGTTCCAAGACTCTTCTAATGTCTCTGTAATTGTCTCTACCGCTGCACCATTGCTAAGTGTCGCGCCAATAAGCCAACCTAAAGTATCAGCAATTGGAGTACCTACAACGCCCTCAGCAACGCTAATTGTCGACGGTACAGGATTACCCCCTACAAACTTAAAATAACCGTCTGTAGCTTCCCAAGTAACCGTAGCGGTCGCCCAGGCTGGGGTACCAACTGCTTGAATGGCATTCTGTATTACTAGCGCCACATCAGCTAAGCTTAGAGCTGTTGTAAAATCCAAACCGGTGAAATCTTGAGTATCGCCCTCAATGGTAATACTTAGCGAACCATCTGCAATTGCTTGATAAGTCGTTAACGATTGAGTTTTAACGGCACCGAAAATAATTGGAGGACTAGCGACATCCACCCAGCGTGCATAAGATATCGCTTGAGGGGTTGTGATGTTCTTACTAATCCACCCAAAATAAAACACGGCGCGCGCGTATTCTTCAGAGCTAGTGCCAAAATAATCGCCCACTTGCTCGGCATTGTTAAATTGTATTAATGTTTTAGGTGGCAATAATTCGTTAGTTGTAAATAGCCGCCCAATAAATTGGCGACCTACTGCGCCACCGGTTGCGCCAACAGATGATGTTATATCAATGTAGCGCTGAAAACTAATAGTCATAATATCCCCCCTAAATTGAAACAACTATTTCTTCTTTTAATTCTACCACAGGCACTATATTTGATATAGTCTGTAAGTGCGTTAAAGTAAAAGTAAACGACGGTGAAGCCTCAAATTGATCTCTGTCGTCCATAAAATACGGGTTTAAAACATCGGTTACACGTAAAATACCAACATTCTGCGCCCACAAGGTCGCTAGCGTTGCATCGCTTTGCATTATGTAAGAAACACGATTGACAAGGTCCGACGCTGTATAAGAGTTTGTGTTATTAACGTCTTGTAAAACTAACGCTGATATCTGAAAAGTTGTCTCATATTGCTGGCTTTCCGTGTGTACTTCTTCTTGGTCGCCTTCATTCCAAACGTCTGTTATTTCGTGAGTGCCGTAGCGCTTATCGCCTATTTTATAAAAATAAACAGTCGGCCCGGTATTTATGCCTTGTTGTGTCGGTTGATAGGCTTGCTTGATAACAACTTCTGGAAAGTCTGCAGCTAGTCCGTTTTGTATAATTGGTAAAAACAACTTTATTAATTCGTTATCAAGCATGCTAGACAACCTTTCTTATTTTTACACATAGAATAGCATCCCAACCATCTTGAGAAAACCATTCAGTGTCGCTCTGGCACTGGTAGCGGTTGCCATTATATTCTATTTGATCACCCGACACATCTCGCTCTATGTCTAATATATCTTGCGGCACGTAAAAAATAACGTAATCATTCTGCATATCAAGACCAAACTTTTCATACATTTTACGCTCGATAGGCTGCAAGCTTCCTTTTATCTGTACTGGTGCCTCATAAACAGTAACATCTTGCCCGACGTCATTTAAACTACGGCTAGCGTATTTATAATAAGTAACTGTTTGTTTAGCAATAACAGTTAAAGCCATCTTAAGAAGATTCTGCCCAGGTATCATGCTTTTGACACCTCATAAGTACAAGAATTTAATAAGACTTTAGTAAAAACCAAAGGCTTAGCGAGGGTTGTGCTTTGCATACGTTGCGCAATTTGCGCCTGCCTTTCTGCTTTGTTTGATTTTCTTGTGTAAGTGCGCTCTCTTGCGCGAATAGTAGCAGGCTTTAGCGGTGGCGCTTTAATTGTAGTGATCATTTTTCTAATGTCGCCACTTGCAAAATTGCCAAGTACTTCATACAAATTTTTTACAGTACTTTTGCCGCTTATAACGTTTTTACTTTCTTGAGTGGTTATCTTACTCCACTTATTGCGATCTTTAATAATAGTCGGCCTGATAATTGGCCGTGGTGGTATATTTTTAGCAGGTGCACCAAACTCGCTAATAGCTGCAACTTGTGCGGTCGTCATTCGCGTGCCTGGATATTGTTTGCCAGCTACCCAGCCTACCTTGAGCGTGTGTCGATCTAAGTCGTTTAGTGCCGATTGTAACCTTTTAGCACCAGTTCCGCGCTTTACGGCAACGGTCATTGATAATAGCCCCCAACTTTTCTAAATGCTGCTGTTTCTGGTGTGCCTCCAACATAGTAGCCGCCCACCGCTTTAGCTTGTAACAGTGCCCATAGCATTTGCCCGTAGGGTGTCGAAGCTAACCAAGTTCCCCACTGCGATCTGTCCGGTGGTGCTTGTAAGCTTACATGCACCTTATCAATGCTAGCGTCTTTTATAAATCCGGGATTCTGCCCGTCAGCAATTAAGCCGTATAAAGCGGCTAGGTGTGCTGTCATCTGGTTAATGGCCAATTGCAAGCAGTCGCCTGTTAAATAACAAAATTCAACAGGATCAACATAACAAACGGCCATATCCCAGTACATCTGCAATTGTGCGTCTGGGTACTCAACGGGGTTTGCGAAAGCGGGAAACTGCTCGCGAAACAGTGTTACATTAAACGTTAGTGTCCCCACTTTCGACCCCCTGACTCTTCACATTTATCCGACTGAATGCACTTCAGACTCGCCTTTTTTATTTTTAAAGTCATCTTTTGTTTTTTGAGAAGACTTATCTCTAGCTTCTAAGTCTTTTACCACTTTTTCGACCTTGAAGTTTTTCTTCTCAACTTTAACAAAACCGGCTTTTTTGTGAGCCTGAAACGTGCGATCTGGCGCTTGGCCCTCACCGCCCTCTAAAAACTTATACTCGCCTTCATCAATCTGAGTAACAACACCTTGCGGGGTTATTAAGTTGCGGTTGATAACGCCTGAACCGCCCTTAATAGTTACTGACCTCAAAATGGTAGGGGTGAACTCACCCCCTCCCACTTGCTTGGAATATTGACAATAACGAACATCTTGAGACATCGTAGAATAAACGTAATATTTTCCCATTATACACCTATAAGTTAGATACCAGTTACACGTACAACCAAAGTCGGACGCTGACACATTACACCAGCAGTAGCGTTTGAGTAGCCTTCTTTATAAGACTTAACTAACTGCTGAACGCCAAGCGCTCTAAACTTAGTTGGTACAGGTTGAATCCAAGTTAAACCGCCGTCGGTTGACTCGTCTTCGATTTTATCTGCATAAAGATAAAATACGTTTTGCCCGCCGTTAGCATTGTTTAGCTGTGGAGCAGACACAATGCGACACTTAGGATAGTTTTCACTTAACCATTTTCCAACACTGTAACCGAAATCAGTCGAACGGCTAATGAAGCTGGCAGTGTTTGTTGATACAGCCAAAGTGGTCGCAACACTACGTGGGTCAACGTTATCTTGTGATTGTGTTTGTAATTGATTAAACGCAAACAATAAGTCGTTCACAATTTCAAGATAAGTAGAGCCAGCCCAGTTACCTGTCGGAGCTGGTAAGTAAGCAGGCAAACCTGGCGCATTCAGAAAACCGTAAGTATTATTTAAACCGCCGTTGAAACCAAAAAAGCCAACAAGGTTACGATTAATCTCAAGTGAGCGAGTAGCCCCAATGCGCTTCTGTACTGCTGCATCTAGGTTTTGTGCACTTGCGCGCATTTGCTCTAGCTGTCCAACTTCAAGCCCTTCTTCGAAACGTACAATTGTCGAAGTGTTCCAGTTGTTGTTGAAGCTTGAATAGCTTAGATTAGTTGTGTCGCCGTAAATCTCTGCTGAGCCGGTTTGTTCTACAATACCGCGTACAATCTGCTCGTCTTGCCAGTCACCAGCAATTAAAACACCCACAAAATCATCGATCTTACGAGCTGCTGTCATAACATAGACAAAACCCGGCAAGAACTCTTGCAAAAATTGCAAAGGGGTAACAACGCTGGGAGTAGTAACTCCAGGTTGTACACTATCCATTACAACGCTATCAGCCCACTCTTTGATCTGCTGTGGCTGAATAGCAATACCTAGCCTTTTTAAATCAGCGCAAGCGTGATCTAAAACAGCAGAGCCGCGACCGTAAGAACTGCGATATTCATCTAAACTAAAATCTTTCAGACTTCCAGCACCGGCAGGGATGCTAGAATGTACTTGACTTGCTTGTGTGTAACTCATTTTCTATTCCCCCTTATACTGGAATTACTAAAGTTGGAGTTAACTCAATAACAGCTAAAAAACGGCCGTCATCACCAACAGAATCAGCAATAAACACTTTAACTTCTGCAAAACCAAAACTATAACCGGCTGGCAAAGGTGTGCCTGGTGGTATTGTTTCAATTGCGCCGCTAAGGTTGTCATAAATGACTAAATCACCGATATTAGCTAAAGCTGGCAAGCTAACAAAAAATTGCCCCATGGTTGCAAGTTCTCCGACGCTATTATTTTTAATAGTCATAGTAGGCGCTAAGGGACCATCAGCCTGAGTGCCAAGAGAAGCGTAAACCTTAGGATTAACTAAAAGGCCAGCAAAAGTATTGGTGCCAGGTACACCTGTATCGTTACCAGCCGCAGCCACACCCTGCAAACCGCTTGGGATTGTATACATTGTTTGACCTACAATATTTAGGTCATTGCTAGCAGAGTTAAGCGAATAAGCAGCAGCTCGGACAGGTGAGTCACTGTATTTGTCACCCGGTACGCCGTACCCTTGTTGAATGTTTATTTGTGATTGAAAAGCCATTATTTACCCCCTCTTAGATACTGATCAATTGACTTAGACTTCACAGCTTTGTCCATTGCAATTGATGGCTTAGAAACAACACCAGCAGCGCGACGGCCTGCTAAATAACCATCTAATACAGCGCTGTGCATACCTTTTTTGCAAGATAAGCCAAGTTTTTTAACGCCGTATTTAGCAACTTCTGACAAAGTCATGCTTGAGCTATCAAAAACCCCAATATGTTTAGATAGGCGCTGTGCCAACTCGTTACGCTGTGAGATTTCTTGCATAATTGCTTTTTTAAACTTAGCTGAATCCATAGCGCCTTTTTTGTCAGCGTCTTTGTCTTCATCTTCGTCTAAGACTGCAT
>Ga0196899_1001174_pt1 | contig 13081 bp, 1 predicted proteins | sample VirMetDEL_Sep_01_FD_169095 | JGI IMG/M metagenome (GOLD analysis project Ga0196899, IMG submission 169095) | Aqueous microbial communities from the Delaware River and Bay under freshwater to marine salinity gradient to study organic matter... | ecosystem: Environmental > Aquatic > Marine >... | reverse complement strand
ACAGCCTGTGGCTGCCCGAGTACACCTACGCGCAGATGCACCGTCACAACGTGACCATGGCGGTGTTCCCGCCGGTGTACCTGCAACAACTGGCCGAGCATGCCGAGCGCGACGGTAATCCACCGAAAGTGCGGGTGTACTGCTTCGGTGGTGATGCCGTGGCCCAGGCCAGCTATGACCTGGCCTGGCGCGCGCTCAAGCCGACCTACCTGTTCAACGGCTACGGCCCGACCGAAACCGTGGTCACGCCGTTGCTGTGGAAGGCGCGCAAGGGCGACCCTTGCGGCGCCGTCTACGCGCCAATCGGCACGCTGCTGGGCAACCGCAGCGGCTACGTGCTGGACGCGCAACTCAACCTGCAACCCATCGGCGTCGCCGGTGAGCTGTACCTGGGCGGCGAGGGTGTAGCCCGTGGATACCTGGAACGTCCGGCGCTGACCGCCGAACGTTTCGTGCCGGACCCGTTCGGCACGCCGGGCAGTCGCGTGTATCGCAGCGGCGACCTGACCCGTGGTCGTCCGGATGGCGTGGTGGATTACCTCGGGCGTGTCGACCATCAGGTGAAGATCCGTGGTTTCCGCATCGAACTGGGGGAAATCGAAGCGCGCCTGCGTGAGCAGGACAGCGTCGGTGAAACGGTGGTCGTGGCCCAGGACGGCCCGACCGGAAAACAGCTGGCGGCCTATGTGGTTCCGGTGTCCGCCCCGTCCAACGAAGCCGAGTTCCGTGACGCGTTGCGCCGCGCACTCAAGACCCGCCTGCCGGACTACATGATCCCGGCGCATTTCATCTTCCTGGCGCAAATGCCGTTGACCCCCAACGGCAAGCTCGACCGCAAGGGCCTGCCGCAACCGGATGCGAGCCTTATGCAACAGGCCTATGTGGCGCCCGAGACGGAGCTGGAACAGCAGATCGCCACGATCTGGGCCGAGGTGCTGCGCCTGCCGCAGGTCGGCTTGAACGACAACTTCTTCGAAGTGGGCGGCCACTCCCTGCTGGCCATCCAGATCACCTCCAGGGTCCAGGCCGAGCTGGGCCTGGAAGTGCCGCTGGTGGAAGTGTTCCAGACTGAAACGCTGCGCGCCTATGTGCAGGCGGCTGCCACCTTCCGCGCCGGCAGCGCGGAAGACTTTGATGATCTTCGTGACTTTTTGAGCGAACTAGAGGCGATTTGACCCATGCGTTCCAACCCTAATATCGATCTGGTTTCGCGCTTTCTTCGCCTGCCTCTGGAGCAGCGCCAGCAGTTCTACCAGCGCCTGCAAAGCCGGGGCATGAGCTTCGCCCAGCTGCCGATTGCCTCGATCCGCGAGGACGGCCGGAAGCTGCCGTTGTCCTACGCCCAGGAACGGCAGTGGTTTCTCTGGCAACTGGACCCGGACAGCGCCGCCTATCACGTACCGGGCGCCCTGCGCCTGAGCGGGCGCCTGGACAAGGTTGCGCTGCAAAAGAGTTTCGACACCCTCGCGGTGCGCCATGAAAGCCTGCGCACGCGCCTGCACCTGGATGATGAACAGCGCTCCCAGGAAGTACTGGCCCACGGCGTGATCGAGATCGCTGAAAGCTCGGTCGACGAGGCCCTGCTCAAGGCCCGCGTCGAAGCCGAAATCGCCCGCCCGTTCGATTTGCAGCAAGGCCCGCTACTGCGCGTCAGCCTGCTTACCGTCGCTGAAAACGAGCACGTGCTGGTGCTGGTGCAGCACCATATCGTCTCCGATGGCTGGTCGATGGGTGTGATGGTTCAGGAGTTGATGCAACTCTATGCCGCCTACAGCCAGGGCCAGGACTGTGCATTGGCGCCGCTGCCGATCCAGTACGCCGACTACGCACTGTGGCAACGCAGCTGGATGGAAGCGGGGGAGAAGGCCCGTCAACTGGCGTACTGGCGCGAATTGCTCAGCGGCACGCAGCCGGTGCTGGAATTGCCGTTCGACCAGCCCCGCCCGGCGCAACAGAGCTTCCGTGGCGCGCGTCTGGACATCGCGCTGGAACCGGTACTGGTGGCAGGATTGAAAGCCCTGGCCCAGGGCGAAGGCGTGACGATGTTCATGCTGTTGCTGGCCTCGTTCCAGGCGTTTCTGTACCGCTACAGCGGCCAGCAGGACATCCGCATCGGCGTGCCAATTGCCAACCGCAACCGGGTCGAGACCGAATCGCTGATCGGCTTCTTCGTCAATACCCAAGTGCTCAAGGCCGACCTCGATGGCCACATGAGCTTCGCCCAGCTGCTGCAGCAGACCAAGCGCCGTGCGCTGGAGGCCCAGGCCCATCAGGACTTGCCGTTCGAGCAGTTGGTGGAAGCCCTGCAACCGGAGCGCAGCCTGAGCCATAACCCGCTGTTCCAGGTGATGTTCAACCACCAGGCCAATTCACCCGCCGCCGCGCAGCAATTGCCGGGCCTGCGCGTGGCCAACCTGGAATGGGACAGCCACAGCGCCCAGTTCGACCTGAGCCTGGACACCCAGGAAAGCGGCGACGCGATCTGGGCGTCCCTGACCTACGCCACCGACCTGTTCGGCGCCGCCACCGTCGCGCGCATGGCCGAACATTGGCTGAGCCTGTTGCGGGCGGCCGTGGCGAATCCTGCATTGCCCTTGCACGACCTGGCGACACTCAACGCCGCTGAGCGCGAGCAGATACTCGCTCAATGGAACGCCACCGCGCGCGACTACCCCCAAGGGCAGTGGGTGCATCAGATGATCGAGGCCCAGGTGCAGGCGCAGCCGGATGCACCGGCGTTGCGTTTCAATGAGGTGTCGCTCAGTTATGCCGAGCTGAACCGCCGCGCCAACCGCCTGGCCCATCGCCTGATCGAAGCCGGCGTAGGACCGGACGTGCTGGTCGGCCTGGCGCTGGAGCGCTCCATTGAAATGGTCGTGGGCCTGCTCGCGGTGCTCAAGGCCGGTGGCGCCTACGTGCCGCTGGACCCGGAATACCCGCGCGAACGCCTGGCCTACATGCTGGACGACAGCGGGGTGAAACTGCTTTTGACCCAGGCGCATTTGCGTGAACAGCTGCCCATTCCCCAAGGCCTGGAAACCCTGGTGCTGGGCGAGTCTGCCTTCGAGGGCTACAGCGACGCCAACCCAGGCATCGCCCTGGACGGCGAAAACCTCGCCTACGTGATCTACACCTCGGGCTCCACCGGCCAGCCCAAAGGCGCCGGCAACCGTCATTCGGCATTGCTGAACCGTCTGCACTGGATGCAGGAAGCCTATGCCCTGGACGCCAGCGACGCGGTGCTGCAAAAGACCCCGTTCAGCTTCGACGTGTCGGTGTGGGAGTTCTTCTGGCCGCTGATGACCGGTTCGCGCCTGGTGGTTGCAGCGCCCGGTGATCACCGTGATCCGGCCAGGCTGATCAACCTGATCAATCAACAGCAGGTCACCACGCTGCACTTCGTGCCGTCGATGCTGCAAGCTTTCCTGCAGGATCCGGCGGTGTCGACCTGCCAAAGCCTGCAGCGCATCGTATGCAGCGGTGAGGCCCTGCCGGTGGATGCCCAGCAGCAGGTCTTCGCCAAGCTGCCCCAGGCCGGGCTCTACAACCTGTACGGCCCGACCGAAGCCGCCATCGACGTGACCCACTGGACCTGCGTGGACGAAGGCCGCGATGCGGTGCCAATTGGCCGCCCGATCGCCAACCTCGGCTGCTACATCCTCGACAGCCACTTTGAACCTGTACCGGTCGGCGTGCTCGGCGAGTTGTACCTCGGCGGCATCGGCCTGGCCCGGGGTTACCACCGCCGCCCGGCACTCACTGCCGAACGTTTTGTCGCCCACCCGTTCATCCAGGGCGAGCGCCTTTACCGTACCGGCGACCTGGCACGTTACCGCGCAGACGGCGTGATCGAATACGCCGGGCGTATCGACCATCAAGTCAAGCTGCGCGGCCTGCGCATCGAACTGGGGGAAATCGAAGCGCGCCTGCTGGAACACGCGTGGGTGCGCGAGACCGCCGTGCTGGCGGTCGACGGTAAATACCTGGTGGGCTACCTGGTGCTGCAAAACGCCGGGGACGACTGGCGCGATGTGCTCAGCGCCCATCTTGCCCAGCAGTTGCCGGACTACATGGTGCCCGCCCAATGGGTGCTGCTGGAGCAGATGCCTCTGAGCCCCAACGGCAAACTGGATCGCAAGGCTTTGCCCAAGGCGGACGCCAGCTTGCACGCGCGGGCGTACGTCGCGCCGCAGAGCGAGCTGGAACAGCAGATCGCCGCGATCTGGGCCGAAGTCCTGGCGGTACCGCGCGTGGGGTTGAACGACAACTTCTTCGAACTGGGCGGGCACTCGCTGCTGGCGACCCAGGTGGTGGTGCGCCTGCGCGAGCAGCTGCATGCCGAATTCGACGTCAAATCGATCTTCACCACCCCGACCCTGGCCGATTTCAGCGCCTATGTGGCAGGCCAGCAGACAAATAATTCGCCGGTGCAGGACGCATTGGCTAAATCCTTGGAGGCTCTCAAACGTCTATCAGCAGAAGATTTGGATAAATTGACTTCCTGAGGGGCGTGGCGTGCAAGCATTAATCGAGTCGGTAGGGTCACTTTCGGCGCAGCAAAAGAAAGCGTTGGCGGTAATGCTCAAGCAGCAAGGCATCAACCTGTTTGAGATTGCCCCGGTTTTCAAGCGCCAGGAAGGTGAGCCTCTTCGGCTCTCTTATGCCCAGGAGCGGCAGTGGTTTTTGTGGCAGTTGGAGCCGCAGAGCACCGCCTATCATGTGCCAAGGGCCTTGCGCCTTACCGGCGAACTGGACGTGGCCGCGTTGCAGCGCAGCTTTGACACACTGGTGCTGCGCCATGAAAGCCTGCGCACGCATTTGCAGGAGGACGGCGACAGTGCCTTGCAGGTGATTGCCGATCAGGTACGGGTGGAGATCGCCCTGGTCGACGCCGAGGAATCCGAACTCAAGGCGCTGGTGGAAGCCGAGATCGCCCAGCCATTCGATTTGCAACAAGGCCCGCTGTTGCGGGTCAAGCTGCTGCGCCTGGCGCCCCAGGAGCATGTGCTGGTGCTGGTGCAGCATCACATCGTCTCCGATGGCTGGTCGATGCAGGTGATGGTCGACGAGCTGGTGCAACTGTACGCCGCCTATGTGCAGGGCCAGGACCTGCAACTGCCGGCCTTGCCGATCCAGTACGCCGACTACGCGCTATGGCAGCGCAGCTGGATGGAGGCGGGCGAGCGTGAGCGCCAATTGGGTTACTGGAAAGGCATGCTCGGCGGCGATCAACCGGTCCTCGAAATGCCCATGGACCGTCCACGGCCAGCGCTACAGAGCTACCGCGGGGCCAGGCTGGACCTGACCCTGGAAGCCTCTCTGGTGGCAGGCCTCAAGACCTTGGCGCAGCGTGAAGGTGTGACGATCTTCATGCTGTTGCTGGCGTCGTTCCAGGCTGTGCTGCACCGCTACAGCGGCCAGGGTGACATCCGCATCGGCGTGCCGGTGGCCAACCGTAATCGGGTGGAGACCGAGCGCCTGATCGGCTTTTTCGTCAACACGCAAATCCTCAAGGCCGATATCGACGGCCAGATGACCTTCCGTGAACTGCTGCAGCAGACCCGCCAACGCGCGGTCGAGGCCCAGGCCCATCAGGACCTGCCGTTCGAACAGCTGGTGGAAGCGCTGCAGCCCGAGCGCAGCCTGAGCTACAACCCGTTGTTCCAAGTGATGTTCAACCACCAGACCGACACTCAGCGCGGTGGCGGCAGCGTAACGGGGTTGCAAGTGCAAGGGCTGGAGTGGGACAGCAAGACGTCGCAGTTCGACCTCAGCCTCGACACTCAGGAGTCGGCTGACGGTATCCAGGCGTCGCTGACCTATGCCACTGACTTGTTCGACGCCCCGGGCCTGGAGCGCTTCCTTGCCCATTGGCATCGCCTGTTGCACCGGGTGGCCCAGGATTGCGGTGGCCGTATCGGTGAATTGCCCCTGTTGGATGATGCCCAGTGGCAGCAACAGGTGCACGGCTGGAACCACACGCCCATGGCGTTTGCGCAGGACGAGGGCGTGCATCGGTTGCTGGAGGCCCAGGCGCAAGCGCGCCCCGACGCCATTGCCCTGGTGTGCAACGGCCAGGCGCTGAGTTACGGCGAGCTGAACTGTTGCGCCAACCGCCTGGCCCATCGCCTGCGCGCTGCGGGTGTCGGGCCGGACGTGCTGGTGGCGGTGGCCCTCGACCGCTCGGTGGACATGGTCTTGGCCCTGCTGGCGACGCTGAAGGCCGGTGGCGCCTACGTGCCGCTCGATCCGCAATTCCCGGCGGACCGGCTGGCCTTCATGCTGGAAGACAGCCGCGCTCGCGTGCTATTGACTGCCGGCGACCTGCACCAACGCCTGCCCCTGGCGGCCGACCAGCAGGTGTTGTTCATGGACGCGCAGCAAGACGCACGCTACAGCAGCGCCAACCCCGAGGTGGCACTGACGGGCGAGCACCTGGCCTATGTGATCTACACCTCCGGTTCCACCGGCAAGCCCAAGGGCGTGATGGTGCGTCATGGCGCACTGAGCAGCTTCACCCATGGCATGGCCAGCACCCTGGCAATTGGCGCTGACGCGCGGCTGTTGTCGTTGACCACGTTCTCGTTCGATATCTTTGCCCTGGAACTCTACGTGCCACTGGCGACGGGAGCGACGGTGGTGCTGGCCGACAAGGAAGTGTCCCTGGACCCCGAGGCGATTCTGGGTCTGGTGCAGCGCGATGCGATCAGTGTGGTGCAAGCCACACCCTCGACCTGGCGCATGCTTCTGGACAGCGAACGCCGTGCCTTGCTGCACGGGGTCAAGTGCCTGTGCGGTGGCGAAGCGTTGCCGGCCGACCTGGCCCAGCGCATGCTGGCCCAGCAGGGCACGGTGTGGAACCTGTATGGCCCGACCGAAACCACTATTTGGTCGGCGGCCCATGAGTTGGTCGAGCCGGTGCCCTTTGTCGGGCGGCCGATCGCCAACACCTCATTGTTCATTCTTAATGCCGATCTCGTGCCGTGCCCGGTAGGCGCTGCAGGCGAGCTGCTGATCGGCGGTGTCGGCCTGGCCCGGGGGTATCACGGCCGGGCTGCGTTGACCGCCGAGCGTTTTGTGCCCAACCCGTTTGCGCGCAACGGCGAGCGGCTTTATCGCACAGGCGACCTGGCGCGCTATCGCGCGGATGGCGTGGTCGAGTACATCGGCCGCGTCGACCATCAGGTCAAGGTGCGTGGGTTCCGTATCGAACTGGGAGAGATTGAGGCGTGCCTGCGTGAGCAGCGTGCGATCCGCGAAGCCGTGGTGGTGGCCGAGCATGACCAGTTGCTGGCCTATCTGGTGACCGACACCTTGACGCCGGAAGCCGATCAGGGCGCCTTGCGCGAAGCGTTCAAGGCCGCACTGCGCGAGGTGCTGCCGGATTATATGGTGCCGGCGCACATGCTGTTCCTGGCCCGCCTGCCGCTGACACCGAACGGTAAGCTGGATCGCAAGGCGCTGCCCAAGCCAGACGCCAGCCTGCTGCAAAAACGCTATGTGGCGCCGGTCGGTGAGAAAGCCCGGCAGGTGGCCGCGATCTGGGCCGAGGTGCTGGGTGTGCCACAGGTGGGCCTGGAGGACCATTTCTTCGAGCTCGGCGGTCATTCGCTGCTGGCGACCCGCATGGTGTCCCGTGTGCGCCAGGCGCTGGGTATCGAGGTGGCACTCAAAAGCCTGTTTGAGCAGCCGGTGCTGGGCGCCTTCGTGGCGTCATTGGGGGATGCAGGCGCCGAGGTCGCGCAGATCACCCGCGCCGATCGCGCACAGCCGCTGGCCCTGTCGTACGCCCAGGAGCGCCAGTGGTTCCTCTGGCAGCTGGAACCCGACAGCGCGGCCTATCACATTCCTGCCGCGCTGCGCCTGTCGGGTGCGCTTGACCGTGTGGCCCTGCAACGTGCGTTCGACACTCTGGTGCAGCGCCATGAAACCTTGCGCACGGTGTTTTTTTCCGACGTTAGCCAGACCGTTCAGCGTGTGCTCGAACAGGCTGCGCCGGTCATTGAACACCAGGTTGTGGGCGCAGCCACCTCCGGCGAATTGCAGGGGTGGGTGGAGCGCGAAATCGCCCGGCCATTCGACCTGCAGGCCGGCCCGTTACTGCGCATCAAGCTGCTGCAACTGAGCGAGCACGAGCATGTGCTGATACTGGTCCAGCACCACATCGTGTCGGATGCCTGGTCGATGCAGGTCATGGTCGATGAATTGGTGAGTTTGTATGCCGGTTACAGCCAGGGGCTCGAGCCAGTGCTGCCGGCACTGCCGATTCAATACGCCGACTACGCCCAGTGGCAGCGTGGCTGGATGGAGGCGGGCGAAAAAGCCCGGCAATTGGCCTATTGGCGGGCCCGCCTGGGGGATGTGCAGCCGGTACTGGAGCTGCCGCTGGACCGCCCGCGCCCGGCGATACAACGTTACGAAGGTGCGCGCCTGGATGTGCTGGTCGAACCTGCCGTGGTCGAGGGCTTGCGCGCCCTGGCGCAGCGCGAAGGCGTGACCATGTTCATGCTGCTGCTCGCGTCTTTCCAGTCGATGTTGTACCGCTACAGCGGCCAGTCGGATATCCGTGTCGGCGTGCCTATCGCCAACCGTAACCGCCTGGAAACCGAACAACTGATCGGCTTCTTCGTCAATACCCAGGTGCTCAAGGCCGAGATCGACGGGCACATGACCTTTGCCCAGCTGTTGCAGCAGGTCAAGGAGCACGCGTTGGGGGCGCAGGCCCATCAGGACCTGCCTTTCGAACAGTTGGTCGAGGCCCTGCAACCCGAGCGCAGCCTGAGCCACAACCCGCTGTTCCAAGTGATGTTCAATCACCAGTCCGACGCCCATGCCAACCGTGGCAGCCAGCAATTGCCGGGGCTGCAGGTGCAGGGGCTGGAGTGGGACAGTCATACGGCGCATTTCGACCTGAGCCTGGACACCCAGGAGTCTGCCGAGGGCCTGCACGCTTCGTTGACCTACGCGACCGCATTGTTCGACGCCAGTACCCTGCAGCGCTTCGCCGCGCATTGGCAAAACCTGCTGAAGAGCGTGGTAGGCACGGCCCGGCAGTGTGTCGCCGACTTGCCGATGCTGGGCCGCGATGAGCAAGCGCAGATGCTCTATGCGTGGAACCCGCCGCAACCCGCGCGTGCCGCCCACAGCAGCGTGCTGGTTAAATTCGAGCAGCAGGTGGCGAGCCGGCCCGACGCCGTCGCCCTGATCATGGATCAGCGGCGCATGAGTTACGCTGACCTCAACCAGCGCGCCAACCACCTGGCCCACGCCCTGATCGAACAGGGCGTGGGCGCCGACAGCCTGGTCGGCGTTGCCGTGGACCGTTCGCTGGAAATGATCGTGGCCCTGCTGGCTGTGCTCAAGGCCGGCGGCGCCTATGTACCGCTGGACCCGCAATACCCCTGCGACCGCCTGCAATGCATGATTGAAGACAGCGGCTTGCAGCTGTTGCTGACCCAGCATCCCTTGCTGGAGCGCCTGCCGATCAGTGCCGACCTGGCGTTGATCTGCCTGGAGTCCGATCCGCAGTGGTTGGCCGAGTACCCGTCGAGTAACCCCGAGGTGCGCGCGTTCCCGGCCAACCTGGCCTACCTGATGTTCACCTCGGGTTCGACCGGGCGGCCCAAGGGCGTGGGCATCGACCAGGCTTCGTTGGCACGCCACGTCGAGGTGTTTACCGAGGTGTTTGCGCTGACCGCCGCTGACTGCGTGCTGCAATTCGGTACATTCAACTTCGACGGCTTCGTCGAGCAACTCTACCCGGCGCTATGCTGCGGGGCCGCGGTGGTGGTGCGTGGCGGCGAGCTGTGGGACAGCGACACCTTCTACACCCAACTGATCGAACATGAGATTTCGGTGGTCGACCTCACCACCGCCTACTGGCACCTGATTGCCCGGGACTTTGCCGAGCGAGGTGTGCGGGACTATGGGCGGTTGCGCCAGGTGCATGCGGGCGGCGAAGCCATGCCGCCGGAAGGTTTGGCTTCCTGGCGCGATGCCGGCCTGGGCCATGTGCGCCTGCTCAACACCTACGGCCCCACCGAGGCGACCGTTACGGTCACGGCCCTCGATTGTGCGGGTTATGTCGATGGCCGCGAAGCCGTCACGCAAATGATGCCGATTGGTCGCGTACTGGACGGCCGCGCCATCTACCTGCTGGATGCCAGCCTCAACCCGGTGCCTGTGGGCGTGGCCGGCGAACTGGTGATCGGCGGGCCATTGCTGGCGCGGGGGTACTTCAACCGCGCGGCGCTGACCGCCGAACGCTTTATTCCCGACCCCTTCGACCCCGCTGGCGGCGGTCGCCTGTACCGCACCGGCGACCTGGCGCGCTACCGTGCCGATGGTGTGATCGAGTACATCGGGCGCATCGACCATCAGGTCAAGGTGCGTGGCTTCCGTATCGAACTGGGTGAAATCGAATCGCGCCTGCTGGCCCAGGATGCGGTGCGCGAAGCGCTGGTGATTGCTGCCGACCAGCAACTGATCGCCTACCTGGTTACCCCCATGGCCGAGTCCGGGCAGGACGCACTGCGTGAGCAGCTTCGCACGGCTTTGCGCGATGAGCTGCCGGACTACATGGTGCCGGCGCACTTCATGTTCCTGAAGGCACTGCCGTTGAGCCCCAATGGCAAGTTGGATCGCCATGCCTTGCCACGCCCGGATACGAGCCAGGCGCTGCACAGTTGGGTGGCGCCGGTCAGTGTGCTGGAGCAGCAGGTTGCCGCGATCTGGGCGGATATCCTCGGTGCTGAACGTATTGGCCTGACCGATCATTTCTTTGAGATGGGCGGGCATTCCTTGCTGGCCATGCAAGTGGCGTCGCGCCTGCGGCATAACCTGGGGATCGAGTTGCCGCTGCGCGTGCTGTTCGAACAACCGCGCCTCGACGGCTTTGTCGCGGCCCTGCACAGCGAGGGCAAGCAGGGCGGTTCGACGGCGCCGGCGTTGGTGCCGTCTTCCCGCGATGTGCCCTTGGTGTTGTCGTACGCCCAGGAGCGCCAGTGGTTCCTCTGGCTGCTGGAGCCCGACAGCGCCGCCTACCATGTGCCCAGCGCGTTGCGCCTCAAGGGCCAGCTGGACCTGAACGCGCTGCAACGCAGCTTCGACACGTTGGTAGCGCGCCATGAAAGTCTGCGCACCCATTTGCATCAGGGTGATGAGCAGACCGTGCAGGTGATTGCGCCGCAGGCCAAGGTCGACATCGTTCTGGTCGAGAGCGACCCGAGCCGGCTCAAGGCCCAGGTGCAAGCCGAGATCGCCCGCCCGTTCGACCTGCAGGCCGGGCCATTGCTCAGGGCCACGTTGCTGCGCCAGGGCGAGGACGAGCATGTACTGGTGCTGGTGCTGCACCATATCGTCTCCGACGGCTGGTCGATGCAAATCATGGTCGATGAGCTGGTGCAGTTGTACAGCGCCTACAGCCAGGGCCTGGATCTGCAACTGCCGGCCTTGCCGATCCAGTACGCCGACTATGCCCGCTGGCAGCGCGAGTGGATGGACGCGGGCGAAAAAGCCCGGCAGCTTGCGTACTGGCAAGGTTTGCTGGGCGGCGAGCAACCGGTGCTGGAATTGCCTTTCGACCACCAGCGCCCGGCCGAGCAAAGCCATCGTGGTGCGCGCCTGTTTGTCGAGCTGCCGCCCGCGCTGGTTGCCGACCTCAAGGGCCTGGCGCAACGCGAAGGCGTGACCCTGTTCATGCTGTTGCTGGCCTCGTTCCAGGCGCTGATGCATCGTTACAGCGGCCAGGAAGACGTGCGCGTCGGGGTGCCGATTGCCAACCGCAACCGGGTCGAGACCGAGCGGCTGATCGGCTTCTTCGTCAACACCCAGGTGCTCAAGGCCGATATCGATGAGCAGACTTCGGTCACGCAACTGTTGCGGCAGGTCCGCCAGCGTGCGCTGGAGGCCCAGGACCATCAGGACCTGCCGTTCGAACAACTGGTGGAGGCGCTGCAACCCGAGCGCAGTTTGAGTCTTAACCCGTTGTTCCAGGTGATGTTCAACCACCAGACCGAAGCGCGCCTGGGCGGCGTCGAACACGCGCTGTCCACACTGCGCGTCGAAGGCCTGGAATGGGAGAGCCAGACCGCCCATTTCGACCTGGACCTGGATGTGCATGAAGGCACGGACAGCATCTGGGCCACCTTGGGTTACGCGATCGACCTGTTCAACGCCTCGACCATCAAGCGCATGGCCTGCCATTGGCAGAACCTGTTGCAGGCGATGGTTGCCGATCAACAGCAATCCATCAGTCAACTCAACCTGCTGGGCCAGGATGAGCAACGACATATCCTGCAGCTGTGGAACCAGACCGACGCCGGCTTCTCGGCCGAGCGTCTGGTACACGAAATGGTTGCCGACCGCGCCGCCGAAAACCCCGCTGCGGTGGCGGTCAAGTTCGATGCGCAAACCCTGAGTTATGGCGAGCTGGACCGCCAGGCCAACCGCCTGGCCCATGCCTTGATCGCCCGTGGCATCGGCCCCGAAGTACGGGTGGCGATTGCCATGCCGCGCAGTGCCGAGAGCCTGGTGGCGTTCCTCGCGGTGATGAAAGCCGGCGGCGTGTATGTGCCGCTGGATATCGAATACCCGCGTGATCGCCTGCTGTACATGATGCAGGACAGCCGCGCGCAACTGCTGCTGACCCATTCCAGTGCGTTGCCGCAACTGCCGATTCCCGACGGCATGCAGACGCTGGCCATCGATCGCACCGAGGCGTGGGCCGACTACAGCGACACCGCGCCGGAGGTAAAACTGCACGGCGACAACCTCGCCTACGTGATCTACACCTCCGGCTCCACCGGCCTGCCCAAGGGCGTGGCGGTGTCCCACGGCCCGTTGGTGGCGCACATCATCGCCACCGGCGAGCGTTATGAAACATCGCCGGCCGACTGCGAACTGCACTTTATGTCCTTCGCTTTCGACGGTTCCCACGAAGGCTGGATGCACCCGCTGATCAACGGCGCCAGCGTGCTGGTCCGTGACGACAGCCTGTGGCTGCCCGAGTACACCTACGCGCAGATGCACCGTCACAACGTGACCATGGCGGTGTTCCCGCCGGTGTACCTGCCACAACTGG
>Ga0196899_1001172_pt1 | contig 13090 bp, 15 predicted proteins | sample VirMetDEL_Sep_01_FD_169095 | JGI IMG/M metagenome (GOLD analysis project Ga0196899, IMG submission 169095) | Aqueous microbial communities from the Delaware River and Bay under freshwater to marine salinity gradient to study organic matter... | ecosystem: Environmental > Aquatic > Marine >... | reverse complement strand
ATGCCTGTGGAGGCGCGTCTTCTTGATGTAGACTGCGCGGCTCAGTAAACGCGCCCCAGGGATCACGAAGCGTGCGCTTGCTTGAAATGAATGGATATCTGGGGATTACGTGTTTAAAAGAGTCTTGTTTGTCTGCATTGGCAATATCTGCCGCAGCCCTACCGCCGAAGTGCTGATGCGCCATCATCTGCGGGAACGCCACGGGCTTGAAATTTCCTCGGCAGGCCTTCAGGCCCTGGTTGGCAAGCCGATAGACCAGACGGCGGCCGATCTGTTGCGTGAGCGTGGATTGGACCCCGATGGTCATCAGGCGCGCCAAGCCACTCCATCCGTTCTTGCGGCTGCTGACCTGATCCTGGTCATGGAGCAGGCGCACATCGCCAGAATCATCCGCGATGTGCCACAGGTGAGCGGCAAGACATTCTTGCTAGGGCATTGGGATGGCAAGGCCGAGGTCGCTGACCCGTACAGGCAGCAGCGGATCGCCTTTGAACACGTGTTTGGCGTAATCGAGCAGGGCGTTTCCCGTTGGGCCCCACACATCAAGTAACTACCGCGCAGGTGCGGTGTTTTCAACAGAAATGGAAGCCATGAGCAAGGAAACCAGTGCGCGGCCCGTCCGCGAGAACGACGAAATCGACCTGCGCGACCTGTTGGGGGTCCTGATTGATCGGAAATGGTGGATTCTGGGCACCACCGTCCTGTTCACTCTCATTGGGGCTGCGTATGCACTGCTGACCTCGCCGGTTTACCGCGCGCAGGCAATGGTGCAGGTGGAATCAAAGATGCCCACAATGCCGGGCCTAGCGGATTTGACGAGTCTGGCCGGTGGCGGAAGCGCTGCGGCCACGACCGAGGTAGCGCTGTTGACCTCACGCACCGTCGTTGGTACGGCTGTCGACCGCATGCAACTGGACACGTCTGTCGAGCCGTATCGCTTCCCGTTGCTGGGTGGGTTTCTCGCACGCCGCTTCGAAGCGCGCTCACCGGATGAGCTGGCGGGTCCGCTTTTCGGCCTGTCGCGGTACGGCTGGGGTGGCGAGATCCTCCAAATACAGCGCCTTGAGGTGCCGGCCAGTCTGCTTGATCGGCCTCTGGTCCTTGTGGTTGCAGGAACTGATGGCGGCTACCGTTTGATGGATGATGACGGTAACGAGCTGCTGCAGGGCCGCGTGGGGACTTCCTCGTCCAAGGGCGGAATTAAGTTGGACGTGGCGAAGATCCTTGCCAATGATGGCGCTCGCTTCGAAGTGGTGAAGTTGCGACGGCTCGATGTCATCGTCGGCCTTCAGGAAGACATCAATGTCAGCGAGCAGGGCAAGGAGTCCGGGATCTTGAGGATCAGCTATGAAGATAGCGACCCCTCGCGCGCCCAAGCCTTCGTTCAGAATGTTGCCGAGGCATATGTTCGGCAGAACGTGGATCGTGGCTCAGCTGAAGCTGCGTCCCAGCTTCAGTTCGTGAGGGACCAGCTCCCCACTGTTCGGAAGCAGGTGGAAGATGCCCAGGTAGCCATGTCTACCTACCAGTCGCGGGCGAACTCTGTTGACATCACGATGCAGACGAAGGGCTTGCTTGAGCAGGAAGTGGCCGTCGAGGGCAGTATCCAGCAGTTGCGTCTGAAGCAGGCAGAAATGGATCGGAGCTTTACCCGCGAGCATCCAGCATACCGGGCAATGCTCAAGCAGATTAGTGATCTGCAGTCCCGAAAGGATGGTTTCCGCCGGGAGGTGAGTCAGCTGCCGGATACCCAGCAGGAACTGCTTCGGTTGACGCGAGACCTTCAAGTCAGCAACGAGCTCTACACCGCGTTGCTCAATCAGGCTCAGCAGCTGGATGTGGCTCGTGCCGGAACGGTTGGTAACGTCCGTATTGTTGATGATGCGGTTGCTGACACAAGTAAGCCGGTTAAACCTCGCAAGGCGCTGACTGTATTGATCTCAATGCTGGTGGGCGTGTTCGTGTCCACCGCCACAGTTTTCCTGCTGCGGATGCTTAATCCGGGTGTCGAGGATCCGGCGGAGATTGAGGAACTGGGCTTGCCGGTTTATGCCGCTATCCCGTTGAGTGTGTCCAGCAACCTACTGAAGGTACAGAAAGGGCGGCGGGGGAAGGAGCGGATCGTGGGAGATGGTCGCCCCCACCTGTTGGCTGCGGCCGAGCCGGCTGATTTGGCGGTGGAGGCGCTCCGCAGCCTGCGCACTAGTCTTCATTTCGCGATGATTGAGGCGAAGAACAACATCATCGCCATCTCCGGCCCTCGACCGGGTGTCGGGAAGACATTTATCTCGGCCAACTTGGGGGCGGTCGTCGCGCAAGCTGGGCAAAAGGTGCTCGTGATCGACGTTGACATGCGCAAAGGCACGTTGCACAAGGTGCTGGGCGTCAGTCATACGGATGGTCTGTCCGATGTTTTGGCTGGCAAGTTGGAGTCAAACGACGCGATTCATCCGGTGCAGGGTCTTGAGATGATGCACTACATGACACGTGGCGAAATACCTCCAAATCCGTCGGAACTGCTTATGCATCCGCGCTTTGGTCGCCTACTGGAAGAGCTCTCTAAGCAATATGACCTGGTGATCGTGGATACGCCCCCGATCTTGGCAGTGACAGATGCAGCTATTGTGTCTAGCCATGCAGGTTCCACACTGATGGTAACTCGCTTTGGAGTTAATCAAGCTAAGGAGATCCTCCTGGCGATGAAGCGTTTCGAGCAGAACGGCATTCAGGTCAAGGGCGCCATCTTCAACGCAGTTGAAAGGCGCGCGACCGGTTACTACAGCTACGGGTACTACGAGTACGCGTCGAGCGAAAAGTAATTGAGGGAGGTGCGGGATTCGCCGCCCCGTCTCCTGATCGGCCGCAGTGCCGGCGGGGGGGGCGAGAAAAGGCCAGGAGCGAGCTCTTGGCCTTTTTTGCATCTTTGAACCGTCCTGAATTGAGTTGACACCTTTTCCCACAGGAAGGGGAATGTTCAATGGATTCAACACTCAGGCCCAGTCAGCGGGATTACTCGCTGGCCTTCAAGTTGTCGGTGGTTGACCAGGTCGAGCGCGGGGAACTGACCTACAAAAAGGCCCAGGATCGATATGGGATTCAAGGACGGAGCACCGTGCTTGGCTGGCTTCGCCGTCATGGTCGGCAGGATTGGTCGGGTGGTGCATCATCTGCGCCCATGACCACTTCACCCAAAAGCGGGGCGGCCAAGCCGCTGACGCCGGAACAACAGATCAAGGCCTTGCAGGTGCAACTGCGGGAAGCCAACGAGAAAGCGCAGCTTTTCGAAGCCATCGTCGATGTCCTCAAGCAGGACTACGGGGTGCGGATCGTAAAAAAGCCTTCCGGCAAGTCCTCATGCAAGGGCGCCTCCAGAGCCTAAGCGTGGCAAGGGCTTGCCGACATTTCGGCATTAGTCGGCAGGCGTACTACAAAGCCGGCCATCGCCAGCAGCAGCTGGTCGAGGGGGCACGGGCGATCGCCTTGGTGGGTGGCTATCGGGCGCGACAGCCCCGCACGGGCACCCGCAAGCTCCATGGTCTGATCATGCCGGCACTGCAGGCACCGGGGATAGCGATGGGACGGGCCGCCTGCATGGTGTCCTTCGTGATACCCGCCTCCTCGTGCCTATGCGGCGTGCGTATCACAAGGCAGCCAACAGGCATCAGCGTTTCCAGCGTCACCCCAACCTGCTCAAGGCTGGCGAACGGCACCGGTAGCGAGGAGGTATGGTTGCTGATATCACCTATCTGCCGACGCAGGGAAAGTATGTCTAGCTGAGCCTTATTGCCGATGCGTGGTCACGCAACATCGTAGGCTAGAGCGTGCATGACACCTTGCACACAGAGCAGGTCGCCCAAGCCTTGCAAATGGCGTTGAAGGGGCGAAAGACGCGCCAACAGCTGGTCCGTCACTCCGACAGTGGTATCCAATATTGCTCGGACTACTACCAAAAGATCCATGCCAATCACGGCGTGACCCGCTCGATGACGGATGGCCACGACTGCTACCAAAATGCGATGGCCGAGCGTGTGAATGGGAACTTGAAGGGTGAGTTCCTGCTATATCGGCCTCGAGACCTCGCGCAGGGTCGCCAGATGGTGGCTGAGTCTTTGGTCGTCCACAACGCCGAACGCCCACACCTGCTCCTTAAAATGCAGGCGCCCGATGTGGTGCATCGGGCGTCCTTGGCCGCCTCACGGCGGCTGGATCATCCGCAGCAGTTGTCAACCTATGGCAGGATGGGTGACGCCTCTATCGCCGACTGACGTTGGGTCCGGTGCTCATTCGTCGATGGTTGAAATATTGTCGAAGAAGAACTCTGGATCACGCTCTGATGTCATCTGGTACAGCCCAAAACTGCGCGCTAGGCGAGCGCCGCCATCCCGGTAGAGCGGGTTCCAGGTGAAATTAGCCCGGGCGCGCGTCGAGCGCGGCAGCAGGAAGTCGAAGGGGACGGACACATAGATGCCTTTGTCGAAGCTGCCCTCGCCGAAGTCCTTGGAGGATACGTCGGTCTTGGTTGCGTAGGCGCCCATGGTCACGCCATTGTCGAACGCGCGTGAGACAGCCAGGGTGGCGCCCCAGTCCTTGGCCAGATAGCGGCCGGCACTCAATGCAGTCACCACGCGCCGTTCCTCGCCCCACATGTAGTAGAAACTGGCATGGCCGGTGGCGACACTGTAGTCACGGAAGCTGAAACGCTGATTGAAATCGCGTTGCTTGACCCAGTTGGCTTCCACGCCTACCGCCCAACGTTCATTGAGCGGGCGATAGAGCACTTCACCGCCGGCGCCGGCATACATGGATTCGAGCAGGCCCGCATACACCATGCCATACGTATCCCGCGCAAGTTGGCGTGTGCCGGTCAACTGCAGATTGGGTAGCGTCAAGTCCTCTTCCGTCATGTACCGGCGGATATTGGTGCGTACGCGCGGCAAGCGACTGGGGGCGTCGTAGCGGAACTTGTCGTAGTTGTTGTAGGCGTTGTAGCTGACGGTGCCGCTGAGCCAAAGATTCCGGGTGAGGTAGGCGCTGGCGCTGTAGGTGCCAGCGACCTGGAACAGCACGAAGCCGTCAGGTCCGCCGAGCGATTGCTGATAGCCGATGTTGAACCCGCCGTCGAAACGGCGCAGCGGTGCGCTGTAAAGGGTCTCCCGCTGCTGAGCGGCGGGAGGAGCCATCTCGATATGACCGGCGAGAGTGCTCAGGTCTGTCTTGTGTTCGATGTAGTCGACGAGGGCCTTTCGTTCGATGCTGGTCTCCACGATCGGAACGCCCAACCGGGCGTTTTGCACGGTGAACCACGTGACGTCGTCAGGTAGCGTACCGTCGAGAACACGCCCCATTCTGCCTACGCCCTGTGCCGGATAGTAGAAGCGGCGCTGCTCTCCGGTGACGATCAGTTCCGATCCACGTCGGCTGATGCTCTGAACGCGCAGCCCTGCGTTCTGCTCCAGTTGGTTGGCGACGCCGGACCAGTCGAACAGTTCCGCGACAACATTTGTGTCGTGCTCAGACTCAGGCACGGCGGTCGCAGGATGCTGTTTCAGTGGCATCGGCATGGGATCCAGGACCTTTGCCATGGAACTGGCTTGGGCAAGGTTCGTCCGGAGGGTGATGCCGAACATCGCCAGGTCGCCACGCTCCCAGCCCAGGTGTAGATGCACGTTCTTGTTGACCGCGTAAGATGCGCCAACGTTGAACGGGCTCTTCTGGCGCTGGTTGTTCCCCTGCGGCTCGTGCTTGTAGTCGTTGCCGTCGTACTCCAGCTTCAACTGAAGCGCGTCCCACGGCGTCTGGTACGCGACGCCACCGAAGACACCGACCGGGCCACGGAACATCCCATCGCTATTGAGGCTGCCTGTACCTTGCGCTCGCGGGCGCGTTTCGAATCTATCGTCGATGGAGGTCAGGGGGTTCCTGAAATCACCTCGATTACCGATGTAGCCGGTGGCCAGGCCCACGCTGGCATCGAAAGAGCCAATGCGCTTGCTGGCGACGAGGTACTCACTTGAGAACAGACCTGTGCCACCCAGATCGCGAAAGCCTGCCGCAACTTCGGGAACCCAGCGACTCTCTTCAAGCAGGCGGACCTTCAGATCGATCGACTTGTCCTTGTAGTTCTGCGTTCCGCTCAGCCATTCCGGACCATAGCGCCGATTGGCCACCGAAACGTAGCGAAACGCGCCCTCCAGCCAGGGCAGCGGCTGCAGCACCATGTTGTAGCGGCTGTAAGGCGAGGTATGACTGGCCGTGAAGGCGAGTTCGCCCTCATCGGCCATGCGTGCGGTGGGGGTCTGTAACAGGCCAATGCCGCCCCAATCGCTTGCAGTGGGAGCGGGGGCACTCTGGGCATGGAGGGCGGTGCTGATGCTCAAGGTGAGCAGCGCAAGGCTCAGGCGAGCGGCCTGTGATCTGGCAAAACGAGTCACTTCGGTGCTCCGGGCGCATCCAGCACCTGGGTGGCGAGGAAGCGTGCGGCGTCCTCGTTGAAATCGGGGTTTACGTCGCGCGTTGTTCGTGCGTTGAGAGGAACAAAAATGAGGGCGCCGGGAGCGAGGGTGGACTCACCGCTGCGGTTCCAGAGTGCAATGCCAATTTTCTGTATCTCGCCGTCAGGCTGAATGACAAACACATCATCCTTGCTGGCGGCGAGCAGGGCAGGGCACTGCCGCACATAGTCCAACGGACGCTGCAAGGCGTGGTGCGGTATCGAGCAGGGCTGCTCCACCGTCCCAAGGACGGTCACTGTGCTTGGACGTGTCGGGTAGTACAGCCTGTCACCATCGGCCAATGGCCAATTGGCGCTGAGGTCCATCTCCAGTACACGCGGAGCGAGTCTTTGGCGAATGCGGCCGGTCACCGGCATCGCAGACACTTCCCGGGCGATGCGTGTTGCGGCCGCGGCACCTTGCGGGTCTCTGCTCTGCCGGCTTTCAATGGCCGCAAGGTCGAACAGGAGGCCTGTTTTCAGGCGGGTCTGCGCAACGAGCTCGCTGCGCTTGAGCAGGGCCGCTCCCAGCATGTAGCTGCGATCATCCGGCACGCCAGCGAGCGCTGCATCAGACAAGCGACTGGTTGCAGGGAGCGTGAGCATGCCCGGATTTCGGACGCTGCCGATGACCTCGACGGTGATGGCTGGTGCGGCGTGCAGGGAGATAGAGGCGGCCACGCCCAGGGCAAGGGCGGCCAGACGCAAAGTGATCAACGGTTCAGATCCGGCAAATAGGGTTTGAGCTGGATGATTTCCAGACTGGCATCGGGTGCGATGGCCTGCACGCTCTTCCAGATGAACCCGTTGGCCGGGTCTACCCAATAATGGTTGTCGCGCTTCCAGTCCTGGCCTTCCAACCGTTCGCGCACATGCAGCAATGAACGGGTTCTATTGAGTATCTCGACATTCTCGGTGCCAAGGCGTTCGAGGGTGCCGCTCACCGTCATGCCGAAGCGATAGCCAGGCATGACGTCATACTGGCGCTGGACGGTAATGGGCGCTTCGATCTGGTGCAGGGCGTGGAAAGGATGTTGACCCTCGATCCGCATGCCCTGGAGCTCAGGGATGCCACCATGCGTGCCTACCACCAGCCCATCTTCAAGGAAGACGACGCTGCGATCGTTGCTGTACCAGGCTTGGCGATCACCATCGAGGTTGCCCAGAACCAGAACTGCCCCGCCACGCGGGCCGGTAACCTTGATCTGGGGATAGCGGTTCGCTGCCACGTCAGCGGCTGTGGGCTGAACGTCTGGTTTGCCCTGCATTGCCAGTTGTACGGTCTTGACGCTGGTACGGCCCACCACGCCGCAGCCCGACAGCGCAAAGCCCATCAATACGAGCGCGGCCAGGCCGCGCAATCCATGGTTCCGTTGCGGCGCAACGAGAGCGGTCCTGCTCATCATTGGCCAGCCGTCAATTGTCGAGATCGTTACGCGCGCTTGCCGCGTTGCTGATGATCGAGGTGAACGGCAGCAGTTGGTTCACGAAGCGGCTCCAGCGTGTCACACCTGCTGCGCCAACGAAAACCACGTCACCGGGCAGAAGTTCGAACTGGCTGGCAACGGCGAAGGCGGCTGGGGATTTTGCTTCCAGCTGGAACACGCTGGAGGGAGCACTCTGCAGATCACTCGAGCCCCGGATCACATAGACGGCGTTTCCGTTGGACGTGGACTGCTGCAGGCCGCGTGCACGGCCAAGCGCCTGACTCAACGAAATGTCGCTGGTCTTGAAGCTCATTGCACCCGGCTGGTTCACTTCACCGACGACAAAAATCTCCTTCCGGTCCAGATACGGGACGTAGAGATGATCATTTGCTTTGAGGAAGACGTTGGTAGCGCCGCCGCCCTGACGACCGAGCCGGTCGAGGTCGATGGTGTACGTCACGCCCTCGCGGGTAAGACGCACGCCCGACAGATCCGCCTGCGCCGGATCAAGCCCGGACTGGCTGATGGCATCGCCGAGGGTCAGCGGGGTTACGGTCAACGGCACAGTCGCCGCCTGGCGCGACGCGCCGGTAACCCAGACGCGCTGACTGGCGTAGGTCAGCATGGAAACATCGACCTGGGGGGCTTCGATGACTCGGGCCAACTTTGAGGTGATCTCATCGCGAAGCTCGCCCGGTGTCTTGCCGGCCGCGGCAATCTTGCCGATGTAGGGATAGAAGAGCGTGCCATCGGACTGGACCAGTCGACCGGCTGCATTCAGCTGCTGCTGCGGGCCTGCAGGCACGGTCAGTTCTGGGTGATCCCATACAGTGATGTACAGGATGTCGCCTGCGCCAATCTGGTACGGGCCAGGCTGATAACTTGTCAGGGCAATCGGCAGCGTCGGAACATCGCGCGAGGCACGGTCCATGGCGATCAGCTTCGGTGTGATCTGGATCAGCTCGATCTGGTCGTTGCCGACCGGCTGATCATCACGGGCCAGGGCGCTGGAGCGCAGGTGCTGACCGGGCGCCCAGACACAGCCGGACAGGGTAAGGGCGAACGCCAGAGTGGCGCCGAGACGCTTGCAGTCCATCGATGATTCTTCCTGGCCCTGTCGGGCAAAACAAAAACCCCCGCCGGACCTGCGCCCGGCGAGGGCGTAATGACCTGACTCCGACTAGCGGATCAGTTGGTGCCGGTGGTGCCGGTGGTACCCGTCGTGCCGGTGGTGCCGGTCGGCGGCGGGGTGGTGCCACCACCATTGTTGTTGCCAGCGTCGTCGCTACTGCTGTCGGACGCAACGCTGTATGCGACTGCAGCGACAGCGATGCCGGCGCCGATCACGGCCGCAGTGGTGAGGGCGCCGGTGGCGGCACCGGTGGCGGCGCCGGTGCCGGCGACTTCTGCGCTGGTGGCAGCGGTGGTGCCTTCAGCACCAGCAGCCTGCTCAACCTGGGCTTCCTGAGCCAGAGCCATCGGGGAGAAAGCCACGAGGGCGAGAGCGGCAAAGATCTTCTTCATAACGGGGTTTCCTACTCCGTGAGGTAAATTTTCGCTGTCATCTTCGCGTTGAAGGCTATTCAGTGTCAAGTCGGTTTGGGCGCCTGGGCTGGGTTCTCTGCGTCCAATATTTGACGCCTATCGCACAAAATGATGTCGATTGAAGACTTGGTCGCGGCCTGACAGCTCGGTTGCAAGGCGTATGACCACATCGTGGGTGCGGACCGTGGGCATCAGCATTGGGACCGCCAGTCCCACTATGACTGAGGCGGCAAGAGTGGGTAGGGGTGTTGTCCAGCCTGTGGCGCGCGCCGACAGGGCGAAAACCGTCGCCGCCGTGCCCAGCAGCCACCCACTCACCACCTCAGATGCGGAGTGGGCGTTAAGGGGTAGGCGCGAATAGGCGACCATGGCGGCAAGCAGCGACCCGAGCAGTGCCCAAAGGAGAGGTTTCGGGAGCCGACCAGACGCGGCGAGATACAGGGCGACCGGATAAACCGCTGCCGTCATGGTGGCGTGACCGCTGAATCCAGTGAAGTCCAGCCGGGCCCAACCAATGCCCCAACCCAGGAAGGCCAGCTTGGAGGCCAGGGTTAGGCCACCGGCGATTGCCAGGCCGGCCGCCCAGCGAATGCGAAGGGCGCGGCTCTCTTCGGGGCCGAAGAGGATCAGCACTAGGCTCACGGGCAACAGCCAGCGGCTGTCGCCGAGTTGGGAAAGGGTGGCCCAAAGAGGATGCATCCATGTCACTCATCACAGGGGACGGAGGAGCATAGGGCAGTTGCCGCTGTCGGGGATGAGTGGCGGGCAACCGGCCGAGCATGGATGAGGCCCCTCGTTTGCCTGTATCCTTTACGCCCTCCGTGGCCCCGTAGCTCAGCTGGATAGAGCGTCCCCCTCCTAAGGAAGAGGGCTTTCGCCATCCTCCTGCAAGTTATTGAATTGTAAAGGCGCGTGGAGTGGGGTTGACGCTCCAATGCATCAAAACACACCTAGAAACATCATGAAACACTGGCGTTCTGCCACAGGATTGCCACAGCCATAGCATGCATTGCTGTGCCGCCGCTCGGCTTCGAAAGCTGGCAATCTAGACCGCTTGTCGAAGAGCCGTGGTGCTATGTCAGAAGCCTCATTGAAGTGGTTGCGGGAGGGCTACCCGGGCCGCTACGGACTAAGCCCCGAAGAAGTCGCTCATGTGCTCCGTGGGCAGTCAACACGCGGGGTGGTTCAGCGAATCAGGGAAGGGATGAAGTCGGGCCGCTACCCGGGTGCGAGGAAGATCGACGGGCACTTGCAACTCCCAATTGAAGCTCTTGCCGAGATCTTGGAACCTTCGCCCAACCCGGCTCCTGTGGTTCCCACCGTTGATCATTCAAAGCCCATTGGTCGGCGGAAGTCAGCGATTGGTCCCCGAATTGCCTTCGTTCGTGCCAGTGACTTCTGGGAACAGGTTCTTCGCTCAATTGGTGAGCCAGAGTTCGCCGACGAGCTTGCTGCTGCATCAATGCAAGCAATTGCTGACTTAGAGCGTGACTTCGCACACAGTAAAGCGGAGCGGGAAAGACATGATCTGCAAGGATCGACGCCTTTGATCAAATAAACGTTGATCCAATAAAGGTGCGTTGATAGGATCAGATCGGTCTATCACTCTCCAACAAATAGAACACTATGAGCAAAGCACCGGGCACTACTCTTGAAGCTATTGCTTCCGCCAAGGCTAAGCTGGCTGAAGAGCTCAAGAAGCTTGAAGAGCAAGAAGTCAAGTTGATGGAAGAAGAGGCATCAAGCGCTTTCGCAAATGTCTCGGAGCTTCTGAACCGCTTTGGTCACTTCTTCTCGGCTAAGCAGAAGTCTGAGATCGCCAATCATTTCAACGCTACTTCTTCGACTGGTAAAAAGTCGTCCGGTTCCAGGAAGGAAGTTGCTCAGAAATACTGGCTGCCGCATACCCAGGAAACGTGGAGCGGGCGTGGTCGCACTCCGCGCGCCTTCGCCGCCTGGGAAGGATCGGCTGCTTACAAAGAGTGGAAGGCAGCACATCCGGACGAAAAGTTCCCGAAGTTCCCCGGCTAATTAAACCTTAGGAAGCCGACAGCAATGTCGGCTTTTTTATATGCCGAGAAAGACAAACGAGAAGGCTGAGGAAGAGGGCTTCAAGAACGCCTTGGAGTCGATCTTTGCAGATCAGGATAAGCGCGATGAGTTATTAGACAGCCAGGACTACGCGTCGGTGCGCAAGAAGCTTCATGAGATGAGCGGTGATGCTCTATTCACGCTATCAATGACAGCATTCTTCCTTGGCATCACAAGCAGTGCCTTGCGGGAGGCTCGAAAGAAGTATGACGATCCTTTCTCCGTGTCCAAAAGCCACGCGGCTCGCAAAGATCAAATCTTGCGATGGTGGGCTACGGTCTTGAAGAAAAAGAGCGGGCTCGAAGAGGAAATCGAAGGCAGCGCTGGACTCGATCTTCGTCCCAGCCCAAACCTCTTTATCGTTTTCAAAGACAGGAAAACGGGTAGTCCCGTTGTTCTTTGCAACAGCCTGATCACTTCTGTCTCAGACGAGCTTCTTTCCGACACGCTCCGAACTGGTTGCCGTGTCGTTGCCCTTACGCCGGAGAAGGCAATTGAGAAGCCCTGGGCGGTGCATGACGAAAAGGCCGCTTACATTGAGGCCTACCGCAAGCATCTTGAAGCCAAGCATCGGCAGAAGCTCCTATGGATGGATCGAGAGCAGGCGCAAAGCAAAGCGCTCGCTGAGCGGGCAGAGCTTGACGCTTCAACGACAAAAAGGTAATTGCACCTACCCATGTCCTGCAATCGAAGCCCCTGGAAAGGGGCTTTTTTGATCTTCAAGCATTGACTTTATTGGGCAGAGCCTTTTGATAAGAACATGCACTTATTTAAGGAGCTCCAATGTTTGGATGGTTTGCTAAGAAGAACGCGAAGACACGAGAATTCCCGAGCTCATACTATGACCAAAGTGGCACGATCAATGCCAATAGTCATTTGATACCACTACTCATCCCAAAGTTCGAGTCGTGGATCACTCAATTTCCGGACGAAGAAAAGCAACGCGTTGCCGCATGTGAACGGTTGATCGCGGCTGGATCCCTCGAAGAGTTGAAGGTTGCACTAGAGGCAGGTGCTTTCGTTGATTGCTATACCGGCTATCATAAATTTCCCACGCCTTTGACGAACGCTGCTTGCTCTGGAGAGCTTGATCAGATCAAGCTACTTTTGGAGTATGGCGCTGACATCAATGAAATGAGTGGAACTGATTTTGGCTTTGGCAGTCCCGTCGATACGGCGTATTCCCACAAACAGTTTGGTGCAGTCGCTCTGTTGTTGGAAAGTGGGGCAAATTTTGAGGATGCCGAGTTCTTCCACCTCAAGAGCGACAATGAGCTTCATGATTTGTTGGATCTTTACCTTCACAGTGGTTCCGCAGATGAAGATCGACCATGCCTGGAATTCCTAATTGAATTCTTGCTTGACAACGGGGCATGCTTGGTTGCGCGTCCCGAAGACTCTTATGATGACTTGGACCGCCCAGAGTTTCATAGACACTCATCGGCCGCTTTGCGCGTAGCGCCTTTCGAACTCTACCGGTGAGACGTCGCCGGCGGAACCATGGCGACGCACCGGGTTGTAGAACATCTCGATGTAG
>Ga0196899_1001166_pt1 | contig 13143 bp, 14 predicted proteins | sample VirMetDEL_Sep_01_FD_169095 | JGI IMG/M metagenome (GOLD analysis project Ga0196899, IMG submission 169095) | Aqueous microbial communities from the Delaware River and Bay under freshwater to marine salinity gradient to study organic matter... | ecosystem: Environmental > Aquatic > Marine >... | reverse complement strand
GGGTTTTGACATTGACTACACGAACGCTGGAAACGCTACGACCGGATTGAGCGGGATGATGCTTGACACCGCAACTGCATCCACTACGGCTCAGTTACGAGTCGTAGCTGTTACCAACGATGATGGCGCAGACTACTTAAAGGAGGCTGCCGCTACTACCTATACGCACGCAATCGTTTTTGTTGATCCTGCTGTGCATTTCTTTAACGCTTCTGTCGGAATCTAAGGAGTAACTAATCATGGCTATTTCTAGAGCGCAAATGATGAAGGAACTCCTGCCGGGGCTGAATGCTCTTTTCGGTATGGAGTATGGCTCGTATGAAAACGAGCATGAGGATATTTACGAGATGGAAACCTCGGACAGAGCGTTCGAGGAGGAAGTCCAGCTTTCCGGCTTTGGTGCGGCTCCGGTAAAGTCTGAGGGTGCTGCTATCGCTTATGATACGGCGCAGGAAGCCTTTACGGCTCGCTACAATCACGAGACGGTTGCTCTTGGCTTCTCCATTACGGAGGAGGCGATCGAGGACAATCTTTATGATTCTCTCTCGGCTCGTTACACCAAGGCGCTTGCTCGCGCTGCGGCGAACACCAAGCAGGTCAAGGCTGCCTATCCGCTGAACAACGGGTTCACGGGTGGAGCGTTTACCAGTGGCGACGGGGTTACGCTTTTCAATGCGTCTCATCCTAGAGTCGATGGTGGCGTCAATGCCAATCAGCCTTCGGTTGCGTCTGACCTCAACGAGACTTCGTTGGAGCAGGCAATTATCGACATTGCTGCATTCACGGACCAGAGAGGTCTTAAGATTGCGGCTCGTGCGCGCAGACTGATTATCCCCCCGGATCTTCAGTTTGTTGCGTCTCGCTTCCTTGATTCGGATCGTCGCGCCGGGACGGCAGATAATGACATCAATGCTCTCCGGAATAACGGAGTTATCCCTGAGGGGCATCGCATTAACCATTACCTGACTGACCCCGATGCTTGGTTCATTATCACGGATGTCCCGAATGGTATGAAGGGTTTCACGCGAACCCCGATGCAGACCTCGATGGACGGTGATTTCGACACCGGGAATGTCCGATACAAGTGCCGCGAGCGGTACAGCTTCGGCGTTTCGGACCCGCTCGGAATCTACGGTTCTCAGGGTGCGTAAATAGGTATCTGTGGGAAGTTCCCACAGGGGGGAGTGGAGGTTAATCGGGCAGATTCCTCCTCTCCCCCGACCTGTTTTATTCATCGTGAATGACGCCCATATCCGAAAGAGAGATCGGCTCTATCGAAGAGAAGGTTAAAAGCCTTGAGCATAGAGCTAAAAGCGATCGAACTTCCATCAATTCAATGATAGATGAAATTGATTCGGTAAGGCTAGAGCTTCATCAGTTTAAAAATAAAGTTTACGGAGTTGGCTCTGCTCTTATATTTTTTCTCAGTATCCTTACTTGGATGATTGACTATTTTGTGAGGAAGTAAGATGCCTGCAAAGAGTAAAAAATCAAAGAGCAAGGTTAACGAAGCTGGTAATTACACAAAGCCTGCAATGCGTAAGTCCTTGTTTAATAAGATTAAAGCAGGAAGCAAAGGTGGAAAGCCCGGTCAATGGAGCGCAAGGAAAGCGCAGATGTTGGCTAAAGAGTATAAGGCCAAGGGCGGAGGCTACAAAGATTAATGGCTATCAAAAAGCCTCAAAAGTCTCTGAACAAATGGACGAAGGAAAAGTGGGGAACCAAGTCAGGTAAGCCCAGCACTCAGGGGCCTAATGCTACCGGAGAAAGATACTTACCTGAAAAAGCAAGGAAAGCTCTTTCGTCTAGCGAATATGCCGCGACTTCTAGAAAGAAACGAGAAGATACTAAGAAAGGAAAACAGTTTTCCAAGCAGCCCAAAGCAATAGCAAAGAAAACTGCGAAGCACAGAAAGAAGGTTTAGCATGGCTATTAAACGCGGAAGTGAAACATTCTCTGGATATAACAAACCTAAAAGAACTCCCAATCATCCGAAGAAGAGTCATGCTGTTCTCGCTAAAGAAGGAAGTAAAATTAAATTAATCCGATTTGGGGAGAAGGGTGCTGAAACTGCTGGCAAGCCCAAGGCTGGCGAGTCAGACAGAATGAAGGCAAAGCGAAAATCTTTTAAAGCCCGACACGGCAAAAATATTGCTAAGGGCAAAATGTCCGCTGCGTATTGGGCGGACAAGGTGAAATGGTAATGAATAGCAAGATGAAGATGAATATGAAGAAGATGGCTGGCAAGAAGGCTGGTTATAGCAAGGGCATGGACATGATGGAAGATATGAACATGAGGAAGGGCGCAGCCAAGAAGGCAGCTAAGAAGAAAGCAGCTAAGAAATCTGCAAAGCGCAAGTAACGCTTTGTAAACCAATCCTGTCAGACTTAAAAGACAGCACGCGGACTGACAGATTAATTGCGTGCAATGAGGTGAACAATTATGGGTACGACGACTTTTACTGGACCGATTAAGGCTGGAACGATTCGAGACACGACTGGCACTACTGTTGGTAGTAATGTTGCCAATGTTGGATCTGTTGTTATGGCGCAGAGCGCGGTAATCAACGAGGCGGCTTCCGGCACGGCTACTGATATCGTCATTCCGGCAGGGAGTCAGGTCATCAACTGCACCATATTCCCAACGACTGTATTTGCTGGGAATATAACTCTAGGGACTTCTTCGACCGGACAGGGTTTTGCCAGCGCGACTGCGCCTGCTGATAATTCCAGAACCGTTTTTGCTCCTGTCGATAACGCTCTCTGGAAGGATGTTGGAACTTCTGATGTGAGAATTTATCACGATGGCGCTAGTGCTGGTGGCGGCGTCGGTGTCCTTACTGTCGAGTACATTCAGAACAACAACCTGAGCTAACCATTGTCAGACCCCAAATGGTATAAGAATTTAAGTCCCATAGGAAGGGAAGCCGTAGATCAGACTTTGCATTTGATCTGCGGCTTTTCTTTATCTGCACTCAGCGGTGCTTACTCGTCTGCTGCCGTACTTTACATGAGAGAGTTTTGGCTTCAATGGCCTGTCGAAAGAGTTGCAGACACCAGAAAAGATATGGCTTTTTGGTTGGCTGGAATGGGACTTTTTGAAATTTGGAGATACTTTAAATGATTAAAAACTTTTTAATTTCACTGCTTACGATACTGGCATTTGCGATGCCATCGTATGCAGCGGCTCCATCTGTTAAGAAGCAAGCGAAGGATGGTGACAGCTCCGTTGACTTCGGCATGATGACAGTCGATTTTGTTACTTCAAACACAGCAGGTGTGTACAGCCTTGGTTTTTCTTACCCGCTATTTTCGCTTGACTGGTCTAATGGAGCTGGGGGCTTTGCTGCTGAGCTTCATGTCTGTGACACGCCGAACGGCGGCGGCGGCGGAGACTTGAGTGCCAGTGGCGAATGCACGCTTGTTACTGCGCTAGCGACTACGGATCTAACTGTAGAATCTTTTAAGTCTAAGAAGCGTTATATAGTTATTGAGATTACAACGGCGGGAACTGGAAAGCTCACTATCAAGGGAAGCTGGGATCAGATTAGTGATGCTGGCGATACTCTTCAGGGAGTCGCTCCAGACTCAAGTTCAGAGAACGTAACTGGACTTACTAATATTCTTCCAAACTCAAATCCAGACCTTCTTATAAACACAACGATTGTATCTCCGAAGTGGGTTGTCGGAACTAAAAATGAAGGCCGTTACAATATAGACGGAATAAAGGCGTACTGTACCGGCGCTGGATTAGGAGTTGATACGAACAAGCCGTGGTTTACATGCCCGAGCGCGGGAACTCTTAAGACGAAAACAGGTTCTTTGTTTATTGACCATACAAATTTAACTCCGTCTGAAGCTCATCCACTTGTTGTTAACTTATTTACCGGCGGGGACACAGATCCCAACGCGGCTTCAATTTCTGTTTACGCATCGGGCGGAAGCCAAACTGGAGGAGACGAAGGTATAAACGGCATAAGGTTGACCACGATCCCTAACTGGGGCGCTGCTTACGGAACAGCAACGGTTCCCGTTACAACCGGAAGCTATGTTGATGTTTCCCTTGGTGGTATTTCAAATGATGAATCTAAATTTGTTGGAGTAGGAAAGCTGCTCGTGCTTTCTGGGTCTAGCCGTGTGGAAACTGCTTATGATGGAACTACCACAACTAGACCACCCGGAACAAGGCTAGATAATAATTTTGCTTCTGGTGGTTACGGAGGGCATACATCCAATTTATATAACTGGAGCATTGATTCGGGTACTGGGCCGCTCCCTGCCAAAATAACTGCTGATAACTGGTGTGTATCAGACTCAGCAAACGATTATTACATACCGGGAACAGCAACATTCGGAAAGTTTTGGCTTCAAATAAAAGCCATTGAGCCGGTAAGTAGAGAGACCTTTGCGACTCATTGGTATGGTCAGTCGGCAGATTATAGGTATCCGGCTGGAATACGCTGGTCCGGCGACTACACGTTCGCACCCTGCTACACGGTAACGAAAATAACCGAGCAAGCTGGCGCAACTCAATACGAAACTACTGGTATTAATATATATAAAACGGATGCGGATGCAGCCACAGCAGAAACTGATGTCGCTATAGAAATTACTCCGTATGGCGAGTGGACCGCCACAGGCATTAAAACAATACAGTCAGCGCGAATTCCTGTGAATACAGATGGGTTTGTAGCCACGAGTTCGCTTGTTCAAGATACTACCAACACTAGCGTAGGCGGATATTTTCAACTTAGAGATGCATTCAAAGCGGAGTATAGCGGAGGTTGCCTTAGTGCTGTTGACGCATCTTCTTGCCTTGTCGATAAGAAGTATGCAGGATGGGAGACAGGACTTAAAATACCCGCAGGTGGGGCTGGTATCGGGATGGATTACGCATACTTCAATCATCATATTGGTTCAGGCGCTTCGATGTTTCAGTTGAGGCCACCGGCAACTTTCGGCAACTGGTCAGGTTTTTATGATGCGGTTGTTATGAAAGTTTATGGTTATGGAGGCTTTAATCTTCGCTTGCATGGAACGCGAGGTTGGGGCGTTGGAAGCGCGACAGGAAAGTTTTTTCCGTTAATCTCTGCCGCAACGGTAGATGACAATAATGCTTCGACTACGGATGGTGCCATTCTGGAATGGGACGCGACGAATGATGTGTATAAAGAAAAGGCTTTAGTAACTGCTGATCCATGCTCAGGTAAAGACGAAGGATATTTTTTCTATAACGACACAAGTGATTACTACTGCTTTTGCGACGGAACCGGCGCCGACGTTCAAATGCACAGCCCGGCTACAGCCTGTTTCTAAATGTCACCTATAAACTCAGCAATAAACGTAACAACTTTCTGGGCTTCCATCGGCATTGTAGCTTCTGCCGTTGGGGGCCTTTTTACTATGCAACTTTCACACACTTCCGCTAATGGGCATAGTTCCCTTGCTGAGCAGTCTGAAGTTTCTGATGTGAAGATCAAGATAGAGAGAATAGAAACTGAAGTAAAGCACAACAAAGAGATACTGAATGATCTCAAGGTCGATATAAGACACATTAAAAAAGAACAGGACGATTTCAACAAGGAAGTTTTGGAGGTTATCCGTGGCAACTAGCGGCAGCGTTTCATTTCTTCCTGATGTTGGAGAAATTGCAGAAGAAGCATTCGAGAGAGCGGGATTGATAATTACTTCTGGATATGACCTTCGGACAGCCAGAAGAAGTTTAGATCTCCTACTTATGGAGTGGGCTAACCGAGGTATTAACCTGTGGTGTGTTAGCGAATACACTCAAGATTTGGTTGCTGGTCAGGGGCAGTACACCGCAGTCAACTCTTCTCCGAATGTTGCCGTTTCGATACTCGAAGCAGTTCTCAGATCCGATGCTGGCGATGCTGACAAGCAGGTCGATTATGATCTAAGCAGAATATCGAGAAGTACTTTCCAAAGCGTTCCGTCGAAGCTCGCTCAAGGAAGACCAACTCAGATTTACGTTGACAGGCAGCAAGGACAGATCAATTTGAATCTCTGGCCTGTACCCAACGATGCTACCCAGAAACTTGTCTACACATATATAAGAAGAATGGAAGACACCGGACCCGGAGGCGCTTATGAAGCAGACGTGCCCGCTAGGTTCTGGCCCGCTCTCGTAGCCGGTCTGGCTTATAACATTGCGCTGAAAAAGCCTCAGGTTGCAGACAGAATCCAAATGCTGAAACAAATCTACGATGAGCAGTTTCAGTATGCAGTTGAAGAGGACAGGGAGAAATCGCCGCTGAGGTTGTTCCCCGGAGGGTACGACTGAGTGGCCTCCTACGCTAAAGGCAAGAAGGCTTTTGGCTTCTGCGACAGATGTGGTTTTAGATACGATCTAAAGGATCTCAAGTCTGAAACCGTCAATCTTGTCAGCACCAATCTTCTAGTTTGCGAGGAATGTTGGGATCCAGATCATCCCCAAAATATGCTTGGAAGAATCAGATACGACGATCCCCAAGCACTCCGCAATCCCAGACCTCTTGGCGGAATCAGCGGCAGAGATCTTCCTGCTGCCTATAGGTGGGACTTCAAGAACCCAACGGTCACTATTATACCGTCTGGAGCTTACGCTGGGCTTAGCGTTATTGATGGCTGGTTCGGAGCCCAATGTACTATATCAGCCCAAGCAAGTTCTGAGTCTCTTAGGATTGATGGTAACAATAGGCCAAATCCAGACCTCGCCGGTGGTGATCCTCAAATCCTACAAGGGTTTGATTATTCTGGGGAAAACGATCATCAAAACCTAAACATAGATACTTCTGTTTATAAGTATGTTGTAAGTTCATTTAGAATAGACACACCTACCGTATTTACAGATAACAGTCAATTTGTTTTTAATTTTGATGGTAGCTTGTTTTGGACAGACCAAACTACTCCGTCTCCGTATCCGTGGTCTGCGGATCGGAGGCAGATTGCAAAACCTTTTCCTTATCTTCCGTTAAGTCAAGCTGCGTCCGGGTTTTCCGCAAGCGATAAAAATATGACAACAAGGTTCAAACTTGTTTGGGACATGTCTAATGATCCCACTTGGACGGGAACGGTGACTGGTTTAAGGATAGATTACATGGACTCTAAGCAAAAACCAAGAGTTGATGCAGATAAAGATTCTGGAATAATTGACGTTGATTACATAGAAGTTGTGGCTTTTCACAACATAGATTTATAGGAGTTTAAAATGCCTAAAGTTGGAATGAAGAATTTTTCGTATGACCAGACCGGATACCAAAAGGCTATGCAGGAAGCGCAGCGTACCGGATTACCTGTCGAGTTCGAGGATAAGAACTACGCACAGTATTCGTGCGGAGGGTCTGTTCACGGCAAAGGCTACAGAAAAGCTAGGATGCCCAAGAAGGGGAAGTAAAAATTGATTGCCTACACATTAGATAGTCTTCGCGCTGCAATAGACGAGTGGTTAGAAAACGACTTCTGGGGAGATACAGACCAGAAGGACAACATCATCTCTATGTCTGAGGAGAAAATCTATAAGACTGTAGGCATTGCTGGGTTCAACACGAAAACTTTGGGGTTAACCTTGTCAGGGACAGCTTTAACCCCAGCGCGGATACCTACGCCACAGCTAACCCAGAGGACTTTTTCTGAATCACCAATCACCCCGATATCACTTAGATTGAATGCTGACGCAGGCGGCTACGCATCCTTTTTAATACTGAAAGACACCAATTTTCTTCAAGAGTATTTTGGAGAAACTACGGGCGTTCCACAGTATTACGCATTCTATAACTTCTCAGGGGATAGCAACAATCCGTATGTATCAATATATCCAAAAGCCGTCTCCGCTTACTCATTAACTTTTGAATACTTTTACAAGCCAGAGTCGATTACAGAGAAGAGCGGAATTGGCACTACTTGGCTCAGCACATACGGACAAGAAGCATTGCTCTATGCGTGCATCACAAATGCTTACACATTCATGAAGGGTGATGCTGACTTGATAAATTTATATGACACTAAGTTCAAAGAGGCTTTGCAAGCCTTGGTGTTTGAGCAAGGTGGCAGCTTTAGAAACCCGGCATACAACGCAATGGATGTGCCGAATAGAAGCATGGTGAATCAATAATGGCGTCTACTTACACAGATGGACTTGGCATCGAACTCATTGGTACTGGCGATAGGGCTGGTTCTTGGGGAGATGTAACCAATAACAATCTCCAATCTCTTGAGCAGAGCATTAGAGGTGTTTCAACGGTAGCCCTTACGGGGACGGCCAGCACTCTAAACATTGGAGATGGCTCTACTGCTTCTGAGACTGCGACGGACGCAGCAGGAAGATCATCTGTAATTATATTTTCTGGAACCTTAGGCGCGACCCACACAGTGACCTTGCAGGTCGGCGGAACGAATGCGGACAGAGCATCTTTCGTTGCCATAAATGAAACGACGCAGAATGTCGTGTTATCGAGAGGTAGTGGCAACACTGTAACTATTCCGAGTGGTTACACAGCGAAAATATTCCTAGATGGAACAGACGCTAGAAACGCTTTAGCCAATCTCAAACTAGATAAAATCAAGTTTGAAAATGATGAGATAACAAACGCAACGGCGGGAACATTTAGTATTACTGGAGATGTTTCTATATTCGGCGATGAAACCGTTAGCGATACTGATGATGTATACCTGACTACACCATCTGCAACAAAAGATTTAATTCTACAGACATACTCAACAACTTCCGGTAGATCTAAGATAGTAATTGATAGCGCCAATAATGGAAACATTGAAATAACCCCAAACGGTACAGGCTCTGTAGTTATAAGCAAGGCAGACATAAACAGCGGAACTATAGATGGGACCACTATAAATGCTACGTCTGTAACGACATCTTCGGCAACAATAACTGGCGGAACTATAAATAATACCATTATAGGCGGTACGACCCCAGCCGCAGGCAACTTCTCTACTGTAGATATAGATGGTGGAACTATAGATGGCACCATCATAGGCGGAACGACTAAAGCAGCAGGCAGCTTCTCCACGCTTACCGCAACTGGAACGACTACCGCAGCAGCAATAAACGCATCGGGGAGCATTGATTCTGGCGGAGATGTAACTGCCAGTAACTTCACGGCAGATGCCAACGGAAATATTTCTACATCGGGAACCGGAACGATCTCAACCGCCAGCGGAAACATATCTTCTACTAGCGGGAACATCACCACTGGCGGCAATATCACCACCTCTGGAACTGGTTCAATTTCGTCCAATACTACAATCACTGCTGGAACCGGCATCACGGCAACCACAGGGGGCGTAACAGCAACCGCTGGTGGCTTGACGGCAACTGCTGGAGGATTGACTGTCGCAGCAGGCGGGGCGGATATCTCTGGCGGAATAGATAACAATAGTGGTGGTATAACAAATACGGGAAATATATCCGGTGCTGGCACTATAGGCTCTGGAGCAATTACAAGCTCGGGAGCAATTACAGGAACGTCGCTAACCGCCAGCGGCTCAGGAGCGATTGCAGGCGGAGCGATCACAGGGACTAGCCTCACGGTCGGAACTGGAGCGTCCAACACTGTCACAGCCGGAGAGCTTATTTGTAATGATTTAAGTCACTCAACTTCAATCACCTCCACGATTGGTGGCACAAATAAATTCAGAGTAAACAGCGATGGCGCTTCGGTCATGGGTACGAGTGGATATTTAAATATGTCCTCTACGTCCGGCGCGACCGGGTTTGGGTTTAGGAACAACAGCGGTACATTAGAGATAAAGAATAGCTCACTCGGAAGCTGGGGTTCTATCGCAGTTCTTTCAGGTTCAAATTTGTCCGTTGGCGGATCTGTAACCGCTGGAACCACTGTAACAGCAGGGACAGGGCTGACTGTTACATCAGGCGGAGCCAATATAACTGGAAACAGTACGCTAACCGGAACACTCGGCGGTCTGACCGGGTTAACTGTCGCCAGCGGTGGAGCAACGGTTGCTGCTGGCGGAGCGACCATAACCGGAAACAGCACAATTACAGGAACCCTTGGTGGGCTAACTGGACTGACCGTTACTAGTGGCGGGGCCAGTATAACTGGCAATAGTACAATAACCGGAACCTTGGGCGGACTAACTGGCTTAACGGTTGCGAGCGGCGGTGCCACAGTCACCGCTGGCGGGCTGACTGTTTCCGGCGGCGGAGCAAACATAACCGGAAACAGCGTGGTAACGGGAACGCTTAGAGCTACGTCAACTCTAACCGCAAGCGCAGGTCTTAATGTAACCACTGGCGGGGTTACCGTTTCATTAGGGGGAATCAATAATACTAACGGCGGTATTTCAAATGCTGGTGCAGTCGCTGGAGTTAGTACACTTACAGCGACCGGGTTAGTCACATTTTCTGGACCGAGAGTTGATATAAAAGATTCACTCACTTTCGGCCCGTCAACTACGCAGGCATCAATATATACAAACTCATCAGCAACAGCCGGATTAGGTACTGAGCAACTTCGTTTCTACAACTCGTCTGGAGTTGCATTACCCGGCACTACAGGAAAATACTTCAATATAACATCACAGGGAGGATCTACTGGAGTCGGGCTTAGATCAAGCAGCTCTATAGTAGAAGTAAGATCTAAAGCTACGGCAACAGCAGATAATTGGGGTCGCATCTACCACTCCGGCATGGTCAGTGGAGATGGTGCTTTCTATGAAAGCGCCGCGAATCTAGGTGGGGCTGTTTCGGGCGGTCTAACCGACAGCTTTGCAGCTAGTGTAGCACATGGCCTTGGCCGTGTACCTAGAATAATTAGGTGTGTAATAAGATGTATAGCTACCGATCATGGCTGGGCAGTCGGCGATGAAGTAGACGTTACATCATTATCTAACCGAGACGAGGGCTCAGGCCCTTCGCAAGATTTAATCTCTTTCGGTGCGAATTCAACAAATATTTACGTTGCCTGCAATGTTCTCTCTGAGGTGACTATTGCAAATAGGTCTGGCGGCTCTGATGGACAGTTAACATTGGCGAGTTGGGACATTTACGTTTACGCTTGGAAGTAATAAATGCCGTATAGAAAAGTCACATTTCCTCCCGGTATAAATAGAGAAGGAACTCAGTATTCCGCTGAAGGAAACTGGTATGACTGTGACTTGATTAGGTTCAGGCAGGGCAGACCTGAAAAAATTGGTGGCTGGACTAAGTATTCTCAAAATGAATTTCTTGGAATATCTAGGAGCTTGTTGAATTGGTCATCTATTTTGGGTGCCAACTTGATGGCCGTAGGAACAGACAAGAAACTATACGTTGATCTTGGTGGTGTCTATCACGATATCACGCCGATGGAGTATAAGTCTCAAGGAACGCTAGACCTTGACATGGCGAATACATCGACCAACACGAACGCGAAGCTTAGCTTTAACGTTCTTGCTGGTGATGTAGTCAGGATGAGCAGTGATGCAAATTCTGTAGGCGATGAGCTTATGATCGTTGCTACCGGAGGATTAGCCGGTGCAACCGTCGTGTTAGAGCGTGGCAGCTTTTCTACTGTCACATCAGCGCACACGTCCGGGGATGCTGCGTTTCTTTTAGAAAAACTTTCAAACCCGGTATATCCAATCGCAGGATCTAGTACCGTACTTATAAATTTTGCAAATCATGGCCTGACTACTGGGGACTTCATAAATTTTCTCAGCATGTCATCTGCTCCTACGGGTCTGGATAGAAGATCTTTATTTTATCCGTTGTTCGATGGAGCTACTGACCCCGCGTCTGGATATGATGCGGCGAGGTCAACTCAAAGCTGGTGCGTAACCAGAGTTCTGGACGGTGACTATTTCGAGATAACTTTAGAGAATTCAGTTACCGGAACTCCAGCAACACTCTCAGCAAACATATTAAGCTCAGGCACAACAATACAGCTAAGTGTAAATACTTTTGTAAGTAGTGACTACATCAAGATTGAAGATGAGTATATACAAATAACTAGCGGTCCTTCTGGCGTTGGGCCATATACATACAACTGCAATAAAGGCCAACTCGGTTCAAGATCAAAGGATCACTCATCTGGTTTGCCAGTCTATCTAGTCGGCGCTTCTGGCGGTCTAGGTTCCGGCGGCGACACTATCATAATGAGGGACATTCAAGCATCAGAGTCCACATTCGTTGAGTTCAGCGGGTGGAGTGCTGGATCTTGGGGAGGGGTTCCATCAGCGACAACTTCGACAACGCTAAGTGCAAACCTAGCCGCTGGAGCAACTGCATCAGCGAACGTCGCAAGCACAGCTAGTTTTCCCTCATCTGGAAGCATAATTATAGATTCAGAGATAATAAGTTATTCCTCAACTACGGGGACTACATTCAACACCCTCACCAGAGGGGATTACTCGACAGTCGATAGTTTTCACGCCTCGGGATCTTCCGTATTCCTTCTAGATCAATACTGGACAGCTTGGGGAGACCCGACGGTTCCCATAACGAATGACAACTCTAATCTAAATATTTGGTCGCTCGACACATTCGGAGAAGATCTAGTCGGGTGCAAGACAAGGACGAAGCCATTTTACTGGAATACGTCTTTGAAGATGAGTAATGGATACCCCTACAACACTAGGTATTCAACCTCTTCTCATAGCGCATCACCCAACGGATACGCATCTGGAATCATGCTGTCAGATGCAGTTCCGATGTCGTCATTGGGATTATCAACAGATGATGGTCATGGATCTGTTCCCGATCAAGTTGGATTCTTGATGACAAATCCAGCCTCTAGGCAGATTATTGCTTTTGGAGCAACTGATACATTCGGTAATTACGACCCGATGCTTATAAGATGGTGCGACAACGATAGACCCGGATCTTGGGAAGGAACAAGCTCTAACGCTGCTGGCGGCACGCCACTACAGAAAGGCTCTAAAATTATCTCGGCTGCCCGATCTGACAAACAGATAATCGTCTGGACAGATTCATCTATGTACTCTTTGAGCTGGATTGGCGGAAATTCTGTATTTGCACTTCAAGAAATTGCTGATGGAGTTTCTTTAGCTTCTATAAATGCACACAAGGCCGCTAGGGGAATTGTGTACTGGATGGGAGATAACAACTTTTTTCAAACTGATGGAACCACTGTTCAAAAAATAGATTGCTCTGTGCTTTCAAAGGTA
>Ga0196899_1001154_pt1 | contig 13241 bp, 15 predicted proteins | sample VirMetDEL_Sep_01_FD_169095 | JGI IMG/M metagenome (GOLD analysis project Ga0196899, IMG submission 169095) | Aqueous microbial communities from the Delaware River and Bay under freshwater to marine salinity gradient to study organic matter... | ecosystem: Environmental > Aquatic > Marine >... | reverse complement strand
GCTCCATCTCAGTATGACGTCGCTGCGTCATCTGTAAGCAAGCCTTATTTCCAAGGAGCTGCACCTGAACTCGCCTATCTCCAATATTACGCTAACGAAGACTTTCGCAGAAATCTCCTCAATACCTTTGGCTTTAACCTTCCAAAATTAGACACGCCTGACGTTTTCATGGGCGGTGTCGAACAACGTTTGGAGCGCCAGGCTCAAAGTCTTAATCAACGTCAAATGCAAATGGAGCAATTAAAGCGAGAGTATGGCTACTTGAATGAGTTAGCCCGTGGCCGCGCCGCTATCGAAAAGCAAGAAGTTCAGTCCCTCGGAGATATTCAGAGGGAACGCGTAGGCTCATCTTACGATTACGCTCAGAATGTTCTTGATTCCGCTATTAAGAATGTTCTCGCCCAGGATAAACTAAGTAGTAGCAATGTCCTGCAATCTATTGCCGGGTCTACTTAAGGGAGAGGATTTAAATCATGGACCCCGTTGATTTTCTTAACTCTGAGCTCATTCGGTTTGTGCCCGGGCTTAACGCCTTTGCACTTCCGCTGCAGTTATCATCATCTTTAGTCTCATCTACTTTTGGTGGCGCTAAAGGCGACAAAATTGGGCAAAAATCTCCTGACGGAGGTGACGTTTATTACACAGGTGAGGACTATGGTTACCAGAGTCCTGGATCTTACAAACAAGTAACAGGTCAATACCCTGAAGGTTACGAACCTGAGCTAGGAAAAAAAGAGCTCCGTGGTGGCCAACCTGTTTTTTACGCAGGAAAAAACTATGGTTATCAGTCTCCCGGCAGTTACGAAAGTGTTGTAGGAGACTTACCCCCTGGCTATGTACCTCCTAAAGCAGATGAAACCAGAGCAGATGGAGAATCTAGAGGAGAAACCGGAGAAAGAGGAGGTGAGTTAGAGGGCACAGGAGCAAAACAAAGCCAAGAACCTGTCGTAAAGACGACTGAAGATTTTCTAGCTAAAGCTTTTGATCCTGCCTTCCAAGAGGAACTTAGTCGTTTACGAACTAAAAATTTAGTTGAGTCCGCCGTTGTTCTAAGCTCTCTCAGGGCTCCACGCGAGCGTCAAAAGCAACAAGCTGAGATTGAGCGCGAGAACATTCAAGCGTGGCGCGACATCAAAACAGCGCAAATTGAGGCGAACGCTCGTCAACAAATGGCTCTTGGGCTCGCCACTGTGTCGGCGATGACTCCTAACTTGTCTAGCTTTGGGGAGATCTACAAAGCATCTATGGCCCCTTTTAACCTTCGCACCCGAGGATAATTATGCCGATTCCGTTTGCCACTGCTGCTGCAATGCCCCTTTTAGCTGGGGGCGGCGGTTTGGCCGCTGGCGGTGCAGCTGCTGCTGGCGGGGCTGGTTTACTCGCGGGGACTGGTGGAACTCTTCTAGGGGTCGGGTCTGCTCTTAGTGGGCTAGGTTCTTTAGCAGGAGGAATTTTTGGTGGAGGCGGAGGGGGAGGACAAGCTGATTATTCAAGCTTGTATGCACAGCTTGTACCGGGACAAGTACAAAGTACATTGGCCGGACAAGAACTTGCCGCGATGATGGGCGCCTATACAGGACTGCTCGGATCCCGCAGTAACGTTGCTCAAGAAAGTGCTCTTGGTCAATTCGATGTAGCTAAACAGAAAGATTTAACTTCTGCTGGTCTTCAAACAGGCATCGCTTCGCAGTTAGCTAGCAGTGCTATTGGTTTAGGCGAAGCTGCCGGCAAGGCAAGGCTTGCCACAGAGATGCTTGGCCCTGAAACAGCTGCTGCTCTTGCTAAACAATTTGGTACTACTGCAGGCGCATTACAGCAGACAGGTCTGCAAGGCGAAACTCAGCTCCTTCTTCCGACTGCTACCGCTGCTGCTCAGACTGGATTAGAGGCAGCTAAAACCCGTAACCAACAGATGTTGGCTACCACTCAGACAAATTTAAATATCGCTAAGGCTCAGGAAGATACCCGTAATGCTCTCGCACTGCAGCGTGGGCAAGTCGAGGGACAGTTGGCAATGAAGCGCTTTGGTGCTGGAATGGCGATGGCCGGTCAACGAGCGTTTGCATGATCAAATCGACAGTAGGTGATTCGACCACGGTTGCATCGTGGTTAGCTTCGCTTGAAAAAGCTCAAAAGGACGCCTTTGTTCATTACGCCAAGAACGCGACTTCTGACATTGAAGCTTATCTTTACGCTCGGTTTTTAAACCCTGGCTACGCTGGCAGTATCTCGGACATTACTGCCTGGGTTCAGGAAAAATATCCTAAGGAAGATCTTCGCAAGGTTCTTTTGCGGGAGATCGACGATCTCCAATTGGATATTCGTAATGTGCGAGATATGACTCAAAATCAAATGTTGGATCATGCTACCGCAGCCACAAAAATATCAACGCTGCAGAAAGAGCTTCGCAGTCACATTCAGGCGGTACGGTCTATTTCAGACGGTCTTGATCGCCGTGGTTTATTACTCGCTGGCGCTGATCGGTGTCTGCGCGAATTGGTTCAGACGTTTGACGGACAACCGGGAGTCCAAGCTCTGCTTGAAGACTCCTCGATCATCGTTTGGACCACGCTGGAAAAAGAGGAGAAATCTTAATCCACTTTCTTGAGTCGCTTCATAATGTTTTCTAAGGGGGTCCTAAAGACTCCCATAAAAGCATCATTTACGCCGAGAGACATTACCAGCTCCGTGCCTTCCACATAAGCACCAAAAGGTAGGATCACAGCGGGTTGGTTTGAGACGGGGTTACCCATCAAATCTGTCCATTCGATCACGCGATCTTCTAAAGACCCCGTAAAAATAGACTCGGGGATAATGTAAGTTACTTTGGTAAAGTCCTTGTCTACCATGTAAGCACTTACATGATAAATAAGATAGGGTTTTCCATTTTCTGAGAACGTTGTATGTTTCCAGTGATAAAAAATTAAATACCCGTAACCGAGATCAATCGGAGCTGTCGAGTTAAAAGTCGGTGCGCCTTTAGTTACTTGGTCTAAAACATCCGTATTAAGTTCAATTCGAGGGGTCCGTTCACTCTCAACAATCAATGGCCGCGTGGAGTACAAACACGCTAGCTCTCCGTTCCTAGGGAAAAAGCACCAATTTTTCTCTGCCTTACCCGGATGAAGATTTTCTCCAATCGGGGGTGTAGCGGAGTGAACAGCTTCAAAGTTATCGTTTACCCAGCAGACAGAAACTTTGGGCTGATTAAAAAGTTTATCTGTATGTCTGTCGTAACGACTGGCGTATGTAGAAGTTACGAATTGTACGTACAACCCGTCGTCTGGACCTTTAAATAAACGAGGATCTTCGTAACTTAGACGATGTTTTTTAGATCTCAGTTTTTTGGTACCAATAATGCTCGCGTCATCCGGACTAAGCATACCGATGTAGATATCATTAGGCCGCCCATTTAAGTAAAAGTATTTCATGTCGTGCCTGAACCCAAAGGGTTGGGGTTGGCAGCGCCACGCGATGTACGTGTTCTGATTGTGTTTGATTACAGAAGGGTTGAAATTCGCGATGGAATTTTCGGGTAACCCGTTTACGATCCGGGTGAACTTCCCTCCGAGTTTTTCGGCTTGTTGGTAGACGGAAGGCACACCTCTGGTTTCTCGTCGAACGGGGAAAAGAACGTCGCTGTAAGCGTGGAAAAAACGATGTGTTGTTTGCATGACTCAAACAGAAAGATCAGAGACAGCTTTAGAGAATCCCATAGCGACAGATTCCCAGCGGTATTCAGGACGTTGAGTAACGGCGTAGCAGGCGTCCGCGACTTCGGCGTAAATTGATTCGTCTTCATACAGCTCCGTTAATAGGTGAGCGGTGTGTTTGACATCAACAAGACCTCGTTCGACACCGAGGTCTTTATCGACAACCCACGTGGCAATATCAGCGAGCTGAGCTGCGCCTTCCCAAATGTCCTTACATGCGGTGTGGTTGGGGACAACTTGAGGTTTGCGGCAGCTCGCATTTTCAAAGCTTACAAGACCCCACCCTTCACCATCTGCCGTATTTAAGCCGACATCACACGCGTTGTAAATCGTGTTCAGCAGGCTATCCGGAGGTGCAGCCATATAATTCATATTTGGGGATGTCAGGATCAATCGGTGCTTGTCATCCAGTCCACGTTTGTTCATTTCCCTGTGGAACAGAGGCATTACGTCCCACCCAAGGTCTTTTGCTCCCATGTGCAAATACAACATGGTGTCGGGTTTATCGATCGCGAAGTCAGCGAAAGCTTGGATCGTTAGATCGATACGTTTGCGAGGTTGATTCCTGTTACCGTTGAAAACGATAAATTTGTCTAAAGGGAGGCCCAGTTCCTGACGGGCCTCTTCCTTTGAAATTGGATAAAATCTGCCGTTGTCCACCCCGTGGGGGAGAACACCTAGCCGAGGGATATTGATCTTATGGGAAAGGATTCTGTGTGCACAGTTAACAGTGAACGTAATCGCTAAATCCCAGAAGGGCATGTTTTGAAGCATGTCCGGGTAATAGCTTTCGCTGTCCACGGGGAAGTAGGCGATGAACTTGAATTTCAGGTCATCTTTAAGGAACTGACAACGCTCCCAAAATTGATTGACAACCCAGATATCGTTTAAACAGATAACGACATCAGGACGTTCTTTGTGGAGTATTTCTGGGATTCTATTTACACCAAAGCGATCCTGTGTACCTCCAACACACGCAGGGTAGATTTTGTACGGGTGCTCATGAGGATCACCTGTGTAATTAATACCGAGCACACAGACTTCATGTTCTTTTGCTAAGTGCTCTAGTACACTATGAGTTACTCGACCAAATCCAGTGTTACTACAAGCGTCTCCATACCAAAGAATTTTCGCCATGTTCGGCCGTGGTTTCTAGTACAATCAATATAGCAGTACTGTCAGTTTGTTGATATGCCTAGCCGCGAATCGCTTGCTTATCGTCGAAGTGCTCAGATCAATGCAAAAAAAGCATCTGAGTCACGAGATGGTGCCTTAGACACAATATACGGCCGTGCGTCTAATGACTTTCATACGTTCTGTACTATTCTAGATAAGACTCCTGCGCGTCATATGTTGGAGTGGCACCGTCATTTAATTACGGGCGAGTCGAACAAATACTTATTAGATATTGCCGGGCAGAATTTAGATATCCTCGCCCCACGCGGTAGCGCGAAAAGTACCGTGTTGAACTTGTTTACAGCGTGGATAATTGGAAGACACACGACAGCTAAAAGACCACTTCAAATAATTTATTGTTCTTATAACATTGCTACGGCAATTCCTAAAAGTAGAATTATTAAGCAGATCATCGACTCCCCTGAGTACCGTAAAGTTTTCCCCCGCGTAAAACTGCGTTCGGGGATGCAGTCGGATATCGGTTGGTCTATCGATTTTGACTATGCAGATATTCCGCGTCTGGGTGACGAAGAATTTACACTGCGTGCTGCGGGTCTTAGAGGTTCGATTACTTCAAAACGTGCACACATTGTGATTGTGGATGACCCTATTAAATCGAGTGCGGATATTAAAAACCCGGCGATTCGGGAAGAGATGAATAATAACTGGAGTTCAGTTATCGCTCCAATTATTTTTGAGGGCGGCCGGTCTATCTGCCTGGGTACTCGATTCCATCCGTTGGACATCCATAAAACGATGTTTGTTCCGGATAAAGGATGGAAACAAGTGACACAAGAAGCTATTACGTACGACGATAAAGGTGACCCGATTAGTTACTGGCCTGAACAATGGAGTGCGGATTATCTACTTGGACAGAAAGAACTTGACCCCGTTGCTTTTGCTTACCAGTACCAACAGCAACCAGTGATGACTTCTGATCTGGTCGTTTCGCCAGATCTACTTGTTAAGGGAGAAGTTGTTACTGAGTTTGATTCCTTAGCTGTGGGAATTGACCTCTCCGCCAGTAAAAATGAAACAAGCGACTACACAGCATTTGTGCTAGGTGGGCGACTTAAGGATAACTACTACATAATTGATGCTCACCAGTGTCGTTCTATTGGGAACCTTGAGAAAATAGACCTTCTGTGCGACATGCTTTTGGAGTGGGGCATTTTGATTCAGCAGGATGGACAGTTTTTCCCGACGTATTCCACGGTGACCCTTGTAGTTGAGTCTGTTGCATACCAAGCGTCCCTGGCTGCTGACCTTCGCCGTGTTCTGTTGAACGAGCGTGGTTTAAGTAATCTGCATATTCACGAAGTCAAGGGTTTCCGAGGGGATAAAGTTGCTAGATTTAGGGGCACGCTTGGACTACTAGAGAATAAAAGAGTGACATTTAATAAGTATCGTAAGTTTGATGCGTTATTTGACCAACTGATTAACGTTGGTGCTACAGCTCATGACGATTTGCTAGACGCATACACTTGGTTGATTACCTTTTTACAGCGCCGAGGCAATTTCTCAATCGAATACTGATGAAAACTCACTCTTCTTCGCTTTCTGGTTCGCGAATGTGGGTCGCCATTACGGCTCACAAACCTTTAAACCGCATAAATTCCTTAATTAACACAATTAAAGCTTATTTAGAGTATGACTTAGAGGTAAAAATAAACATCTATGTGGATTATGAATCAGAAAATGATGTAGATACGCTAAAAAGTGTTCTAGATCCGTATTTTTCTAAATTAGATATCAATATCAAAGTTTGTGGGCCTGAATACTCGGGTTGGGAGCTTACTTGGGCGCATAAAACTGATCTTGTTTTAGCGTGCATGAACTACACAGCAGATTTTTACGTTTATCAGGAGAACGATATGATTTTGACCTACGAAAATTTAAAATACTGGTTTAGATGGAAAAACAGGTTAAGTGAGGCGGGTTTTGAGCCTGGTTTTGTCCGATATGAGGAGCACGACGGCAAAAAAATCCCCTTCGATAACTACCACACGTTCTCCCTGACGCGGGAAACACCGAATGTTTGGCACGACATCGGTTTCAACGTAAAACTGATGTTGGTTGTTGATCCCGAAATCAAATTTTTCGCTCAGGTATCAAATCCATACTACGGAGCGATGATTTTAGATCAACAAGATGCTGTTAAATACGTTAAGAGTCAAAGTATGGACCCTGTTAGAAGTTATGAGCTTGTTGGGGTCCGTAACTGGCCTTTAGCAGATCGTAGTTCCATGGGTTTAGCTTTCGAGAACGTCCCACGAGGGCACGAACACCGCCGTTGGATCCCCGTGGTAGAGCGAGATGGTAGATACGTGCCGCATGACTGCTGTTTAATTAAACACGATGATACAAAATACACTAAAGAGCTTCTTAAGAAATCTAATAATTTAATAGACTGTACACAGATGTTTTCATGTGCTATGTTCTGAACGGTCAAAATTACCAACCGATTTTACTTAAAAATGATGCGTGTAGACTACGACGGTTTACTACACAAGAAATGGGAAGACTCTACTGATTCAACTCAGTCTAGTGATCCTGTAAATCACCCAGCTCATTATATGCAGGGGGGTATTGAGTGTATCGAAGCGATCAAAGCTGCTCTAGGTGCAGAAGGGTTTAAATCCTATTGCCGTGGGAATATTATTAAGTACCTCTGGCGTACGGAGTTTAAGAACAAAGTTCAAGATTTGAAAAAAGCTCGCTGGTATCTCGATCGTCTGATCGAAGAAAGCGAACAGTAAACCTATAATGTAAGAAAACAAAGCACCGATGGACGTTAGAGCGTTTGGATCTATTTATGGGCAGGTCGCGAGTCTCCCTTATACCAGTGGATTTAGATGGCAGCCGTCTGACGGAGCTACTCATTTCCCGGCGTGTCGAGCTATTTTTATTCAGAACGGCGGAGGCTCTAATAAAACTATCGCTCTAGAGTTTTCTGACGCTCCTGGTCAGATTTGCCAAAACGATCATTTAAACGGGGACTTTATATGCCCGATTTCGGTCACTGCGCTACTGAGCGGGAATGTTACTAACGTCGTTGTTCTTTACTAATGACTGAAGTAGCTAAGAAAAAAGATCCTGCAAAGTGGGCTGCAGCGAAAGCTAAAGCCCGTAAGAAATTAGGCGGACATTCTGCGCGAGCGATGCAGCTTGCGACCAAGTACTATAAAGAGGCGGGCGGTACTTACGCAGGTAAAAAATCCTCTAGCAACCGTTTAAGTCGTTGGTCTAAAGAAGACTGGCAGACACGCGAAGAGTACGAAAAGTCTAAAAAAGACTGATTATGGAAACTCAAGACCTCATTAACTACCTAGCCGGAGGCTCAACTTTTCGGGAACGAGTTCTAGGGGACGCTGACGATTTGATTAAAGCGATTAAAAGCTCTTCAAAGTCCGATGCGATTGCTCAGGGTTTAGTTAACCCTCTTAAGAACGAAATGCTTGCTAGAGCGGCAGCAGCTAAAGCAATGATGGGTGGCCTTGGCTGATCTTGCACGCGAAAAAGGACGGACTGAGCGGTACCTACCACGTGCAGCGTGGGCATCACTTAGTCCTGAGGAACGTCGTAAGACGGACGAAAAGAAGAAACGCGCTACGGCTGGCAATAAACCTGTAAATACGCAGGTTGCTAATACAGCTAAAGCACGCGAAGCACGTCGTCGCGCTTCCGAGTACATTAGAAGAAAGTCTTCAAAAAATGGCTGATCCGTTTCTCGAAGCTGGTGACTTATTTACCCGAGCTTTTAATGCTCAAGAATTAGCTTCGCAGCGTCAGATAAAAGCTCAGAGAGCTGGTATGCGAATTGACGGATACTCTAGTCAGCTTGAAGATCAAGCTTATAACTCCCCGGTGCCCCCTATGAACGCACCTTACGGTGTGTTTGAGGATGAGTTCAGCCCTACGGGAGATCCTACTGAGGATATGAAACGGGAGCTAATGCAAAAAACACGTGCTAACCGCCGGGTTCAGGAACAGGTTGCTGTTCGCGCCGGCAACGGTGCTCCTGGTCAGAGTATGGGTTAATATACTGTCAGCTTCTTAGTTGGCAGTGCTATTCGACTGTTTCCTCTATTTTGACGAAAAGGAGCTCCTAGAGCTCCGCGTCAATATGCTTAAAGATATTGTAGACGGTTTTATCATTACAGACGCAGATCGTACTTTTAAAGGCGATAAAAAAGAATTTACTTGCGTAGAGACAATTAGAAAACTTGGATTGCCTGAGGAAAAAATTCAGGTGCTTCATGTTGAGCTGCCTCCGCCGGATATCGCTCCGAATCCCTGGGTCCGTGAGTACTCCCAGAGGGACGCACTCGCTGTGGGTATGAGGATGACTCCTCCAGATTCTGCGTTTTTCTTTAGCGACGTAGACGAGATCCCTAAACCCGAAGCACTTTTAGAAGCTGTTGATCTTGCTAAAGCAGATCCTTCTCGTTGTGTTCGACTGTCTATGCCTATGTTCTACGGGAGGGCGGACTTACGTGTTGTAGATCCAGATCGTGACGTGTCGAAACCTCCTACTAACTGGACGTGCGGTACCGTTGTTCTCCACGAGCATCTGGATCAGACTTTATCGGAGATACGCCGTAACCCTAATGACGTTGTTGTAGGCAACTGTGACGCCGGGTGGCATTTTTCTTGGATGGGAGATCCATCCCGCATGAAGCGTAAACTCACATCGTTCTCTCATTGTTACGACGATATCCCTAACGCACACGCTCCTGCTTACAGTCAAGATATGCTTGATTATCTTGACGCCTATAAGGCTGAAGCCGGAGGCACTGATCCTCTAGGTCGCAAAGATCATGTGTTGGAGCCGTATCCACATGAGCTTTTGCCTGATGAACTGTTTAAAATAGAGAGAGTCAAAAATTATTTGCTTCCTAATGGCTGACTTTATGACTGAGCAAATCAAAAAGCCTTTCGCCGGTAATCAGGGCGATGGCAGCGGTAACGAAGGTGGTTCTGACCGTAATGAGAATCGTCGCGAAGCTGTCCGTAAATCACGGAAAGCTCGTATGATGCGTACTAAAGAGCGCGAAGCAAACGCTCGCTGATCTTAAGGGATAACCTCGATGTCTGCGGACAACCTGAGCGTACGGCAGCGGTTTAATGAAATTCTAGAGGCTTCTAGAACACAGGACCGCAGCAAACAATCTGCGACTATGGTTGTCCTTAGTCATCTGCAGCAAATGACGCTGCTTATGATTAAAAAAGGACTGTTTTTCTATTGTGAGCAAGATACTTATAAAGCACGTACAAAATTTTTAAGCGATTTAATTCAACTAAATAAACTGGATATTCGTTTTCCGGCGATTGTCCGTAACTTTTTAATCGACGGCTGTGGGCTTTTTTACTTTCGCCCTGACCCAAAGCTTAAGTACCAAATTTACTTTTTCAACAAAAATCAGTACCGCGTTTACCACGACGTAAACGGCGAAATCGAAGAAGTCGTCATTATCTATAGTTATAAGATTCGTAACAGTGCTATTGGTCTGCCTGCGGAAACTCAAGGCCAGAATAAACGTTATGTACGAATCTCTATTACCAGCGAAAAAATTACAGAGTATGAAGCTAATAGTGAGCTGAGTTTTGACCTCGAACCGGGCTCTTTAATCACACCTAAAAATAGCCGAGATAACACACTCGGTTTTATTCCAGCTGTTGAAGTCCTCAACAAACCGAATGCCAGCGGAACTGAGGGCGAGGGTGAGTTTGAGCCTTTTATGCAGCAAATTGTTCTGCATGATCAAATGATGCAGAACATCTCGAAGAACATCGAGTTCTTTGGGAATCCCACGCTCATCAGCTCTCGTCCCCGTAGCGATCTGGTCGAAGCTTCGGATGCAGATCGTTCGTTCCGTCCGACGATTAGCAGTCAAAGTGGTTTTGCTGGGATTGATTCCCCCTCCACTCGTGTATCTGAGCCTTTCGGCTCGCAGTCCAGCCTTGGTGGTCTGCGCGTTCCGCGAATTATTGCGAACGTGGAGCCCTCCGACCGCGTGGGCTACATGACCCCCGACCCCGTTAACGGGGATATGAATCGGTATGCTCTTTTACTCCGCGAGGAAATCAGAACTGCCTTGGGCGGCGTTGACGAAATATCAATCAGCGCCGGAGCCACTGCTACTGAGATTAAAGGTCTCATGGGCCGTGCTCAAGCAACTGCTCTTCGTAAAAATAAGAGTTTTCTGACATACGGTTTCTGCCGTCTGTTAGAGATGATTATTTATCATCAGGAGCAGATTTTCCGCGAAAGTTTTATCTCCGTTGTGGGTTTAACCCCACCTAAAGAACCCAAAGAACAAACCGAAGAAGCCCTCGTTAAGTACCAGAACAAATTCGCTAAATACGAAGAAAATGTCGACCTTGCTATTCAAGCTGCTTTAGCTGATAACAAGGTCCCACGCGGTGTTTTCGGCCTACCTCCGGATGGAGATCGGGAAATAACATACCGATTCCAAGGGGATGTTTATGAGGACACTGCTTACGACATCAACCAAAAGTCAATCGTGGTTCGTAACTTACAAGAGCTCGGCGTTGATAGCGTTGAAGCTCTGAAGTATTTGTTCCCCGATAAGACCGATTTAGAACGTTCGGAGATGTTGAAGGGCTTCCCTTTCCGAATGATTCAACAAACGCAGGGCGCAATGCAGCAATTCTTGCTACTATTGAACCAGATGCTACAAGCCCCGCATCCTTTAGCTCCTAATCAGCCCTTAGCGGCTGATCCACGGCTAAACTTAACGCCCTTACTTTATAGGACGTTTGACCATCTCGCGCAAGAACTGACTTACTCGGGCAGCTATGAGCCAGCAGATCCCAGCTTCGATCCCGAGCCCGGTATCCCCGGCGGTAGCAGCCCCTCAGGCGGCGGCCCCGGCGGTGGACCAGGGCTCAACCGCTTACCCGCAATGGGTAGCCAGTACCCAGGCGGTACCTTCGGCAGTTATGCCCCAAGTGCCGTCGCAGGCACAACAGGCTACGGCCCCTTCTACCAACAACCAGTCCAACCAGTATCCGTCAGCCTCCTCCCCGTCGAATCCGTGGGAAGCAGCGCTGGGCAGCCTGGACCGTATAGTGTCCCGGCTCTCCCCGTCCCCCAGCCAGACAGCATCGTCAGCACAACCCCAACTGACGGCGGCGGATATTCAACAACTCAGTCAGCTTTCACAGGTCCAACCGTGGGCTTACCAAGCCCCTACGGCTCAGCCGACCTCGTACAGCAACGAGTCTACGACCCAAACTTCTTATCCGACTTCTACGGCGCAGCAAACGCCAAGCCTAAGTCAAGAAACAACCGCCGTCGTTAATCACTTCGGCATCGAGGCTCCTGGTATTCTCAACCAGTACGCCACCACGCTGGAAGATGCTCTGATTCAGCAGCATCAAGTTCTGGAAGAAGTGGCTAACCGGGGCATGGCCATGGAAACCATCCTGACCGATCCCGATCACCTCGCCGATTACACCAACCGTTTCTTTACTGAAGTGTATCCTGTAGACGAACAACAACCCACCCAGGAATATCGTCCTCAGTACGATCAAGTTCCTGCTGTGCCTGCCTCCGCTACCGCTGGCGCTCCTTCCGCTAACGCTGATGTTCAGTGGGAGAGCTTTGGTCAAGTGATGAACCAAAACCCTGAGAACGCTTGGCGCTATCTGTCTCAGATGAGCCCCGAAGCTTTCCGCTCCAAGCTGTTGTTCCTGGACAACGCTTGAGCTAAACTCATAAGGATGGGGACGACCTCGCCGGAAACGGCGGGGTTTTTTATTGCTTTGGATTTAGTTACTATTACTGTATCCGCTTAGCTACCGGTGCCCTTCAAATCAGAGGCCCAAAGGCGCAAATTCTACGCAATGCAGGAGCGTGGTGAAATATCGAAGGACAAGGTGAAAGAATACGAGGAAAAAACGAAGGGTGATCTTCCTGAGCGAGTGAAGGCGAAGAAGAAAGCTTCCGAGTATATTGAACGTAAGAAAAAGAGCTCAAATGGCTAATCCCATCGGTCGCCGCAAACGTGTTTCGCCCGCTACTGAGGTAGAAACGCTTAAAAAAGAGCTTGCTGACCTTAAAGCTGCTTACGAGCGCGACATGGAGCTGATCAGCAACGACATTCAGACTTTAAATAATCAAATTTCGCCTTCTGAGCCTCAATAAAGGTTAAAATTAGTGTAGTTGGTGTAAATAAGTGGCTTATATCCCCCTTTCCAACTACAAATACGACTCTGGACCCCATCAAATCCAAAGCGGACCTGTTTCTGAGGGCTATATCGTCCTTAGTTCCGGGATTTTGGACGTTGGCGCGGATTTAGGGGTCGTTACACCCGGTCCCGCGA
>Ga0196899_1001150_pt1 | contig 13250 bp, 27 predicted proteins | sample VirMetDEL_Sep_01_FD_169095 | JGI IMG/M metagenome (GOLD analysis project Ga0196899, IMG submission 169095) | Aqueous microbial communities from the Delaware River and Bay under freshwater to marine salinity gradient to study organic matter... | ecosystem: Environmental > Aquatic > Marine >... | reverse complement strand
CATCTCCCAACGCAAATACGCTGTTGGCTTCCAACTACTCTCCATGCCACTCATACGTCTATTACCTCTCCGTTCTCATCTTGTTTAAACTTCTTAGTCACTATGTTAAATGTGTAATCATGCGTCTCCTTCTTCTCAACACTCTTCTTCTTAGCATATGCCTTCTCTACCAACTTGTCCAAAAATGTTAACCTCGTCTTGTCATCTATACTGCCATCACCTCCATCACGACTATACAAAATCTCTACCATCTCCTTTAAAGGATCTATCCCCAAACTCTTTAAGTCCGTTACCAAATCCTCCATGTGCTCCTTCTCAGTCTTACGACCACGCTCAGGTATTATCTCATTCCTACTCTCAGCTACTACACTAGGAGGTATCTCAACTCGATCAGGTAATAACTTACTCTTAACCTTCTTCTTGCTAGACTTGCGCACAGGCTTCTTCTTCTCTAAGCCAGCTAAACGAATTAACTCTTCTTGAGGTATACTCATTGCCTACTGTAATGTTGACTAGCCTCACTAGCTCCCATTGCTTTAGCCCTCTCCAATGCCTTACGCAAATGATCCCTATTAGCATTCAAATCTGCATCCACATCAAATAAGGTATCTATTATCTCTTCCAATGGATCTGGATTAATTACCTCATTCAACCACTTAAATAATGGCTCCCAACTTAACTTACTTGCCTCACGCTCAGGTAAGCCAACAAATTCAAAATGCCCATACTTACTGTGGGAAACCTTATACTGCACAGCACCACCTATGCTAGTATCCACTACCTCCCATCCACTACGCTCCAACTCATGGAATAATTTATACTTGTCCAAATACCCATCCGTAGGTGGACACCAATACTTATCTATGTCGTATTCTTTACCGCAGACACCCATATTACCAAGGTATCCACTACTATGTGCAATATCTTCTTCTTTCATAACTGGTAGATAGAAATGTAGACTGTTGAGACTGATTGTCAAGAAACATAATAATCACTCACTACACTGAATGTCCGCATTCCCCTACCCTCACTATTCAAATATCTAAACTTGCCTACCTTCAATCTATCAGTATGTGACTCATCTCTCGGATAAGGACTAGCCTTTACCCAAATATATCCATACCTCAATTTACTACTCCTTAAACCATTACACACATTACCCGGATCATATCCATCATCTAAACATTCCCTATACGTCCGGTAAAACTTAACGTCATTACCATCACACCTATATCGACATATCTCATAAGGCTTACTCCCATAATTCCACTTACGGTTAGCCCTAGCATGTGCCATGTTATCCGCATGACTTACCAACTCCAAATTCTCTATATCATTATTCTCCTTATTCATGTCCTTATGGTTAATAGTCATACCATCAGGTATCTCTCCATTATAAACCTCCCAGACCAATCTATGAACATAACAAGTCTTCTTCTCCTTGTTACGACTCAATACTATCCTGCAATAACCATCCTTGCCAACAACATGCTTCCTGATGCGTCCATTACGGATACTACTGATAACTCCACTTCTACTAACTCGGTAACTCTTTAAATATTCCATGATTTAGTAAATTAGACAATTACCATGTTGTGTCAAGTAGGCATTCAATAAAATTGTAAAGGTTTTTCAAAATGGCTTTCGTGAAGATTGGGGAAGGGTTGACTAAAGTCAAAATCAGAAGTTCCCCTCGCCACCCCCTTCTGTGACAATCTCAATAGAATCTCAATAAAAATGCTGATAAATAGTTAGACATCTTACAATGTTGGCAACTATTAGTCGTAATATGTCTTGTGCGAAGTAAAATGAATGTAGTATTTAATAGGTAGCTACATATATAGGCACAATAAAAGCCACATCGTTACTGATGCAGCCTGAGTGCGTGACTATAAGCCAAGAGTCTTTATTTACCTATAACTATCTAATTTAATCAATTCAGCACTCTTTATACTATATTAAGCGCAAGGTTCATATCTTATGCAGTTCCAGTGTTTAAGCTTACCTAGTGACTGTTTAAAGCTATATTTATTGGTAGTAGGGTAGCTATCGTAGTATTGCGTCATAAGGTCAACGTAATGTATTCTTTGATGTTTCTTAACTATATCGTATAATACATTTACTGCTGGACCAATGATTGATTGATATTGATTAAGAACAACATACTTATCTTGATGTTTGTTAATCTTAGCTTTTATTCCTAGTGCTCTTAGAATGACGGCTCTTTGCGGGATGCTAAGTGTTTCTACCTGCTCAGGATATAGAAACCAAGTGGCGATTTGTTCTGGGGTCGCTTTGATAGACTGTCGAATACATGCCATTTGTTTATTTAAAAAATCGGTTAGTGGTTTTGTCGTTCAGGTTTGGGCTATTCCATAGACCTTCACTTTAATGAGATTGTAATGAGATTGCAAGCTTTTTTACTATTGCTTGATTATCAAAGAGTATTGAAATTCAGGTGGTTATAACTTGAAAAATTATCAATGACTTATGAATTGTCAAAAGTGCTAAATCTTACCGGAATTGTCAATATTTGAATAAAACCAATTTAATCCGGTATTTAATTGGGACACAAAAAAGCCAGTAGCGTTTAAACTACTGGCTGGTTGATTGGCTGATTGTTTTGGTTACTACTTCATAAATACTATTTGAACGTCTGCAACCTCTCCAAACATTCCTGTTAACTCACACTTTGAATAGTTATAGCATTCTGTATATTCAACATTCCAAGTGTACGCATTCTCCTTTTCTAATATGTCACCTAATTGATCTTCAAAGTTGTCAATGATTTCAACCTCTTCGTCATTCAATCCCGAATAATCTCCGTTAATTAAGCAAGGTAAAAAATGTTTACCTATTGTGTATTCATACATTTCTATTATTTTCATTATTTATACTCCTATATAAAACATTAGCGAGTAAACTACAGTAATTACCTGCATTCCTAAAACCAGCATTGCCATATTAAAAATGGTTTTTGCTAGTCTTAGACGGTTGTTCCAATTGTATTTTATAAGTTGTCTCATTTTCCTAACTCCTTAAATTAAATATTTCCCAGAACTCATGTGGTGCTGATTGAATAGTTATAAGCTTACCATCATAAATGAATTTATCATTTTCCTTGTGCTCACATTCATTGGCAAATTTTTTGTAATTCATTGCTTTGTAAAAATGGCAACCAAAATTGTCATTGTAATAATAATCTACACTCATAAGTCTTTCTGCTATATCTGCTATTATTTTATTCATTTTCTTACTTTCCCTTTGGAATTAAATAGTCACGTTCAACCTTCTTCGCTTCATTCAGCGCAGTCGTCTTTATAAACTGACTAGCGCTTACTCCTAATCGTTTTGCAACGTCAAAGATATAGTCTTTATCCTCTTCATTGATTTTGAGTTCTAGTCTGTTATTTGCTAACTTCTTTTGATATTTCTCTATGCACATAATTATATTCTTTCAATTATTTCGTATGTATTTCCGTTTGTTTTAATTATTGTCTTTTCCCTTATTTTGTTTGGAAAGGAGTGTGATCTATTGCCACACTCTTCTATATACTCATAGCAACCGAAATCATATATTAACTTCAGTGTAGTTTCTTTTCCATTAATCTTAACTCTATACATGATTATATTCCTTTTAGTGCTAATCTAATTGATGTTTTGTTGTATTTACCACCGTCTGGTGTCTTTTCACCGTATAAATTCCTTGCCATTAATCTGGCTGCTTTATCCTTGCCATGCTTATTAACCATGCTTACAGCCCAACCATAAAGGCTTTCGTCATTGTTAATCCATAGGTTAACATTCCATGCGTTCCAACTTCTATGTCCATTATGTGATTTCATCGTTTTATTCCTGTTTTAGTTATTAATTACATCATTTCTCCAAATGCTTTACTACAATGAGCACAATAGCTTATTAAATCTTCGTCTATATCATCATTGTACATTACTGCTTCTGTAGTCATTCCCACCACATTAAAGCCGTCATTAATCTCATGTAATGTGCTATGGCAAATGCTGCCGTAATTATCCTTGCAACACTCATGACATAATATTTCACCATCATTACAAATGGCTACTTTTTCATAACCACCCGGAAAAGCGAATGGTTCTCTAATAATGTTTTTAACTATTCTAACATTGTCGTGATTCATCGTTTTATTCCTAATTTCTAAGTTAATATTAATAAGATACGTATAATTGATACGTAACTTTATATATTTTGCAAGCAATTTTTTAATCTTTTTTTGCAATCTTCTATAAAGCCTTGATATTCAACGCTTGAAAATTGCAACTTTTTATTGCTGAAATGCTGGAATAGTGGAATAGTAGAAATTACGAAGTTTAAATAGGGTCGCATTCTTGAGCAATCAAGTTGCAGCTTCCAAAGATGTATTAAATTTAAAAGACTACATCTTTAACTAAAGGTAAGAAACGATTCAAAGCGCCTTACCTTTAAATTTTATGAAAGAAAAATGTAAATGCAACCGACTTGCAATAATATGTTATTGAGATTGGGTTGAGAATGGACTGATTTTTTAGTTCTGTTTCCTAGCAAGCCGAGGATGCCAAGTTGATTTTTGCATTTTCAAATTTGGTTAACTTTCTGAAAACCAAAATCTTATTTTCAAATCAAAGCTTCTCTATCCTGACATTTATCAAACCAGTTTCCAGATCCGCAATTTGCTTAAAAGCTATCATTGAGAGGTCAATAGCCCTGTTTAGACGTTTATTTGGACCTCTATCGTTCACCCTAACAACAATATATTTACCGTTTGCTGTGTTAGTGACCTTCAGCATAGTGTTAAAAGGGTAGTGCCAGCTTGCACAGGTGTATTTCCAAGGGTCAAATACCTCCATGTTTGCGGTATAGTTTCCTTCACATTCTTTGCCATACCAAGATGCTGTGTTAGCGTGTAGTGATGTGGCTAGTAGTAGTAGTAATAAGTATTTCATTAATACATCTCCTTTAATATATTTCTCATTGGGTCAAATTTAAGCTTAACCATATTCTCTTCTCCTGTTTCTCTTTGTTTCCAGACCTTTATTATTGAATCTGATTCACCTTCTTTACGTTCTTCTGGTGCTTTCTTGTTCCTGAACACAGTGACACCATTATGTGCTATATCGGTAATTGCTACACCACCACGAACATCAAATTTAGAGGGCATTTTGGATTCATCTTTGGTATCGTTCTTACCGGAATGAGCTACAAGATGTAAGTGCATCTCATTAAAATCTGCAAAATCTCTAAGTGTGGTAACAAAGTCCTTTTGCTCATCAATGTCTTTCTCTGATACACCGCATAGCGATAGCGAGTCTATCACTCCTATTCTGCAATCATATCTGCGTCTAGCGTATAGAAATGTATCTAGCATCTCTTTTTTGTCTGCCACACCTGTATTGTCATAAAACCAGACTTTTCCATTTAGATACTCGCTTATTTTGTGTATAGACTCTTGATTAACAACACCATATCTCTGCCTAGCCATTAATATAATAGACTTTGGAATTGATACTTCCATTGATGCGATAATAGCTCTTTTATCATTCTCTAGGTCATTGAGTATCCATTGTGACAAAGCCATAGTCTTACCATGAGATGACCAGCCTGTCCAAACTGTAAGCTCACCTAATCTTTGATTAAATCTTAGAGATTCAAAAGGAGATGGAGTGCCGTAGTGTGATTTATTGTCTGGATCTATTAGGCTTAGAATCTCTTCCTGATAATCTGATGCTGACTTAAACTTCTCTGGTTCAATTCTTTTTGCACCATGTATCATTTGTTCAATCTCTATAAGCTGGTATCCACTCATCCATGTATCATTTAGATCCTTCTCGGGTAGCTCAACGATTGCACATTTATCACTTCCTAGACGATCCAGAGCATTAGTTGTGGCTTTTCTTCCGGGTTCATCCATATCAAAGCACAACACAATGGTTGAATAGCTCATTAACCAATCATAGTCATTATCTATCCATTGGAGGCTATTAGCACCTTGAGGCATTGATACGGCATCAAAACCCATCATTGATGCAACCATCATATCCTCTTCACCTTCAGTAATGACTATTTCCTCTTTACCTTCACAGCATTGCTTTCCGATTAGCCTTTGTTCACCTGATATTCCTTTATCTTGAGCGCAGATTTTCTTACCCTTATCACTTCTCTGCCTTTTCTGATACTTCCGATAGATAATATTTCCATCGTCATCATAAACTGGATAGCACAATGAACCATTCTCAGTCTCTTCAAGTTTATACTTTGAAACTACCTCACTTGGAATACCCCTTTCTTTGAAGTAATCATACCAAAATCCTAGATATTCTAGTTCTCTGGTAGGTGATAGTTGTTTTATATTGCTCTTTTTAGCCACAGGAAGGGGTGTAGAAGCTATTTTTATGTCCGAGACACCATAGAGGCTACCTATCTCTATCAAAGCCGTTTTAAAGTCTATTCCCTTGCGTTTCATCCAAAGACCGATTAGATCACCTTTTTCATTTGGATCTGCCCAATCTTTATAACTGCCAGCATATTGACCTGATAATGGTATTGTGAAGCTAGTTCCTTCTGTTCCGTTTACATCTCCTATTATCCAACTTCCTGATTTCTCTTTTCCGTTTGGGTAAAGCTCCATTGCAATTCTCAATGGATTGCTTTGGACTATTTGCTTAATGTGGTCTACTGTCATTTAAAATAAATCCTGATCGTTAGATTGTTGATTCTTTTGAGATGGGCAGTAGTTCAAGTTTTTCCATTTGCGAATACAAGCCCTCCAATCTTTAATTGGTTTCCCATTATTCATCCATCCATTTGAAATCCAATGTTGCCAATAATACTCACCATCAGATTTCAGTAATCCAGTTTCCAAACAAAAAGAAATAATCTCATCTTCAGATGATGCTTTAGCCTTTTCTATTTCTCTTTCTTCTTTCTCTTTCTTCTTTCTCTTTGGAGCATGAGAGTCTAAGTAGATACTCACTAGACTCTCATGAGACTTTAATGAGTCTTTTATAACTTGTTCTAAGTCACAACTTTCCACATGAGATCGCTTTGATTTATGTTGAACTGTTTGGTGTTCACCCCAACCTTTTACAAAAAGTAGCCTCTTATTTTTGTATGTTATAGGAATTAGCAACTTTTCTTGTATTAATTCCTTTATCCATTCTCTTAATTTCTTCTCATTTATATTTGGATCAAGAGGGAAAATGTCACCTAATAAACTACGGTCATTATCAAGGCAAAATCCGTAGTCATCGCAAAAGTTCCATACCCCAATGAAAGTCAAGCGAGACTGCAATGAAACTCTCATGAGTGTCTCAGATGACCAAAACTCAGGTTTTATCATTCTATTTCTAGCCATTATTTTTACCTTCTACAATTATACATATTCTCAATACATAACTCCAATAACTCTCTTGTAGAAATTAGATCTCTTTCATATATAGGTAATATATCCTTCTTATACCCATTCATTATTACCTCTAATTGTCCCAAGTGATGAGTGCTTATTGCTTTAATAGCTTTTGCTATTAATCTATCACTTTCTGTCCTATATTCATGGCATGCCTCACATAATGTTTCCAATTGATTCCTTTCCGTTTCCCAAGGATCTCCATTGTATGATAAATGATGAACATGTAGAGTAGACTCATCATCTCCACAACAAACACATGTAAATTCATCTCTATTTAATATCTCTAATCTCTTTTTTTGCCACCTAGGATCTTTTAGTTTTTCTTTATAATTCATAATTTTCCAAAAAAAAATCACAAAAAAAGCCACCTGTGGAAGTGGGGAAAACTAAAACCCCAGTAGATGACTTAATTTGTGATAAAATTCAGTTTAGTTTTTTTCTGCTCGCTGTAACCATCTTCCACAACAGTTACACGCATAACAATTGTTATTTATTAACCATTGTCAATACTTAAAAAGGGATAGAATCTCCATCTTCTTCAATGCTCACCACTTCCTGATTATTACTACTCGGAATATTTCCATCTGGATGCGCTGGTGGGTTTTGTCTCTCATTCTTGGTAACCTTGCAAAATGCTCCATTCACATTAGTAAAATACCTACCTTTCCATTCTTTTGATCCGCAATATCCTGACATTTCTACAATATCACCTACTTCTGGCTTAGTTAGTAACTTATCCTCTTTGAACTGTATAGTTATTGCCTGATCGTATTTGCCATCATTCCATCCAACGGTTATAGCATGCCATCCTTTATTAATGTCGATATGAACACATTTCCCTTTAACTGATACTTTTGTTTGATTCTCACTCATTTTATTTGACTTATTGTTATTATTGATAGAAATTAATCACTTCTTAATTCATGTTTGCAAGTTAGTTAATACTATTCTCATTGTGTATTACTCTTCGTATTAAGCCCCGGTTTGTCGTTTCCGGGGCTTATTTATACACCTAGTTCCAATACCATTTGTTGCATTCTTTTAGCTGCTATCTCGCAATACTTCTCTTCAAGCTCGATACCGATTGCCTTGCGATTCAAGTCTTTGGCTGCTCTTAGGGTTGTTCCGCTACCCATAAAAGGGTCAAGGATAAGGTCTGCATCAGGGAAAAAATTAAGACACCAAACCATTAACTTTAAAGGCTTTTGTGTTGGATGCTCCGTGCCATCCTTCATTAACTCAACTCGGTTTATTACAATTCTTCTTAATGCACCTATTCTACTACTATAAGCTAATTCGCAATCACTAGAACATATATTTTGCCCTTTATCCCAAACGAGCCACCCCATTGATGAGTTGAATGCTTTAGGGAAATAATTAGCTCCCCACACTATACTGTCCTTTGCTTTTTTCTGTATCTCAATTAAAAGATCAATTGAAACAGGATCAGAATCCCAATTAGATAATTTTTCATGGTTTTTCCTTCCACCATGCTTTGATGATGATATTTTCTGCGTGTCACGTCCAATACCATAAGGAGGATCAGTAAGAACTAAATCAACCTCTGGAAGCATAGACAGTATCTCTAGGCAGTCTGCGTTATAAATTGTTACGTATTCATCTTGATAGTATGGTTTCATAATTATCTCTCACAATATACGGTTATTTCCACACCTGATCTTCCCTGTCTTTCTCTTTCTTGATAATGCTTTCGAGAAGATAAGCTAGTCACTTGAGAGTCATCTTTATAGATAAACCCAACTGTGGTAATTGCATCTAAAACCGCTTTTGCCAGATTATCTGTATCTGCCTTAGTAATGTGTGCCTGTGGACTTTTCTCTTTGATATAAAGTTGCCCATTCTTCTTCCCAAAATGGCTCTTAGGTCTTGGCATATAAAAATCTAACTCAACAACCACAGCGCCATCAGTAGGCTCATGTATGCCATCAAGAGATAAATATAGATCCTTAATCGTATCCATGATTTGCTTTTTCCACTTATTTGCCGTAGGTGGAGTATATATGCTGATAAAATTACCCATCTTACGAGCCTTAACACGTGGCTGTGCTTTCGGTTCTCCTTCGACAAATAGTTGGATTCTTTTAGCTTTGTCATTAATAAATTCAATCATCATCTTCGATTACCTCTGGATGCTTGTTATAACAAAGTAATTCGGTGGTTTTAGCAATAAATCTAACAAGGTCATGCCTAGCATCTTGCTTGGTTAATTCCCAATTTCCTTCTGCATACCATCTTTTTTCACTGAGTAGATCACCTTCTATTACAAATCGGTATCTCCACTCATTATTGATTATCTTTTTTAGTATATTAATCTTCATTTCTACGCGCTATCGTTTCATCTAGCCCTTTTATCGACTGATTTACTACACTTTTCGTTAGTTTTCGCCACTGTCTCAGGTTTTTGTTAAAATAGATGTCACCCTCTTTAATGACTCCTTCTGTTATTATTTTATGATTTAATGGGGCAACAGGTAATTTGCTGCCCTCATATAATTCTCTAAATGCCATCATACTCCTAGCTTCTTTAATTGCCAATCTGTTAAAATATCATCCAATACTGCAACTTCTTCTGCTTTTGGAAAGTCTGTATCAGCATAGCAATTAATTAATTCTCTTAGCTTTTCTTCCATAGTATCCATTGCTGCACTCATTACAGCAGGTCCAATTTCCACGCATTGACTTTGGAAAGGATGTTGCTTTTCCACAAATAGAAAAACAAAATCACTCACTTTCTTTTTAGTGACCACCTCAACCAGTTTAGCATAGAACGCAGCTTGGATGTGATAGTTATACTTGATGATGTCATCTGCAACTCTCTCAAGTGGACTAGAAGTCGTTTTAAGATCCACTATGACATAACTATCAGGATTCTCTACAACCCAATCTGTTCGGCATTGTAGGAATATATCACCTAGTTTAGCTCTAAATACTGTCTCAGCTTTACCCTCTGCCAGCAATGAAACAGCTACCGGATTCTGCATAACTCCATCCATCATGTCTTGGATTAGAGAGTAGTCGGCTTCAGTAATAACCTCTCTACCCTCTGCTTGCTCACAGAACTCAGCATATGCAGCTTTACCAGCTTTAGTTCTCTTATCAAATTTAGGACTAACTATGAAGTCTTTGTAGAACTGCTCTTGCCCTTCCAAAATATACGAATGAGCTGCTCTGCCCACTCGCATAGCATCTTCATTATAACTACGGGGATTAGTGCAAGACACATAATTCCCATAATAAGCACGTGGATCACTAATAAAAGACTTGAGCATACTGCTGCTGATAGCGTCTGTAGCATGGTATTGTTCGTTACTTTCATCGTATATTACTCCTAAGTTCATATTATACTTCCTCTGCCTCAATTACGGTTGATTCTACTGTTTCCACTTCCTCAAAAATAGAAGGTGCTTTGGGTGCTTCGCCTTTAAACTCTTGATCGCTTATATCAAGTGCTACATGTTGTTCTGGTGATAACTTAACCCATTTTACAGCCCTACGGAAAACGCTTTTTTTGCTCATTTCCTTAAAATGTTTGGTCCAAGGATCTGAATTTTTACCGGGAGAACTGCTTCTAATCTTTTCTACTTCATCTCTTGTCATTATCTCACATTTGCTTGTTCCATCCTTCATTTGAATAATGCAATAAGTGGCATACATTTCACCTCTAGGTTTAGTATAGTCAATTTTATGCCTTACTACTTCCCCAAGATTAACCTCAAATTCTTCTCCCTCACAAACAACATCACAATGTATCTTAGAAACTAATCCAGACCTCATTACTAGCTCTACTAGTCCTTTGTAGTCAATTATAAGGGTGCAATTTTTACCATAGCTAATAAGGTGGCTCAATCTACCATCAGGATATAACCCAAGCTGACCAGAATTAATTACAGATGTAAATAGAGACTCCCTTGAACACTCTAATAATTTAGGATTCTTTTGAACTTGTGTCCATAATGCCCTCATAAATTTAGTTTCATCCATGTCAGATGGAAGTGCCTGTCTAACTTGTTCTTTTAATTTACCATCTGCATCTTTTATCCAAATAGTATTTTCTTTTCTTAGTGTTAATGCGTTACTCATAATTTTTATTAGTATTTATAGTTTGGTGAAAACTCTCCGTAATAGACTTTTTCTGCCAAAAGCCTAATCATTATTGCTTCATTTAAATATTTTGATCTTCCAATACATGTTTCTTTCCCATTGATACTAATATGGGAAACGTAAGTTTTATCTTTTTGTATATAATAAACTCCAACAACTCCATGTTTAGTGTTTTTTCTAACACCTTTATTAATTGCATTTTCCCTATTGTTGGAAGGTCTTAAATTACACAACCTATTGTCTGTTTTTATTCTATTAATATGGTCTATATGTTTTGGCAAATATCCATATGCACTATAAAATATTAATCTATGGGCTTTTACTGAATATTGCTTTGCATTAATACATTTACTTATATAGATATATCCACGACCCGATAATCCACCGCATTTACTGCCTTTTTTTGTGCTGTTATTAATTTTTTTGTTATATGTAATTGTTCCTAAATTGTAGTCAATATCTACAGTCTTTAATACTTCATCTATTACCTGCTTTTCATCTATCTTCATAATATAACCTTAATATTTTAACTATCTGACTAGACACTGATCTTTCCTCATTATCAGCATCCTCCTTGATCCTCTCAAGTAATTCGTCTGGCATATTTACTGATGTTATTGTTTTCATGAACCATTATTAATGTTTCATTATTTTTCATAAGTCAATATTTATTTTTATTAATTTTTATTTACTTTTTATTTGACTCAGCCAATTTTATGATTTGAATTATCTACACAATGACAAAACGAACAGGTAAAGGATCTCCAAAGTCGAGGGTTCACCAAAACACTTCTGGATATAGAGAACCAACACAGACTGAAACATGGGCTGAACTTAAAGCAATGGTTGACAGAGGTTATAGATATTTTTGGACTAGACCCCATAGAAGAGAAGATCCAGATAATCCTTTATATGGATTTCAAAAAGATCAATTTTCAACAGATTAGAGAATTTGAGTCTATGGGCTGACTTGTAAAGCAAAACGCACCCACTAACCAGACGCTCCCTGCCGGGGCATTAAGCACGCAATCGAACGAAGGCAGGGAGCATAACTTTAACGAAGAATTAGAAAGCGAGGCGGAATGAGTGAGACACCGACATTAACAATCGTTGGTCTAAAAAAGCAGCTTAAATTTATGATCAATAATAAATTTAATGCAGACATGATTGTAAAAGATGGATATTGGTATAAAATACATAATGATGGTGACGAAAGTTACATAGATCTAAATAATCCAATTTGTAAGTATAATCCTAAATATATACACCTTGAAGCAGATGAACCTGAAAATATGGATATAGGTTATGAGTGATAAACCAAGAAAAATGCCATTAGGAGAGTGGCTACAGTGGCAAAAACTACTTAGGCAATCTGGCAAAAGTGAGACTGTGGCTATTAGATACATTGCTAGACTAAAAGAATTAGAAAGCGAGGCGGAATGAGTCTCAATAAGAATTTTCACCAAATAATAACCTGATAGGGCGATAGAAAGCGTCCTTATAAGGGTTTTGTTTGGGATATGGTTAAATAATAAGAGCAGTCCGAGTGACCGACATTAAACAGTCATTACGCCCTTGGTGAATGGGTTCAAATTCACCAACAATCAATAATATTAATCACACTTAAAATAGAAAGAGAGTGGTTTGTGTTATCGATACTTTGAATGACTAAATTGGGGAGGTCTTGGTAAACCTCCCCTTTTTTGGG
>Ga0196899_1001149_pt1 | contig 13270 bp, 7 predicted proteins | sample VirMetDEL_Sep_01_FD_169095 | JGI IMG/M metagenome (GOLD analysis project Ga0196899, IMG submission 169095) | Aqueous microbial communities from the Delaware River and Bay under freshwater to marine salinity gradient to study organic matter... | ecosystem: Environmental > Aquatic > Marine >... | reverse complement strand
GCATAAACTCATCTACAGAAGTATTACCTGCGTAGAAGAATTGATAATGTGTAGCCCAATTAGGAGGCTTATTGTATATGCAAAACTCTACCCCTGACGCTTGACCTATCGCTCCACCATTCTCTGTGGCAAAAGAATTGTATGGTCTACTACCATTTAATGAAGTTTGTATAGATGCAGCGTTATAAGCTTCTTGAAGCTCTACTGAAGAACCAAAATCAGGAGCAACATTAACAAAAGAACATCTGTTAGTCTCATCAAAATAAGCTATACCAAAGTCATGGAATGCACCTGACTTATACGTGCTAATGCCTGGAGCACCACTTATTAGTTGAAACAATGCGTTTGCCTGAGTGAATGTCCAACCATTATTATCCCCTAGGTCCCAATTCGATCCAGAAAGAACACCACCAAAATTACTATCTTGATTATTTGCCTGGAAGGTAAATGCCACGTACATTTTTGTGTTACCATTAGTGATACCAGATACGTTATCAGCATTTTCAAACTCAATATTACCATTGCTCTTACTAACATTATTCCAGTCAGTAGTTCCTACAGCAGTTCCTCCCTCCCATGCGTCTTGATTAAACTTGTTTTTTATCCTAGCTCTAACTTCATTTATAGTAGTTAAGCCTGTAACATCAACGTTCATTTGAAGCCTGCAAACCCTTCTCTGAGTGTCACCATCGTTTTGAGTCCTAGCACATCTCATTCCTAAATCAATATTAATAGTCTGAGAGTTTGCGTCGTTAAGGTCTATTGTAGCTAAATTTATGTAGAATCTAATCCTTAAGTGTGCACCACCAGCAGGAAACCACCCAATATTATCTTCAGGGAACGGCTCTGTTAATAGTTGACCTATAGGACTATTAGCTGCTGCTGCATTTTCTGCACTACTATCACTACCATGCGAGTAACTATGAAAATATTCATAGCTAGTAGTGTCCTTACCTCCATAAACCCCAAAGTTTGTTTTAATTGATTCTACTGAGGGGAATCCATCTGTAGTAAACTCACTAGATAAAACTAATGGAGTATTATCATAGCCCTCCAATATGTTACCATAAGCTAACCTATTGTTGGACAATACAGTTTGAGCTTTAGCAAGCTTAGGTACAGAATCAAATAGTTTATCTGAATCAGATTTATCCACAAAAGGGTAGACACCATTATTCCTAAACTTAACGTAAGATTTTTCTTCATCGTATAAATCAGAAGCATCTAGACCTGCAGCAGTAAGTATTTCATTTTTCCTTTTCTTAAGGTACTTTACGAATACGTTTTGAACTGTATCAACCAACACAAATTCTCCATCATTACCTTTTCTAGCAACAATCTCTATCTTCTTAACATCAGATATGCTATCGTCATAATCAACAAGTATAGTGTTTGCTACATCTAAATACTCAGTAAAGTTGATGGGTGTGTTTCTAGAAAACTCAGAATCAATATTTATGTTTGATATAGGACTGTATGATGTGTTTTCATTGTCGTGATGTATATATCTATACTTAAACTGAAACAAGTTGTCTAAGATGTTGTTTTTAGCGTAACTAGGGTCTAGCTCTAACGTTGTGTTAGGCCTGTATGTTGGCTGAATTTTAACAGCATCTAAGTATTGTCTCTTGTCATCATAACTACCAAAAGATATTATTGGTGAGTAAGCATCATCAGGATTAGCCTGCATAATAATACCAGAGGCTTGACCACCTGGTTGGAATGGGTTGTCAGTTATCAAAGCACCTATATTCACTCCATCAATCCATTGAAGTGGATTAGCTGAAGAGTTTGCAAAGTTAGGTGGTATGTTTACTGTTATAGTAGTACCACTTATACTCTCTACTCTGTAGAATCTAGGAAAGTTAGCGTTATCCATAATGCCTATCCACTCTCCTGGTATCAATTGATTTTCGGTTAAAGCAACACTACTAACTATATCAGGGTCACCACTTGTAACGTTAAATGTTAACCCTTCAGGCATCTTCCTACATATACCCACAACTTCAGAGTAACCATTAAAGCTTATAGTATTCTGATCTCCAACCTGAGCAAAAACGCTATCACCTACACTAAAACTAGATAAAGAATCAAACGAAAGATAGGCTGAACCACCATTATAAACAAAGTAAGCATCCTTAGTCTTTACAGCATTATTTATGTTTAATTCATTCTTTTTAGCCAGTTCTACATTTATTTTTCTAGGTCTATTTAAGTCATCAGTCCAATAAAGTATATCATCTATCTTACTTATTCCTGTTATAGGTTTGTCCTGTCTAAAGTTTAATATAGACTCATTATCAGTACCATAGTTGTTAAGTCTACCATCTTGATATACAGTAGATATAACATCATTAACTAAGCTATACTCAAGTATACAATCAAATCTTCCTGTAGTGTCTACCACAAAATAATATACATTGCTTTTTGGCTTGTCTTCGTAACTACCTATACATAAAAAATTGTCTGAAGAATTATCTGTAACAGTAGTTTCATTAAGTATTGTATTTCTTACAAATCTTTTTGCAGGACTTTCGCTTGGTAGTATTACTGGAGGTAAGTCTTGAGATTTGTTAAGTATAATATCAGAAGACTCTGAAGGATACACTAACCCACCATTAGGCTGTAAAGACTCTAAGCTATAGTCTTCGCTCATCGCAGAAGAAACAAACTTCTCCACAGAAGACTCAAGGCTTCTATTTTGTGATTGAGAAGAAGATACGCTAACTTGCTCAAAATGTAATTTAAGGTCTAAAGTTTGTGAGTTATCAGGGTTGGTGACATTCCAAGAGTAAATCTGTTTATCATCTTGAGCAATGCTTATAGTGTTTTCAGAAGATAACTCAATCTGTAAGCTTGAATTATTATCTTTTAAGTAAAACTCAAAACCTTGATGATCACTTAAAACCTCAATAGAAAACTGCAAACCATTATTTACATCTCTAGAGTTTAGCCAGTCTGTCTGTTCAGCTAAAGGGGTGTCTCCTTGGTCTTTTATATACCTATCTCCATCACCTTCCTGCCATACACCATCTGAAGAGTTTACTATTGCATTCTCATAATGAATGTTATGGGATGTAAACTTAAAAGGAATTAAACCTACCTCATCATTTCCTATGTCAAATATGATAGAGCTTGGAGACTCGAAGTAGCTACCATCACTATGTTTTATTAAGTCTTGATTATATGTAACCCTACCAGCCTTTTGATTGATACTTTGAATTAAAGACAACAAAGGGTTACCATCAATAAAATCAGTAGAACCAACACTGTGTTCCCTTCTAAAGTCAAGAAGATTAAAATTATTGCTAATTTGCCCAAGACTGATATCACCTAAATCAATAGAGTTATTTTTAACAAATAATTCATATGGTGTTTGATTACTTGTATCAGAAAAATTACTAGTTACAGGATGCCCACCTGAAAGAGTAAATGTCCACTTATCATTGTAAGATGAAGACGCTGAAGATTCTGTGCTCTCTATAGAGTCTAATTGAGTGGTTAAATACTGAATAAGACCAATAAGCTCACTATATTGTTCGTTTAAGCTAAAGTTTTGATTATTAAAACTTGCTGTTGCGTTGTCTATATACGTTTGATCTATAGTGCTAGTTAAACTTAACTCAGATATAGCGTCAACAATAGACGAACTCATAGAGTTAAAGTTAGTTAATATATTACTTAATTGAGATGTGTACTCCTGTATTTGTTCTGTAGCACTATCTAATTGGTCTCTTAACTCAGTAATTATATTCCTTAAATTTTGATTACTCTCTATTAACTCTTCATTTCTAGATGACAACTCATTTATAAAAGATAACAAGTCGCTTATAACCTCTAAGGTTACCCCAGAGGAACTAGAAATACTTTTTAATGATAGATTATCTATAGATAGTCTAGAGTCAGCAGATGGCCTTATAATTATCTTATCAACATTATCGTTTAAGTATATTTTTTGTACTGTCCTACCCTTACCATTAATAGTGATGTGGTTTGATGTAAGATAGCTTTTACCATTTGAGCTTAGAGTTATAATATCAAAACTACCTTTTAATAGAGAGACACATTCTATAGACAAAATATACTCACCCTTTCTTATTGTGGTAGATATGTTTTGAATTAAATCTCCAGGCTTACCATATTCGTCTTTATCAATTAAAGCTACACCATTATCAAACTGCCAATTAGATCCTACCCAATTAGAATTATCTTTGAATGTACCATTAGATATGTGTTCAACTAAAGATTGATTTATATCATTTATTGCTTGATTTTGTTGATGCTCTTCAATAGAATCTATAGCCTCATTAAGACTATCTATTGTTTCTTGCATATCATCTATATCAGCTTGTGTGATACCATCATCAACTGTATCTAACTCATTTTGAAGGCTGATAATTTGAGCATCGTAATCATCTTTTATAGATTGAATTTGATTATCATACTCTACCGACAATGCGTCTAAATCTGACTGAGATACCCCATCATCAACTGCTTCTAGCTGTTCTTGCAAGATAGATATAGTGTCCTGATTTTCGGATAAAGTTACCTCGTTATTTCTTATTGTATTATTTAAAGATGTAATTGTTTCACTTTGCTCATCAATCTCACTTTCAAGATTAGTTATAGTAATCAGTAAATCATCATTTTCAGATATCGCTTGATTTAACTGATCTTGCAGACCTTGATTAACTATATTTTCAGCACTAATGTTAGATATTGATGCAGATATAATGTCTAAAGCACTTTGAATATTAAGGTGCGTAGCTGAATACACATCTAAAACACTAGTAGCATCTACCTGACCATTTATAAACGACGTTACAATTTCTTGTAAGCTAGAGTAGTTGTCTTGCAAGCTTGTATTCTCAGCATCTAAAGTGTTATTTGCTGACTGTAAAGCAATAAGTTCTGCTGCTGCTGCAGATTGATTAGCAGCCAACTGAGCATTAAGAGTTTGTATCTCAGTATTGTGCTGAGATGTTAGGCTATTTATTTGAGATGCTAAACTTGCAATCTGTTCGTTAGCACTAAGTAGGTCAGCTAATGTCTGTTGATAAGTAGGGTCTAAAGTATAATCAGCCTCAACTCCTGAGTTTATAGTTTCAAGCCCTAAAGAAACACCAGGAAACCACTCAGATACTTTATCAAAAGCGTTACCATCAACTAGGTCTTGTTTTAATTGAGATTCACTAGCTGCAAAAGCTAAGTTAAACTTAGTAGAACCTGATGACCTCAACCTCACAGATAGTTTGTTTGTTGGAACATCCTCTAAGAACAATCTAGCATTTGTTATAGTCATAGTATCTGACGTTGCAAAATCACTAGAAAAATTTATATAAATATATGCTGCATTATTAGGTGGAGTTAAATACACCTCTTGATTACCATCACCTGAAACTAAGTCATACTCTTGGTCGTGTATCTTTACAGAGAAAGAATTACCAGATGGTAACCCTGAAACATTAAAAGTTAACTTGTAGTTTTTACCTCCTAGTATAGGAGATTTAAGAGCGTAAGAGTCGCCTCCTATGACAAGATCAGAGCCATCAAAAGTAATCGTTCCTTGATTTATGCTCCAACCATTTGAAGCTAGTATCTCATCACTATTGTAGAAATACTCAAGTTGAGTATATGTAACATTATCAGAACCATTTCTTGCAGCACCAGAATCTATAGACTTAAGCTTAGTGTTTGATGTAAAGTTTGTAGTTATAGACCCTAAGGAGGTTTTAACACCACCTGTTCCAACAACAAACACACTACCTATGTTATCCTCTTCTGTTAATTTTGTAATTAAACCAGAGAAGCTGTTTTGGTCCCCATCAAACTCAAACTCTCCACCTGAACCTAAGCTATCAATATTTGACTGAAAGTCTATAACCTCAGTAACAATAAAATCATCTGCAGATGGAGCGTTAGGGTCTGAGCCTATATCATCCCAAGAGTATAAATTAAAGTTACTAGTTGGGCTAACCCCACCACTTGTCGGTTGGTTTCCTTCTATCGTTAAATCTACAACTGTACCATCATTCTGAACAATACCAGGACCAAAAGTTATCTCTTGGTCATCCTCCCCTGAAGTAGGGTTTACTCCAGGACCTACTTGCTCGTAACCTACAGAGCCTGAAATGTATGCAGTGTAATCATCCCCAACAGCGTTTACAGGTATTTGTTGTTCTGAGTTTTCAGACATTTCAGATATAGATGTTGACCCAGGTATATTATCGTAACTACTGTTAAAGAATAATTCAAACACAGCACCAGGAGTGGCACAGGAGAATGTTATATTAAAACTATTCCCATTTAATATGTCTCCTGAACTAAAATCTATAGATGCTGTAACAACTATAGGGGTTCCTGTATTAGTATCGTATAAGTTTAAAATAGATAATGGACCTCCTGGACCATAAGCATTATAAAGTATAGTTGAAGTTACTGTCTGAAAACCTGAACCATTCCAACTTAAATTACCACCTACAGGAGAAGACAATATATCACTAGAGTTATTATAAGACAAACTTAAATTGAAAGGAGAGTCTGTTTCCTTACCTGACACAGTTAAGGTTTGAGAAAATAAAACAGAGCTTTCATCAACCTCAACAATATCCACCCCACTGTCTGATGGGTCTATCCCATCTCCTGAAGTAGCTGTAACCTCATAAAATTCATTACTCTCTGTAACAAAAGGATGGGGAACTAATTTATTACCCTCTATATTTTCAACAGACCCCGATGTGGAGTCTGATGATGATATGTTTCTTATGTTTAAAGCGTCTCTATAATCGCCCTGCTTTACCAGTCGTGGTTCAGAGTCTTTATCCATACCACCTGTAAAAACCTTCTTATCTTGTGCCATTGTTATATTTTAGGAGATTGCTTAAATGCTTTTCTAGAAACCTGCATTGCAGTTTCTTTATTAAAGTTCATCATTCTAGCTCTTGCTAATCTTTTTTCATTATAGTATGCCCTCTTAGCCATTTGTTTTTCATTGGCAGGGACACCTCTTTTTCTTTGTATGTACTTGTAGTATATATAAGACCTTAAAGCTTCCTCACAGAATTTGTGAACTCTAGGTTGTGTATTAGAAGCTCCTGATTGTAATAACTGTATAGCCTTAGTTAATATATTGTTCGTTACATTTACATCGTAGTCAGAGTCAGTTAAAGTTATTTGAGTGGGCTCGTCATAGTATGTTAAAGTCACTACATTAGACGATGCTACTGTTGAGGCTTTTAATTTAGAATTGTAAGGAGATAATCCAGATTCAGGATGCCCAAAATTAATAAGGTTTGTAAACTTTTTAGCTATATTACTATTTGATTCATTACTTGTTATCAACAATCCTGTATTTGATGATGTGTAAGCACCCTCAGTATCATCAATTGTAATAGTAAAATCTACATGTGTTCCAGAATCACCATAGCTAGGTATTCTAAGAACTGAGCCAGTAGTGATGTCTTCTGCACTATCAAATGTAAGCTTTATAACATGATTTTTAGCGTTAGTGTCAGATGTACCATCAGATATATACTCCATAAATACTGTCTTTCCAAGCAAATCTGAAGAGAAGTTTATAACGTTATCATTTCTGTTTATCCTGTAATACCCTAAAGTATTTTTTCCTCCACCTACACCAAACTTCTTACCTAAATCTACGTGGTAGTATGGGTTGTTTTCATCATATATATCATCGTTAACTTGAGCTGTAATAGTAGAATCTAAAGTTAAGTTAGACTTATACCCTAATGGTACAAACTCATTTTCATTGTTTTTATACCCCACTCTAAGCAGCTTTACATAATCAGTAGGAAGAGTAGCTTGTAATAAGCTATCTACAGATTTAGTAGTAGTTTTTACAACTTGTTCTACATCAAATGTAAGCTCTCTAAGGCCTTGTAGTGCTAGTAATCTTAATTGGTATATCTGAGCCTCTTTATCATAAGAGGTGTCATCTATCATTAATTGAAAGTCATTAACTAACTCGTCTATATTTGTGTAATCTGCTGCCATAATTAACTATCTGCTTTTATCTCGCTTGATTGTGCGTACTGCACTAAATCAGCTTCTCTTATTGTAACTCCTAGGTACTCTAATATCTTTACAACTAACTCTCCATGAACTCTAGACGATATAGCAAATTGAGTAGAACCTGCTGAGTTGTAAACTGGCTTTCCTGCTACAGTAACGTAATCCCACTTAGGTTCGTTGTCATAGAGGTAGTAGATTACATTTATTCTTGAAACATACTCTGGAAATACAGAAATCAGTTTTCGAGGAGTATTACTAGACCTACTCACCAAAGCTATAGGGTACTCAATAGATGGCTTCACTAAGCTGCTTCTTAGTATTTGATTTACATCTTTTCTAGAAACTATTTCTACAGGTATATTTGTGGTAATACCATGATCCTCACTAGGCAGTAAAAATATAGATTCTATATAATCTGCATCAAAACTTACTGCCGAACCATTCGAAGATACAGATTGATTTGCAACACTAATTCTAGTGTTAAACAAGAAGTGAGCTATATCAAGTTCAGCCAACTCAGGGCTTAAACTCTCTGCATATAATCCTGCTTGCTTTCTTTGAGGCGATTTCTCTAGTATCATAGAGAGCCTCTTATTGTATAATTCTAACTCTGCCTGCTTGGCTAGTAAATTAAAATCTTTTGGAGTTATAAACCCTCTCTGCTCTTTATTAGCAAAGGTTTGTACAAGTCTATATATTTCATCAATTGTCATTATATCATAATTTAATACAGACAAAAGTACAAAATAAATTGGTATAATAAAAAAGGGAGACCGTTAAGTCCCCCTTTAAACATATATTATATTAAGCCATTATCCATTAATCGCTTGCAGTCTACGCTCTATCTCTGCGTATATCTGCTCTCCCTCACCTTCAGAACAGAAGTCTACCATTCTCTCGATAGGCTTAACTCCAATTGCAGGGACACATATTGTATTACCTGAGTTTACCCAAGTTATACCTGCCTTCTTCATAGATATGATACCTGACTCCTCAGCCATAAGTAAAAGTTGCTTCATCTCTGTACGAGGGTCATTCATACCTGATAAGAAAGATTTAGGATTCTTCTCAGCTTGAATCTTCATATCCCAACGAATCTCATCTACACTTTTACTAGTATTAACACCTAATACCTTAGCATACCCTATGAGTTCATTTAAAGGCATTTTAAGAGCAGCTTGAACAGCATCCATAACTGTACCCACTTGCTCTATTTTGTCTTGTGCAGATTTTTGATCATCCTTCACTGTAAATAACACATTCTTAGACTTGACTCTATGAGGATTACTCCCATTAGCATTACAAGTGTCTAAATATTTTTTAAGAGTAGGGTTGGTATGATCTACAAAAAGAAAACCATTATTAAAAGCAATAGGCTCCCTCATTTTAGCTTCTTTTGGTTGCTCATCTGCAAATATAGAAGCCTCTCCAGGAACGTATCTAATTTTTTTATTTTCACCTGTTTCAGGGTCAAATATAATATCTTCAGCCTTCAATAAAGAAACAACAGGATATTGTGGTCTTTTAGTCCTTGGGTTTATAGATTTAGATTTTAGTATATAAACAGTGGCTTTATACCCTTGCTGTTTATTAGTAAATCGAGGAGTGAATTTTTTCTCTACTACGGGAGCTTTAGCTACGACCTTAGCAGCACTTGGAGGCGTTACAGCCTTACGTGTTTTTGTCTTTGACATAATAATTATTTTCTAAAATTAACTTAAAGTTTAAAAAAGGAGGGGATTGCTCCCCTCCAGTAATTAATTAATAATCTTACGCAGGATTATCAGTTAAGATTGTAAACGATGAACTTAAGTCAACATCGTCATCAAATTTCTCAGAAGAAGAAGAATCTAGTATGACAGCAAAACCATTGTCTTTACCAATAAACTTATGAATCTCTTGAGCAAAACTTCTAGCCACGTTTTTGTGATTATCAGCAGTACTAATTGTAAATGTAATTAAATCAGTACCTGAAGTATTATTAGCCTCATCTGTTCCCCCTGCTTGAGCAGAAGCAAAATAGATGTAGCACTCATTTGTATCTTTTGCTGTAAAACCTTTAAAGGCAGACAAAGGATAACAAACTGAATCAGGAGCTGTAGAGGTGTTTGAATTAAAAGCACCATCTGCAGCAGCCATAAAATATAACGTTTTCATATCGTATTTTTTAAGGGTTAAAATTAAGCAGTTGCAGCTCTTAATGTTACTACAGCACTAGTTATATCTGGGTGAATAAATTCAGAACCAGCAACATCAGCGACAACTAAAAATGCTTTGTCTCTTGATATTGGCTCGTTAATTTTATCAGTAATAGCTTGCATAACAGATTTCTGCTTATTAGCAGTAACCGTTAAAACTATAACATCAACATCTTCACCTACTGCACCTTCATCAGTAACAAGTCCAGATCTTTTCATAGGCTTAAATCGCATATTTAATGTAGTAGCATTTGTATCTCCAGCTTGAGTGTCAAAACCTAAGAATGAAGATAAAGAATACATTGCTACATCATCTCCGCCAACAGTGCTTCCACCGCCAGACTTAGCCTCTTGAAAGTATAAAAATTTCTCTTGGTATATCATAATATATATGTTTTTTTTAAAAGATTTAGGAGGGAAGATTTTCTCCCCTCCATCTATCTATATTAATTATGATTTCTTGAACAATAAGAAACGGTTAGGAGCAAATCCTTCAAAACCACGCTCAGTACGGTAGTTACAACGTAACTCATCTGTTTCGTTAGTTTTGTTTTGTAGAACTGCAGAACCAGTTAACCAGTGCTCCATCTCACGAGAGTATCCGTTAGCTGCTTTGTATCGCATTCTTAACGAAGGAATCTTCTCACCAGATTTAGCATCACGCTGTGAATCCATAGGAATACACATACCGTAACCATTGTAGTTAAACCCATCAGCACCCAACAAGTCAGGACGATTAAATAGGTCATAAGTTTTCTTGTGGAAAGTATAACCACCACGAGAGAACGAGTTGAAACCTAAGTTCAACGCCATGTCTTTGTTGTTAGCGAAAGTACCATAGTTAGCACCACCAGCTGCGTAAGCACCTTGAGAAGCTAATAAGTCATCAATATCTAAAGATAAATTGATACCAGCGTAAAGAGCCATCTCTTTTGAACCTCTAAATTTATCTAAAGATTTTACAGCAGCATCAAAGTCAGCCATTGTAATTGCAGAAGAACCAAGATCCATAGATTGACCTTTGTTTTCAATAAATGGTAAAAGACCTTCTGTAGTAACTAAAGAGCTACCAGCACCATCAGTTGCACCATTATCTAAAGTACCATCACCTGCATCACCAATAATCATAGCTAATTCAGCGTAATCTTGGAATCTTTGGTAAGTGTCTGCTTCACCTTGTAAGTACCATAAGTAACCTGAGCCCATCTCAGGAGAGTTTACTTTTACATAAACAGCGTTAGTTGCCTCAGAACCAGAAACAGTAAATGATTCCTTGATAATTTGACAATTATTTTGATATTGGTGAACACGAGGAGTTAATCCTGTTGGTTGACCAGTTTGCTCTGAATAAGCATTACCTACAACAGAAAACTTCGTATCTGCATCAGCTACAGCTAAAGCACCATCAGCTACTTGCTTAAGCACAAAAGTATCTACAGTTGAAGCTGCTTGCACATAATACATAGCGCCTGAAGCACCTAAAACTAAATCTCCTGCACGAACTGCTGGGTTACCATCATTTGAACCAGAGTCTAAAGAAGTAGTATCAACAGTTAGAACTCCTGTAGTAATTACACCAGTAAAAGTATTGTGAAGGAATGTTTCTTCATAGTGCTCAAAAGTTTGAGCTGTTGTTTCTTTTTTAGAACCTAAAAGTTCCATTAATCCAGTGATACCTTGATCACCGTATCGTTTAATTAGTTGCTCATCAACATCACGTTTATGTAAAGGTACGTTTGCAGCAGTACCTACTGAGGATGCTAACAATGTAGCACTACCTACATAATTTGATGTCGTTGCAACTGCCACATTAGAAGGTGTTACACCTATCCCTGAAGCTACACTTACATTTGCCATTTTTTTATATTTTTAAAATGAAAATTAATTTATTTATTTTTTAACCAAGTATTTGTCTCCTCAACATATTGAGAGCTGACTCTTGCTTCTGAGGTGCTTCTTGCCTATCTTGGGCAAACGATGGGTTCTTAATCTCATTAATTACGTTTTCTGTTCCCTTGCTTCTGTACTGGTTAGCTACGCCTCTAACAATCTTATCCATATTGTTTAAGACGTACATATCTGTATTAAGAGCGTCAAAGTCCCAGTTACCTGCCTCGTCTACATACTTATCAAAGAAACCTTCTAGATTAGAGTTGTAGTTTTTAATCTCGTTACGAGCTTCGTCATCAAGATTGTAAACAAACTCCTCTCCTTGGTCGTTCATAGAAAAAGATAAACCTTCAAGGTCATCTACTTCTGTCGACATTGTGTTAATCCACTCTGACCTATCCTCTTCTGACATTTCTGTCTCTGAAGATTCAATAGGCATTGCGTATTCATCTTTGATACTGTTAAAGTAATCTCTAGCAGCTTTTGCGTCCTTAGTAAGTTGAACCTTACCAGCGTTGGTGTCTCTCGCACTATACTCCTCAGAATCTGTTTTGTATGTCGCAGCAATGTAATCATTTAACTCAGCTTCAGTTAAACTTGGGTTCTCTAGCTTAAGATACTCCTTCATTACAGCGTCATCAGATACGTTGGATAAATCAACCGTTTGAGTGTTTAGGTAATCTTGAACAGTACGACCAGTGTTTTTTACATACTCATTAATAACTTGAAGCTGCTCGCTTGCAAAGTCATTACTTTCTGTTGTTTCACTAATGCTGTTAAAATCATCAAATGAATCTATGTCTCGCCCAAGCTTCTCGCTAAGGTATTGTAAGACAACTTGGTCATCACTTAACTCCTCGTAACCCTCTTGTGGTTGACTAGCTTGAGTTTCCTCAACGTTAGTCTCCTCAGTATTTAAAGAACTCTCACCTGTCAAGTCCACAACATTGGATTGCTCTTGCGTTGTGGATTGCTCTAACTCAACTGATTGGTTTTCATCACCAGTTAAGTCAACAATATTTTGTTGGTTTTGAGGTTGAACAACCTCTCCTCCAAACTGTTTTACTAATTCATCTCTAATATCCATTGTCTTTAATTTACTTGTTTATTTTCGCAAATATAAAAAAAAATTATATACGCAAGAAATTTAT
>Ga0196899_1001136_pt1 | contig 13350 bp, 25 predicted proteins | sample VirMetDEL_Sep_01_FD_169095 | JGI IMG/M metagenome (GOLD analysis project Ga0196899, IMG submission 169095) | Aqueous microbial communities from the Delaware River and Bay under freshwater to marine salinity gradient to study organic matter... | ecosystem: Environmental > Aquatic > Marine >... | reverse complement strand
CTATCTGGCTTGTTTGCATCGGTAAAAACGTAAGCATTCACCAAACTGTCGGCGCTAATCGCGTTGCCCTTATCATCGATTGGAAAGAAGGTAAATGTGAAGCTCTTTCCGAATAAATATCTTTTAGCCATTTGTATCCCTTAAAAAGAGGCGCTCTATTTTCACGCCGGAGCGCCACGGCGGAGCCGAGGAAAAAAACTCGTAATGCGCTACTGATCCCGCTTGCGCTCGACCTTCTCCGCAATCCTTTGAGCCTCTTTCCTCATCTCAGATTCGCTTATATCTTTTCCAAGGCGGTCGTTGTATTCCTTAAAATTCTTCGTCATCTGATCCATTGCAGCGCGCGCTTTCTGCTCATGAGTCATTCGCTGTTGTTGTTGATAACGAGAATCAGATTCCTTCTTCGTTTGTAACTGCTGCTGGAACATCCTCTTTTTTGCGGCGACCGCGCTTAACAGTTGTTTCAGTTTCTCCTCGCTCATACTCTTCAAGCCTCGCTTTTAATGCGCTGATTTCCTCGTTGCGCTTTTCAATGATTTGACTGTTGCCATTTGCAAGCGCCTCGATCTCTGGTCGCATATGCGCCAAGAATGGGCGATTGTCCCAAGTGTGCTCCGCACCTTGAGGAATAAACGCTTGCGTTAAATTGTAACAAAGAATCGCCCATTTTTTATCAACGACATAACGCCGAACCATCGACATATCGCCTTTCGATAGGTCGTAACAAAAACACGCCTTGCGCGTCGGCTTGTTACCGATTGCATCGCCCTTGTATTCTGCAAGGAATACGATAAAAGGCTGTTTTCTATTTCGCGTTTTTGGTGGCTGCACCTTTGAAAGCATCTCCGCAAGCTCTGGCTCTTTGCCTAGTACAGTAAAGACCGTCCCTTCTGGAAAGTTCTCCATAATTTTTCCTCCTCGACTTGTAAAAAAAATAGGGCGACCGAAGCCGCCCCATCATCAAATTATGTAGCTGAAAGAACACCAACTCCAGCACCATCGTACCACTCGACGAAGGTGTTGAAGATGTATGCGGCATATTCTTTGAACATACCGTCCGCAGTTACAGTGTTTTCCCAAACTGTTACCGCAGGATCAACCATTCCAGCGATTGCGATATCAGGGTTAAATACAAGAGCAACATCATCAGATGACGCCAATGGAAGTCCTGAAGTCGCGTAAAGATCAACGCCCGGAATTGATCCGATGAAACCATTTGCCGCAGCAAATGCGCCATCAAGAAGTGTAGTTCTTTCTGGCTGGCTGTAAATTGCAGCGGCTGCGCTGTTTACGTTTTTCTTGATTTCAAGAGCACCTTTGAAGTCTACAACTCCGACAAGCTGCCGACCAAAACCGGCGTTTGCAGCGTAAACGCTATAAGCCGCTTCCATCAAAGTCTCAACATCAAGAGTTGATCCAGAACGGTCGTTGTTCTGCGTTGAAAACCCAGAAAAGAGCGCTAGAATCTTGTCGTCGAGTCGTCGTGCAAGTGCGCGTCCAGCCTCAGCGACTGTCTTGGTTAATGCGTTTGAATGGAAGCGCTCCGCTTCAGCGGTTATCTTCATGTAAACGATAGACTTTGCAAGCGTTGCAGTAATTTCGGTTTCGGTGTACTCATCGCCAGAAGCGTAGTTATGCGAAGCCGATTCAGCAACATCTTGAGCTGTAAGCGTTCCCGCCTTTCGGAAAAGCTTGACGTTTGTTTCAAGCGGTGCGGTTTCAGTGTAAACAAGCGGAGCAACAACAACTGCATCTGCAAGTGCTGGTCCAAGTGCATCAGAAATCACATCTGTGGGATGCGATAGATTGCCAAATTCTGTCTCAAAAGCCATATTATTTCCTTTTTAAATTTCCTTCTCGGAATTAGTTTAAATCTATGAAGTAGTAGTAATGAAGTTGCCCGGGAATAGTGCTTCCAGATCCTTGATCAAAGTCGCGACTACATCGGCTAATTCTGCCACTGCTACAGTATCAGCATCGAACGCACGATCTGTTGCGTCGTTGTCGATGGTAAAAGTCTTTGCTGCTGCGTTTGCAAATTCAACGCCGTCAGCGTTTAAAAAAACGTCTCGTGTCATTTTTATTTATCCTTATCGATTCATCCCCAGAACTTTACGCGCAAGCTCACCTCTTGTTTTAGAGTCGAGCTGCCGACGTTCTGTGGGCGTCATGTTTATGTATTGTTCTGTACTTATTCCTGACTCCGTACCGCCTCCGCGTCGTTCGCCTTGCGGCTTTGCACCACCTCGAAAGTCGCTCTTCACTATGCTTGGAAACTTGGTCGCAAGCTCATCGAGATACTCATCAAGATTCATGTGACGGCTTGGATCTTTTGGTGAACGCCTGATTTCGGAGTTGACATCTTTCACGACGATATCACCATCAACAAAATCAAGATCCCGCTCGATAGGCGACTGAATAAGCTCAAGCGCGTCTGTAGTAAAGCGTGCTGCTGCCTTGCTCTTGGCTCTATCAACGACCCTAAGCTGCTTCAGTTCTCTTTCGAGTTGCTCGGCTTTTGTTCTGGCTTCATCCAGATGCGACTTGTAAGCGCCTTCGATTTCTTGTTTTTTTTCAGAAATCAAGCGATCAATTTCTTCAGGAGATCCGCTTGCCTTTTCTTTCCTCAAGTTCTCGTAGTCCTCAAGAATTGCATGGTATCGCTCTGGATCAATTCCCTTGAAGCGCTCCATTTGCTTTTGGGCGTCGGTATATTGAGCTTCGAAACGCCTTGCGCGTTCTTCGATTGCTGCAACATCAACTTTATTCTCAACTGGCTTTTCCTCGGTTTGTTCACTCATCTTTGAATAACCTCAAGTTTTGTTTTAATGTTTCAACGAATTTTTCTTTCTCATTTTCAGAGATGGCGAAGAATTCGCGTTTATGCTTAATAAACTTGTTCCCTTCTTGAATGCCGCGTGCCTTCGCTGCTTGGCTTGCCGGTACTGAGATAACAACCTGTTTTCCCTTCTTGCTGACCTTATATGTGATGCTATCCAGCATTTTGCCAGTTACATGTAAGTTCACTGGATTGAGCGCCTTGGATCGGTATTGACCGCGCCCGATTTCAACCTTTCCAGTTTCTTTAATCTGTTTCGCGTAGCCACCTTGATATTCAGTAAAATCCCTGCCATTGACGTCTTTCCCCTTGCCAGTCCGTTCAAGCATATCGGCGATGAAATCAGACGCCGCAGCGCTCAAGGCTTTGGTATAGTCGCCTTCAAGTTCTCGCGTGTATTCTTCGAGAAGTGATTTTGGAGTCTCAACCGTGAATCCCATTTTTCCTATCCAAAGTTATGAAAGCCCATGAAAGAAGTTCTATCATTTGCTCCATTGCTATGTATTCAAAACTGCCCGGCGATTCTAAAACTGACATATCAGCGGTATAAAGGTGAAGCAATTCGTGAACAATCACTTGCTCGATATCAAACGGAAGCGGCTGATCGTCGTGATCTATTTCGCTTCGTATGGTAATCACGGCTTGCTTGCTGCTGATATTCGGCTGGCAAAATCCATAGCAATCACGGTAATCATCAGGCAAATCTCGCCGGCGCTTGACCTCGACAAACACTTGCCAGTCTTGCAACCTCAGAATCTTCTGCCATTTGGCAACCAATAATTCAGCGCGTGCACCTTCGCTCATGATGGATATCCCAGCCGCTTGGCTTCTTCTTCCGTTATTGGTCTCCACTGGTGGCGGCAATTCCAGCCACCGCAGTAGGTAAGCACGTCGAGATTTTGCCCGTTGCTCATCTGCTCTATCTCGTCCCGTGTATAAACCCGGCTATTACGTTGAACTGGCACCGCAACTCGTTTCGGTAGCGTTGCCACATCGCCGAGTACGTAATCACAAAATGGGCGCGTTACGCTGTCATTAGGTCCGAAATATCGGTAATAGGTAAGACCAGCCTCATCAGCTTTTCTTGCCGTGACCGCCCGGCTCATTGCCGACGTTGCAGTCTCTATCTCTGTTGCGAGATTGCGGAAAGTTCTCGCCGATAGCGTATCGTAGAAATCATCGATGTTTATCGTTTGACCCGTTATGACCTGCCGAGTTAATTCAGCTTGCAAATCGATTCCAACTTCTCGAATCGTTGCGAATGTTGCCTGCTCGTAGCTATCGAGTAATCCCGTGATCAAAGTCGCATCGACATCAGAATAGGTGACATCAGTATTGAGCCGCGTTCTAAACTCTGTTCGTATTGCCTCAAGCTCCTCCGCAAATAGCTCCTCCAGCCGTTGTGCTACATCTTCGAAATTAGCCTCAACTAGCGCATCTGGCAAGTTGTTTAGCACATTCGCTTGCTCAAGAGCCTCGTCAGTGTCAATCTCTGTAACGATGCGTTGAATGGCTCTGCTGACGTTTTTTTCAATCAATTCAGCAAGCCGTTTGGATGCCTCTTCGAGATTTGCCATTATTCACCTGTAAGCGCTTGCAGTAGCCTGCCTGCTTGAGGCGCTGCAAAATTAGCCTCGTCCACCTCTTCCATCGCCGCCTGAACATCTTCGAGCGGCGCATCTTTAATCATCGCTTTTAAGAATTGCTTTTTAGTGTCAGGCAACTGCCTGAACTCATCCCGGAGCGCTTGAAATAGTGTAAGCGTCTGATTGATATCTTGATCTGTGATGTCATCGTCAAGAGTTAGACGATATTCGCCCCGGTCTTCAACGCCCATGTATAGCGAATAGAAATAAAGCGCATCATTTAACATCACCTCATAATCACCAAGGCGGCTCTTAATGATGGCGATCATGTTGTTCTGCTCTTCGCGTAGCGTGTCAGCCGACTGCACCGCCCTTGAATCGCTTGGCAGTGCTCGAAGCTGGCGCATTGCCTTTCTGAAAATCAAGTCCTGCTGGCGCTGAATACGGCGCTCTAAGGCATCGGGATTTGCTGGATCAATTTGTCCCATCGTCCCGCCTTCAGGCAGTAGAAAGAGCGTGTATGCTGTAAGCGCTGCAACTTGTCCCGCGTCGGTGTTATCGATTCCCGTCGCGTAAAGTCGCTGCCATGCTTGCGCCGCGAGTCCGTTATCAAGAGAAGATTCTAGCTTATGGTGCCGAAGATTCTCTTCGCTGTAATCTTTCACCGATGAATCGCTAAAACGCTTCCAAACCACCGGCAACTCATTGAACCCTGCAACATCGACCGGCTCGCCTTCGAGTTCCCAGTTCTTAGCGCCATGAGAATAATCATCAAGCTCCGCGCTGTAGATAGTGCTGCGAAATCCGGTTTCTGTCAGTTCCAAAACTCGTGTAAACAGCTTTTCTTTTGGCTCATCCATCAAGCTCGTTCGCGGAGGTATAGCGACATATTCATACCGCATCGACAAGAGCTTGCCATTTTCTGTCATACTCCAATCTTTGACCATCATCGGATCAAGGATCGTAAAATATGCACGCGCTCCAAGAGCCTCGGCTTCAGGCTGATTCGCTGGAGCAATAGCAGGCGCATCAATTAAGATGATCGGTCGTCCGTAAAGATAATCCGATTGAAAGATCTCATCTCGGAGAAACCCCTGCAAGCTAGTCCCGGAGCCATCGACGTCATTGACAACATCGCCGAGCATCTCTTCAGCGTCTTCAGTCAAAAAGATGTCTTTGCGAAAATAAAGCCCTTTCCAGATGTCGATAATAGGTCGAATGAAGTTTGTGTAGTTTGTATTCTGAACACGTAACGCCCGAAGCTCTGAACGCTGCCGCACCGCTGACGTCGGAAAGTTGAGCGTCGCATCCTGATTCTCGCGTTGTAGTTCAAGCTGGTGAAAAGGTAAATACTTTGGTGAAGTCATTACCCGGTGTTTACCTTCCCATAAGTCGCGGTAAACTTCCCAATCCGGCTTCTTTTCCTTGTACTCGGGATGTTCGAAAAATTTATACGTTGACGCCATAAGTCTTTTTTCTCGTCTGAAGTGCGTCAAGCACCTCCAATTGATAAATCAAATATTTAGTTGCATCCGAAACGTGCGAAATAGTTTCGCCGCTCGGCTTATGTAACTTTCTTTCCCCGTCCTTCCATCGCATCGACTGCCAAGAGCGCTGAAGCTGCGTACATGATGGATTGCACATCAGCCGCCCTAATTTAAAGAGCCGATTGCAAACATCTACCGATTCCGATTCAGGCGCCACAAGTTTAGTCGCTTGAATCGAAACGTGGTCGTATACCGTTGATAGCTCTTTTCGGATAAAATCGTAGTCCGATAGCTTGACCCGATGATGTGAAGCGTGCCCGCTTCTGTCTCCATAAACTTTAATCTCTGATTTGCGCCAGTCCTTTCTGGGGAACTTCTTGACGAAATCGAAAAGCGCTTCATCAAGCCCCTGTAAGCTTTTACTTGCCTCTTTGGCGATGAGATAAACCATCTCGCCTTCGTGCGGTATGATTTGACCTGCAACCCACGCCATCGGATAGGCGTTGAAATCGAAACTCAAATAAAGCGTGCGGTACGGATCTGGCTCGAATTCCTCTGGCGCAACGTGTCGCGACGGCAAGAAATCATACGCCCCGCCTTCAAATAGCGCACAAAAGACGCCGTAGATGTAAGAGTTTACTAGCGCTTGATTGTGCCCATACTGGCGCATCAATCGCTTGCAATACGTCAAGACATCGCCGCCGTTTACGTGCGGATTGTCGAAAGTCCTTAACTGTATGCGACGGCGTGAAAGTCGCTCATTCACGAAATCGCGTGCGGCTATCTTGTCCCAGCCGATATCTGCGCCGCCTTCTTCAGGCAATCCAAAGAGTTTGGCAAAGTGCGTTATTCCCTGCGGCGCTCCGACGTGTAGCCCCTGCCGAATGACGGCTTGAGAACATCGAGTACGCGCTTGCAAGTTTTGGAACGCGAGCGGCTGCGATTCGCCCGCCTCATCCATCACAAAACTATGATACTCATCGGCTACAATACTCTGAGGCGTTGAAGCGCTAAACATCAAGATTTCTTGATTCGTGCGCTTTAGTTTAATCGACGGCACCGGGGCGCCTTGATTCACCTCGTAGTCGCTGCCTTCAGACCATTCCAGCGCATGAAGCACCTTGCGGAAAGTAGGTATCGCTGCCGTCCTTAGTAGCCTAAAAAGCGGCTCTGTAAACGCCATTTTGGGGCTGCGGCTGTTGAGCATACAGCGGTGAATAGCCCACTGGCACGCGCCGTGCGTTTTACCAGAACCTAGCCCCGCTGAAACCGCAAGTTCCTCATGCGTCTCATCCGCAATGAGTTGTTCAACCCACGGCTCAACATCAAAATTGAGATTCATCGAGTAGCGCTCTTTCGATAGCGTCCGGGTCGTGTTTGTTCTCGCTGCGCTTTACAGTTACGACAATTTCCTTGTCTTGCTGCACCGCCCCTTTATCGCTCCAACCCATTCGAGCCTTCGCCCAAAATATAAGACTTGGAACCGACCCATTCATTGCTTCGTTAAAGAGCTGATTGACCACCTTTGCATTGATTTCAGCCTCGCCCATCTCAAGCTCGGGCTTATAGTATTTCTTCAGGGTATTCACTGACGTGATGCCGAGCATCTCGCAGATGTTTTCATTCGTTACCCCGGCGATGCGTGCGAATTTCACCAGATTTCTATTCTTATCGCTGACTTGGTGCGCTGGTCGCCCTTGTTTTTTTTTGGCTGTCATAAAACTTTAGTCGCCAAACTTCCCCGCTTTAAATCGCTTCTTAAAATCGGGCATCGTCGGCAGTCTCCTCGTCGCATTCGGCTTTATTACATGTTTAAAGAAAGACTCTGCATCTGTTACTACTATCAGTTCAGCATTCGAAATCAGCTCGTTTCGGTTCTGTCTTATAGTCCAATGGCGCTTCTGAGCATATTCTTCAAGTATATGGCTTCGAAAAATCTCTTTCAGCTCGAATCTTTTGTAATCATCCAAAGTTTCAGCGAATCGCTTAAGCTGTCGATAAACCTGCGAATTCATTTCACGGCTCAAGATTATAGGATGGAACTCTACGAGCTGTTCTTTGACCTTAAAATCGACTGTCTTCTGGTGTCCGATGGGCACCTGATAGGTTTTTCCTTCCAGCATTTGCCATCCGGTATAGGATTCAAGCGCCTTGATACAACTCAGCTCCGCTCGGCTTGCTATTGGAGTTCCTCGATAGTAAAGCCCTTTTTTCCCGATGTATGACCTCCGAAAATCGCTGAGCGCATTTGAAAGATTTTCTTCGCTCAAGTTTATTCGCTCCTGCTGGCGGTTCTGTTTGTGCCTCATTGCAACCAAAACGAGTCAATCAGTTCCGCTAGTTTTCGCCATTTGCGGCGGTCGAGATCTGAAGGATGTTTCAAGCCGAGTTCCTCAAAAAGTGTAAGGTAAATTGCCTCTTTACTGCTTAGTTCTGGGTAGGTCTCGGCTATGCGGTTGATCAATGAAATGTCCTGATATCGCTCATCATCAGGATATTGAGCCGCCTGATCTGCAATTTGCTGCAAAAAATCAAGCGCCCCTCGTAAAGTGATCATTTTGGTATGACTTCAAGTGCCTTCATACGGCTATCGAGATAGTCCCACGCTTCTCGGAGTTGCCTTTTAATAGTTCTGGGTGAGCATCCAAAATCAGACGCTATATCTTCGAGCGCATCCGGTGGCGTTTGTAGGTAATACCGTTCAAACGCTTCTCCGGAACGTCGGCACCGCTCTGTATAACTTTTGTATTTCTTTAATTCTGCAAATAGTTTGGCGCTGATTATGCCCCAAATACGGAGCGGATGAGGCTCGCCATGAACTGAGTCGGATATCTCAAAACGACGAAAGCGTGCTGGATTGCTGAAATGCACGTATGCGACAACTTGCCCCAGATGTGTGAACGGATAACTTTCACGCATTTCCCCATTTTCCTTGTATCACAAAATTCACGGGACAACAAATAAAATCACTTTCCCCACAAACGTTGTTTTGTGTACATATACCGCGGCTTATAGTTTTCTGCCCGTTTCTTAGCGCGTAGTATTTGATTATAGAGCTGATCCTCTTTTCCAAAGTGCGCTATTTGTTCACAAAAATCTTTTACATCTTCTCTGAAATACTTGTCCAAGAATTCAGGAGTCATCACGCTTTTGACCCATTCGACGTGAAAGCCGTCTGCGCCTTTATTACCTAAACGCCTTTGAATCGATGGGCGGCAATCGGCAACGGCAAGCAATATTACGGCGAAAATCAAGCGGTTCTCTGGAACTTCCCAGTTGACGAGATCGTCGTCTACGTCATCCATTTGCGGCGGTATAAATCTCAAGGAACTGCTCCGCTGATAAAATTACAACCCAATCGCGATTATTCTTGCGATGCCACACTGTCGGAATGCCTTGCCCTAAAGAATCGAACTGGCTCTGAGAAAGAGCCGCATAAAGATTCAGCTTTTCGGTGCGCTTAACTTCGATATGCACGCCCGGCAATGTCTCACAAATGACGTCAGGCGAATCAGTGCCGCCCGCATACTGTTGACCGCGCCGCGCTTCGTGTCCTCGTTCTTTGAGCCAGTGAACTAGCTCAAGTTCTCCGCGCTTGCCTTTCTGTTTTGAGTTGATCGTCATCTGAATATGATCCCCAGTAAGACGCCTATCCCCATTCCAACAAAATATGCAATCAGTAAACTTATCACTATTATCCCCGCGTTAAGCATCGCTAAACCTCTTTAATGAATCCACAACTCTGAGCGCGTATCCTGCTAGATCGTTCCAGTGATCAACATGACTGCAATCACCGACGATGATTCTGGAAATCTTAGTGCAAATCATTTCGAGCGCTTCTCTTTGCACGTCTGAAAGTTTGTTCCATTCATAAGTGTGGAGCACCTCTTTAAGTTCCTGAGCGACTCGAAACTGCTCTTGGTAGTCGCCATGCGTTTCGTGTCGTTTGCTTAGTAAAGAATCCATTACTTAAAACCTCCTAGTAGTTCTTCAGATTTCATCTATAAACGTGTTGACATCATTCATAGATTTCTTATTTCGCTTATACGAATTTACTGGATACATTTCATCTACTGCGTGCATAGGCAACAGATACCATTGAAAATATCTATTTTGATTCGTCCTGTAATTTTTTACAGTAGTATGTTTGAAAAGAATCCAGTGATCGTTTGCATCCGCTATTTCTCCGTAAACGTATAAACTATCTCGCGACCTCACCGCGACATCGCAGGTTTTTATGAATTTGAATAGTTGACTTTCACTGTCGGCAATAATCTCATCTTGATTGACGTCAATATCTTCAATCGTTGTTTTTTGCTCTATCTTTTTTTCGATTTCAAGAATTTTGTTTTTGTAAATTGTATCATTGCTAAACCACCTGTAATGAGACGCCCTGCCAACTTTAGAAAGACTAACCGCCGCATTAATATCGCCATTAGTTCGGAGATATGATTCCAAAAACTTGTTTTGTTTTTCTGTCGTTTTGCGTTGTCGCGATGTCATCAGATACGTTCCCCATATAGTAAAGAATCCATTGCGTAAAACCTCCTAAAGTAAATTATCGTTTACAAGTAAATCGCCTTGTTGGTTTGGATTGTAGTTCATCCATACAACTTCAGTGCGGCTCGTCTTGTCTTTTGACGACCAACAAACCGCTTTAAATTCGTGTTTAATCCAGTTATCTGGGAAAATGCATTTTTCTTGATTGTAATTGGAAAGAATGAATTTTCCTTTTACTGTTGCAAGTAAATCAATCAATTCTTGAAAGTCTTCTATAGTGTAGCCGTCGTAATGTCCCAAATCTGTACCGGGATAAGGCGGATCAAGATAGAAAAACGTATTCTCATGATCTCGCTGCTCAATTACTTTGAGCGCATCGGTGCATGATATGGATACGTCTCTAAATCGCTCATGTAATGCTTCTAACCTCGCTGTTTGATTCCACCACGTAGCGCCCTGATTTCTCGCCGGAGTTCCTTTGGTACGCGCCCAGCCTCCGTTCATGACAGCTGAAAAACTCTGTTGAATATTTACATAATAAGCCCACGCGAGATCTAGGCTAGTATATGCGACTGAACCTTGCCCATGATCTTTCATGATCTCTTTTGCGCGTCGGTACTCTGCCTCGCTATGAAGCGTCCATACTATACGCTGATACAGTTCTCCAAAATTGTTTTGAAAACATCGGTAAAAGTTTATCAAACGCTCGTCTTTATCGTTGATAATTTCGTGACCATAGTCACTATTTGAAATCTTCGGCTTTCCCTTAGCGAAAAACACCGCACCACCACCGAAGAACGGCTCGACGTACATGAGGTGATGCGGTATCAGCGGCACGATCTTGGATGCCATGCGCTGCTTACCACCATAATATGAGATGATAGGCTTCAAATCTTACTTTTCCTCCGCCTCTATCAGCTTCTCGAAAAATCCCTGATAGTAGTAAGCAAGCTCTTCGTGATCCCAGTCGCCGACGTGCGAACAATATTCGCGCATTGCCTCGACCAATACTTTCAACCGAAACTTCATTTCCTCGACATCCTCGCTCATCTTGGCACCTCCTAAAATGGAATCTCATCATCAGCAAGCGAAACCTCTGGAAGCGGTGACGGCTGCTGGAATGGTGGCAAATCGTACTTTTTCTCCAAATCTTCGTCCGAACAACCGTCACTTTTCCCACCGATGTTCACGAATTGCCAGTTTTCGACAATTATATTGGTATAGGTGCGCTCGTCTTTTTTCGTGTACTCGACCCTGCCAGTGACCCAGACCGGCTTCCCTTTTTTCATCCATTTCAGGAATGAATCAGCTCTATTCCATAGGCTGCAACTGTGCCAATTTGTGCCGCCTTCCTTGCTCGGGATATCGTCAGCGATTGTAAATCGGCAGCCATTCCCGCCGATAGCTTCAGGATCTTTTCCTAGTCGTCCTATTATTGTGATCGAGTTGCTCATTTTTTCCCTCCATACATTTGCGAATCATCAATACGAAATTCTTTTTTCTCTTTCAAAAACCCGTCGAGCTTTATCGACACTACTGACCCGCCGCGCTCTGGTGTGATCGTTAGGCTCTGAATCAGCGGTTTGTTCTTTTCAAGCGCTCTAAGAAGTGCCGGAAAATCAGCAAGCGATAAACTGCTAACGAATGGCAGCGGCTCGCGTGCTTGTACCTTTTCGGCTGCGATTTCTGATCTGACGTCGCTCGGTGTTATCTGCATGTTTACCTCATAAAAACGGCGGGCATTGCTGCCCGCCTACCTCGACCTATCCTATTGCAATCTTGCCTGAGATTGTCAGATAACAAAATCCCAGCGCGAGAAATCCAATGCAGCTCGCACCTGCTAACGCTGCGAAGACCCATTTGTTTAGAATAACTTTATTTTCCATATATAGCCCTTTAAGAATTAAAATTGTTGTTCTGGATTCACCTGTATTTGAAGCGTCGAGCGCTCATCGAACCAACGCTGACCGCGATGATAGCTATCATCTTTATCCGCCGTAGCCTTGCCAGTTACGACGAGTCCGTTTTGACCGCGATAAAATTCGCGAACTCCGTTCGGTGTTGCAACTAGTGCCATGCATCCGCTTACGACAAACGCCGTCAAATTAATGCCAATAAGTGTATATATTAATTTAGCCATTATAGCCTCCATTGTTTGCTAACCTCTAAACCATCGAGCATTTTGATTCACTTCTCAACAAAAAGATTCCCAAATTGTTCGATATTAAAACCTTGTTAAATATTTTTAGACACTTGCGAAAATTGCTTAACCCTGCAACAGGCTATCCGCCTCCGCTGCTGCTGCCTCTTGTGCTTTTTGAGCTTCACTTCTCATCAGCTCATCTTTAAAAATATCACCGGCGAGTTTTTTGATGGCGCGTATTCCAGCATCAAGCGCCGTTTCTGGATTTGCGACCTCCTGACCTTGATCGTTATGGATCATTGGTCTCCAGCCAAAATGATGCGCAAATAATTCAATCCCTTTCTTTTCAAGAATCGCATCTTTTACAATGATATCGATCCTTACTGTGTGTGTTCCATCACCATTATCTATTAGCATCTTAACTTACCTTTAATGTTCCGCCATCATTCCAAAGAGCGCCGGTGACGCCCGGATCGCTCGTTGGTAAATTAGCGAGTATGATTAATCCGTTTGTACCAGTCCCGTCACCAGTACCTGCTTTCAAAGTTACGTTGCCACCGTTGGCGTTGCTGCCACTGGTCGCTGAAGTTCCGTTGATAGTGTAGCCCTCTGGGGCTGCATTGGTTACACCGTTACCAAAATAGACATTGGTTCTTTTAGTGTATGTTCCAGTACCACCACCAACAAATTGATATGCTGCTGTCGCTTTACATTCAGGACCAACTGCCGAAGAGTTGAAAGCATTTACGTTTGCCCTTACGCCCAATGCCATTGCTGGCTGTTCACTTGTACCTA
>Ga0196899_1001130_pt1 | contig 13393 bp, 9 predicted proteins | sample VirMetDEL_Sep_01_FD_169095 | JGI IMG/M metagenome (GOLD analysis project Ga0196899, IMG submission 169095) | Aqueous microbial communities from the Delaware River and Bay under freshwater to marine salinity gradient to study organic matter... | ecosystem: Environmental > Aquatic > Marine >... | reverse complement strand
AGAAGTATCCCATAGAGCATTATAAGATTCTCCTGCACCAACATTGGAGTTTCCATAAAAAGTAACATCACCAGTAAAAATACTATCGCCAAGAACATCTAATAACTTGGTTGGAATCGTCGAACCAATACCAATTTGCCCACCATTAAGATCTGAACGATAAACAAGTTTATCAGCACCATTTAAATATCCAGTAGCACCATGAAATTGAACTTCGTAAATAGTTCCAGCAGCACCAACTGATACCGATCTCTGGTCTGTCCACTCAATTCCGCCAAAATTATTTTTAACTAAAAGATCTCCAAGATTACCACGACTATTATTGTAATCTTCTATACTTCCGGTTAATTTTATATCTCCATCTACATGTAGTGTTCTTCTGGCAAAAGTTGTTCCAATACCAACTGATGCCAATCCAACATTGCTCTCTGTTGCATCATTATTTTGATATATGAATCCTACTGCACCATCAAATTCGTCATTATTATTAAAAATTAATTGTTTATCAGAAGAGAAATATTCAGGAGATACTTCAATTTCAGAAGCAACACTAGCATTAATGACCGAAGTTGCTGATAATGGAGTTTTTGCAATACCAACATTATCCTGATATAATTCATCCGTAGCATTTGTTGTAAAAGAACCTGTTACATTCGTAATCGTAACAATACCAGAGTTTGTTGTCGAATATTTTACAACACCAGATGCATCAGAATTTAACTGAGTAACTGCCAGTCCAACATTAAAACTGAACGTTTCAGAATCTCGAAGTGTTAATGTTGTTTCCTTAAATGTCTGATTTGATCTTGCACTAATTGCAGCACCAATAAAATTCAATTGAGTTGTGCTACTAACACCACCTACAAGAACATTTTCATCGTAAATTGTAATAGAACCCGGAATAATACCACCTTGATTTGGAATCCAATATCTTTCTCCAGGATATCCTTCTATTGATACTGTAATATATTGCGTGCCAAATGGAGGAGTATCGCCAGGAAATACTGGATCACCAAGATTAGGTTCTGCTTGATCTACAGTAAGATACTCATATCTATCCTCAGTTAATTTATCCTGAGGTCTTCTTCTAGTCTTATCGTTAATATATCTTGCCATTTTTTATGAGGTACTATTTTCAAGAATACTGGCTACTAATTCTAGTTGTAATGGGGCAACTCTTGCTAATCCATTATTACTATATGTATGAGCATTTGCAGCAATACCTGCATTAGTTTCAAACTGTGTATCTGAATTTTTTGTGGTTACAATAAAACTTCTTTGTGGGTCTGGAAAGTTAACTGACCCAGACCCAACAGTAAAGTTTAAATTACTCATCGTAACTTCATCATCCACGTTAAAATTGTGATTTGTCAATGTTGTTATAGTCGCAACTCCAGATACATGATCATATACTGCATCAGTGATTGAAACAATTCCTGCCTGAACACCAGAAACAACAATCGAATCTGATATTAGCGCAGTTCTTTCTAAAACCAATCTTCCGTCAATAATTACCAATGAATTATTTGGTACAATTTCTACTTCTTTAATAACTCTTATATCTCTCGTATTTCCAAAAGTTTGTGTAGCGGTACTTTTTCTTCGATGAGTAAAAGTAAAACTTGGATATGTATTAACACCAACATTTGCAACTGTGGCAAATAGTACGATTGCCGAAACACCTGTTGGTGTGGTATATACTGTCGTAATTCCAGGAGCAACCGGAACAGCAACTGTAATGAATTTATTTAAGGGTGCAACTGCCATATTATCTCAACGCAAGTATGAGTGGTGTAACTTCTGCCTGAATTGCTCTACTAAAATCTCTTCCTCTAATAGTTGATGTTGTCTGATCAACCTGAATGCCATCGCCAATATCAAAGTTTCCTTTTTGGTCTGTGCTAGTAAATGGAATTTGTGCTCCATCTAGTGCAACCACCTCATTTGCCTTGATTGGTACGGCACCTTGGAATGGTAGTGAGCTATTTATGCTGGTTCCAGTACCAATATACTCAAACGAATGAGAAGATGTTAAAATTCTACTAATTTTTCTAAATTCAATTGGATCATTGGCAAATAATTCATATGGAATAAATTCATTAAATGTAACTGTTGTTATTCCAGATGCTGTTGCGGATGTTGCCTCAGAAACAGTGAAGTAAATTGGAGACATTGTTACTGTCGCAGTTGCAGTTGTTCCAGATACTGGATCTTCAACAACTGCAACAATATTTTGAGTTGATAGATAGTTTCTTCCAGAATTAACAACATCAATAGCAGTAATTGTTCCATCGGTGCCTACTGTTGCACTTGCTTCTGCAGGAATTCCTTGTGGACCTTTTGGAACAATTTCATTATCAGAACTATCTTGTATTACAACTATTGGAGGACTATCTTGACTATATCCAGAACCACCATTTGTAACAGTAATTGAATCTACCTGTTGAAGTGGTGATGTTATTCTTCCAGAACCGGTAGTATCTGGATATTTGCTTAAATCAATTTTAATCCATGCTGCCTGCCCATCGAAAGGTCTTCTTGGAGTATTTGAAGAATCAGTAACTCCGGTAGCAACTATGGTATCTAATTCTGGAAGCGTGTCTGCATTAACTTTTCCAGTATATTGCGTTCTTCCCAATCCTACAGCATATAAACCATAATTGCCAAAGGAAGAGTTAGAGTTTGTTAAATCACATTGTCCACCAGTATCGGCATAAATTCCAATATCACAGTTAATTGTGAAAATAGAAACTAACTGTGCATAACCCTCATTTGTAATCGAAACTCCAATTCCTGCTTCATTGTATTGAGTAAATGAATCGCAAACCATTGATTTGAGATCATTTCCAGCATTATTAATGGGATCATTTACAGAAGCATGATTTCCATCAATTTTCATACCAATACTCTTGGTCATAAAGTTGGTACAATTGCGAATGTATGGACTTCTCCAACGCCCCGTAGAACCCTCTTTAGCCGGACCAACATCTGCGAATCCACTTACTGCCTGATACGCCTTTCCAGCGTCAATATCAGTCTGTGTAGGTGGAAATGCTACTGCTGCTCCTCCAGTATTTGCAACACTAACTCCACCATTACAAGAGAAATTCAAGTTCTCGATTAAACATCCTCTTCTTACATGGAAGACATCTCTTTCTAAGTTTTGGGGTCTAATAGTTACCAGTCTTAAATCTTGTCCGGTAACAGAAACATCTGTACGAAGACCTATTGGATTATTCTCATCATAAATTCCTGGTCTAATAACAATGGTATCGCCTTCTTGTGCAACTGCGGCAGCAGCACCAACAGTTCTCTTTGCATCACCCTCAAGCAATCCACTATTAGCATCATTTCCACTCTCAGAAACCCAAATAGTTTTTAATGTTTCTACCCCAGAAGGTCTCCAAGAAACTCCTGTTCCGACAGAAGATAAACGATAATCTTTACCAGCAACACCTGTTTGCTGATTGACATCTATAAGTGAAGATTCTAGTTCTAAAGTATTTCTTAAAATAGATGTTCCGTCTACATCTAATGTGCTATTGAGAGTCGTTGTACCATCTACATCTAATGTGCTATTGAGAGTTGTTGCACCATCTACATCTAATGTGCTATTGAGAGTTGTTGCACCATCTACATCAACTGCCGCATCAAAGTTGCTGTTTCCGGTAACAGTTAATGTTTGACCGATATTTAAATTCTTCTCAATACCAACACCACCCTCAACAACAACAGCACCAGTATCTTTATTTGTTGATTGAGTATCTTTGGTAACCTTTACTTGATTCTCAAATGTTGCAATACCAATTGCTTTAAATTCATTAACTGTGGTAAGTCCGGTGACATTTAAAGTTGTATCAAAGTCAACTGCTCCAGTAACATGAAGTGTTCCAGTAATATCTAATGTCGAAGTTGGATTATTATTCTGAATACCAACATTCGTCATTCTGTAGATTGATGCACTATCACCAGAACCATTATATCCCCATAAATCTTTTGTAAAAATAGTTGCTAATCCACTTTGAGTGGATTGAGCAGCAGTAGGAATTAATGTATCAGTTCCTAAACCTAAACTATTAGATTGAACAAAATTAATTGCGGAGAATGTTTGGGCAATACCCGCTATTGGTACTGTAGATCCTTCATCCTGTAATTGAATACCAGTATCTCTTGGGGAAGGGGAAACCCAGCGAATTCCATTTCCATCTCTCGATAAGAAATAATTATTTTCACCTGGAGAATTTACACTATCATAGATATTCTCATCAATCTTAATGCTTCCATCAATATCAATTCTTTGTTTCGGATCTGTTACATTACCTACACCAATATTACCACCAACTAATACTGAGTTTTTACTTACTTCTACTTTTAATAATGATCCATTATTTCCAACATTCAATACTTTTTTCACTAGTATTGAATTGGAATTTAATGCGTCTAAATTAACATTTCCAGTAAAATTTGCTTCATTTGCATCTATTGTTCCATATAACTTAAAACCATCATAAAATGTAGCGCCTTTATTAAATGTTACTTCTTGACCAAAAACATTTATAGACATTTTTTTTTTACAATATCTTATTTAAAATTGGACCAGTAACAGAATCAAAGGCAGCACCCACAACATCAGATCCAACAAAACTTCCATCAAATACTTTATCAGTAAATCCTTCACCCATATCTCTTATAAAATTGCCCAGTTTAGCATCGTAGTCAATTTTATTTGCGTTTAACATTATTCTTCCAGAACCAGCATTTAAATCAATATTTCTTCCTGCCTTCATCTGAATATCTTCATCTGCTTCAATCATAATATTTTCTGCTCTTATTCTAAGTATACCATCTTCGGCACTGATACAAAGATTTCCATTTCTAGTGGTTATAAGAATAACATCTTCTTTTTCACCACTCTTTTCTCCGGCAACAATTTCAAATTTTTTATCATTATGAATTGACATCACCCCACTACTACTCAATGAAATGTGGGATTGATTGCTACCATCATCTGTCACACCATAAATTTTATAGACATCGCTACCGCTTATTCCCATTTGTGGGTTAGCAGTATCAATTCTGAAATTAGAATTAAAACTTATGAGTTGACGTTTAAAAAAGTTTTGAGGTCTTTCTGCCATTCTACTTTGGACAATCTATTGATGTTTGAATTTCACCCTCAATTCTAGCAGTTCCAAGTAATGGTCTCAAAATAGCCCCATTTCCTGTATCGCTTTCTACTGTCAAGAATGGAAGTGTATCTACTACATTATTTAGAGGTTGAACTTGATCTATCTGTCCGTTATTAATTATAGTGGAATATCTGTTTCCAAGATTATCTATAACAGTATCTCCATCTTGATAACCATCTCCTCCTTCTTCGACAATGACATCAATAATTGAGTAATCTTTAATATCTCCTACACAATAATTTTCTCCCTCCGATAACATATAAACACCAGTAACTTCTCCATTATCATTAACTATGGTTCTGGCAATAGCACCATATCCTTGATCAGAATCATCAACAATTTCAATAAATGGTGGGAAAGTATATCCAGATCCACCACTCGTTATTTGAGCTCCTATAATACTACCAAGAGCAACGCATGTCGATTCTCCCTCAACAGGAACAATATTTCCAAATATTGGAGATGCAGTGGCACCAGAACCATTTCCACCAAATATTTCAATCTTTGGTGGTTTTGGTGGGGGATTCCCAACAAAGCATTCTGAAATTGAATTTAGATCGACACCGGAACTTACAATATTTGTAATTTGTTGTATTGATTGATATGGATCTTGTCCCATTGCTTTTTGTCCAACTCCAATAATCCATTCATTAGCAAGTCCTTTAAAGTTTTTAGTTCCTTGATTGCAATCAAAAGCGGCAGCTGCCGAACTAGCAAGACCATTAATAGCACTTTTTGCAATATCCCCAATATTAAAATCTCCACCAAGAATTTTTTCCACTAGTGCCAAAGGTCCACTCATTAAGTTTTCAAGAAGACTAATCATTTTATCAAGTAAAACCCCAACAAATTGATCTGCGGCACAAGTGACAAATTTTTCAACATTAGCAAGAGTCGAATAAAGTAAATCTTCAATTGGCGATAATAATTTACCTATCAATGATCCAAGAACACAACCAAGTTGCTCTTCCAATAATTTTACAGGAACAACCATTGCTTCTTGCGCAACAACTCCAGCTGCATGTGCAGTAACTGGATTTCCTGTTGCTGCCATAATTTTACCGTAAACCAATTTATATAAATTTTGCAATCCACTCTTTAATACTGGAATAATTCTATCTAAAATTTCTTTCATGAATGAACCAGCGTATTCATTCATCAAAGTGGCAATTCTATCAACACTTCTCCTAAGATATCCCCTAATTTTTGATATTTTGTTTTTAGCTTGTTTAAGTTTTTTAAGAAGCCATTTTACAATGGATTTTATTTTAGATAACTTAGTATTTTGTGCCGTATTTGCCAATGGAACTTCATCACCAATTGAGTCACTTACAGTATTAACTCCTCTCTGTGTTGCCTGATCTGTTGAAATGGATGCTGGAGTCGGTTGTGATTCTGATGTTGGTTCATTTGATTCACTACTATCTAATTTTGAATTGACTTTATCGAGTTCTGATCTACCAGAATTTATAGACTCATTTTGATTTGGAAAAACATTTACAATTGCCGGAACCTGACCATTATCCCCATCAAGAAAAAAACCAACAACACGATCATTTGGTTTTATTTGAACACTTGTTGCAGCATTAGCAGATCCAGAGCCAGCAGTTGGTGGAATAAGAACTTGTGCCCAAGGCAAATCTTCATCAGGCAATTCAACTTCATCATCATGATAACCCATGATACGAACTTTATATCTATTTCCCCATCCTTTCCCTTTGACTTGATCGCCTTGTGCTTCTATTGGAGCAACTCTTCCAATCCACCAATAAAAACCATCTCTTCCTACAAAATTAGTTTGAAGTGTTGACTGATCAATCATTATTGTCTCTTTCCTCTCTATTGATTCCGAATGTATCTCTAACTAATTTCATATACGTATAAGAACCATCCAAATCAAAGTGATGACACAATTCCTTTATCATATATAGTCCACTTGTTTCTTTATCAAATTCTTTTACCTTAGAATTAGATATTTTTGGAAATAAACATTCAATAACATCACCTGCTCTTAAATTAGTATTTGATGGGACTGCTACAGACAAAGACTGAGTAAACAAAGTATTATATCTCATTAGAGATTGAGAGATATACTTTTTCTGATCAGCATTTATATCTCTAGAAATTTTTGGTCCAGATACTGCACCAACATCAAAAACACTGGAAACAATTCTTGAGGGTGATTGACCTATTGGTTTATCTAGACCATCTATAACAGGCAAACTTAATTCTGAACCCAAGTTTTTAACATTATCTTTATACTTTACGATATTATATTCTTCCTTAGTAAAAGATGAATATAGTGGATTATAAAAATATCTTGTTGTCGCATATGTTCCCAGTCTCAATTTTTCATTTAGATTTTGATTTCTGTCTATAATATAATTTAATATTTTAAAGTCGTTATTAATTTTTTTATCATTCTCATCATAAGAAATAGTTGCCTCAGAGTAAATGTATGTTGCTTTTGCTTTTTTCTTAGCTAGATTATCAATAGATTTAAATTGAAATCCATCTCTTGTTTGATAAAAAAGAAAACCTGCAGTTTCATTTGCAATTGTTGGTACGCATTTTGATGCGAGCCATGTTAAAACTAAAAATGGTTTTCGCGTGTTGCCGATAAATTCATAAGAATTTGAAACTTTATCAAATTTAGACTTATCGTATTTGTTTGTCTTTAAGACATTTTTTAAAATTAAGTCAACGGAATCTAAGATATTTCCACCATATCTTTTTTTTACTCTGGTAACTTCATTAACAATTGCTTCTTTAGAAACGAAGCTTAAAGTAAAACTTTCTTTTTCTGTATTTGATATTACATCAGTAATACTAGAAACATAGAGATAATCTTCTTTATTCAAAGAAAAATCTAAACCAGGATTTGTTTGATTATTTCCAGCAATTTTCAAGGACAACCTTTCCCCACCTCTCAAAGGTAGTCCATTATAAATTGACTGTTTATCAGAACTTTTTCCATCTTTGGGTAGAATGGCACCACCTGCATTTATAACCTTCATTTTTGCGGTTATCGTTGGTGAAAAAATATCTTCATAATATTGGAAAGATATTATTCCTCTTCGAATATCAATATTCCTAGACGAAGATGAATCATTTGAATATAATAAAGCTTCTTCAATAATAGATTTGAGTATTGACATTATTGGAATCCTAATTTGGTAAGCATAGATTTACTTATATTACTAACATATGATGAAAGATCATTAATTATATTTGTTTGTTTACTACTTGATGATGTATTTGTTGTTCCCGTTTGCTCAACTACTACGACTTTTGGACCCCGCCTTTCCTGAGAAAGACTTGGCATTTGTCTAGTCAGCGTAAAAAATTCTGCAGTTTTATGTGGTGGAACTTCGACATGAACATGACCATCATGTACGTTATCACCATTGTTCCACAAAACTTTATAACCTTTTCTTCTCCAAAATTCTGCAACCATATCACCTTCTTTGGATTTGTAAGGAACAGGAATATCCATTGCCCTATTTTCCCAATGACCGGCACCTTTATGTACATGAATTTCATAACTTGTATCATCTGCCATTGGGTGAATATTATAATTACCACTCCCAAATACACCAAATTCTCTCATCTGATAAAGTTGCATATTAGAAGTTGCAAACCTTTCAGAAGGTGCTCCAAACTGTTTACTTCTAAATGATCTAAAACTCATAATATCACGTTCAAACTTGGACTGACCTTGAGGAACTCTTGGTGTTTGTGGTTGAACTTGAGTTGTTTGTGTAATATATTTTTTCAAATTAGATCTTAACGCATCAGTAAATTTTGTGCCTGATGTTCCAAAACCATCGACAGTATCAGCAACACCAGTTGCCAACCAATTTGCAGCATTTGCCCATCCCTGGTTATGAGCATATCCAAGATACTGAAGTCTATTAATTGGATTTGATTCTCTATATTTTGCACTCTCATTCATCAAATAGGTATGATTAGCATAAGTATATGCCAAGAACATATCCTCTTGGAGTTGAGGATTATTTCTAAAATCAGACCTAGAAGGAACAGAAATTCCTAAAAAACGAGCAGCATCTTGTTTTGCTGCACTACTCATCTGATATCTACCATCATAAGCATTATTATATCCTCCTATAGCTCTATAAGAACCAGATAAACTATATCCAGCAGTTTCTATAGAAGCAATAGTATCTCTATATGTATTCCATATTGAATTATTGATACCTAAGGATTGTATAAAACCAGAAGAAGATTTTGGTGATGGTTTTGAAATCGTTTGTTGTGATTCTGTTGAAGTTGGTTGTGGTGGTGGAGTTGGTTGTGGTTGTGGAGTTGGTTCTGGTGTCGGTGTGGGTGTGGGTGTTGTCTGTTGTTTTGGAGGTTCTTCTTTGATTTCAGTTCCTAACTCAGGAATTTGTTCTCCACTATAAACACCTTTACCTTCTTCATCAAATAAAGGAGTTGTAACTAACTTATATCCTTCATCAATAGACTTTCCAATATTATTCATTTGGGTGGACATATTATTCCATTCTTTTTCCAGTCTTTTTTTAGAATCTAGAAAATCAAGTTCCTTCAAATTTGTTAGTGCCGCATTCAATACCTTTCCTATGCCAGAAAAAGTTCCTTTTACAGAATCAATAAAATTTGAAACTATTTCTCTACCCTTTTTAATTCTTGCTATAAATTCTTTTCCGAGTGCAATCCATGTAGGAAGATTATTGAATATCCATCCGGCAGTTAGGTATCCTAAGAAACCCATAATTCTTTCAAGAAAACTCTTTCCGGTTCTTGCCATAGATTGAGTAATGAAAGATCTTCCAACAGCATTTCTTACTAGATTTGGTGCCTCTAGTGCAGTTTCTTGAGACTTTCTTTTAAGATCTTCTGTTCTTCGTCTTTTAAGTAAGAAAGTTCTTTGAAATACTTGATTTTTTGTTCTAGTATTTCTTAATAGTAAACTTCTTATATTTTCAAGATTCTGGTTTATTTCTTTCGTTATTGACATTTATACTACCTCCTTACTCCAAAATTGCATTATAAAGAAGAGGAGAATTCCAAGCATACATGTTATCCTTATTACTAGTAGAAATAAGAGGAATATCGGTTAAAGCATACTCACTAGTATCAACTACCCCTCCTTGATTTGCTGCCGGAGTTTTCATAACAACCATTTCTGGTGGAGGTTCCATTAACATGGGCATAGAAGTAAATGACTTCATATCAAATTTGGCGGCACTCATTTTAGATTCATAATTTGGTTTCTTAATAGCATTAAGATATTCTTCTCCACCAATTGCATAGAAAATGGACTGTACCACACCAGCAATACTTAACAGACCTGATGCAATCTGAGTAATTCCAAAAGGTAATAAATTTAACAAACCTGCCCCAAGAAACATATTGCCTCCTGTTATATTACCTTTTCTATATTGTTGAACTGCATCCCAACCATCCCATATTGCTCCAATTATTGGGAAGGCACCAAGCACACCTCTAATTCCAAGTTTTCCAGCACTTTTTGTGCCAACCTTCGTGCCAGCAGCTCCAAGTCCTTTAGATCCCGCTCCACCAAAAACTCTAGATGCAAGAGAAGGAGCTGTTTTACCAGCAACTTTTGTTCCTGCTCCTCTTGCAGCAGTTTCTGCAACTTCTGCTGCAACTTTAGGTTTAAATAATGAACTAAAACCACCTTTAAGTGCCCTAAAAGCACCACCAAATACTCTGGCACCCAAACGAAAAGGTGCTAGTGCTAACTTAGCAGCAGATTTTATTAAACCAGCGGATAATTTAACAAATCCACCTATAATTCTACCAATACCTCTTTTTATTGCACCAAATATTGTAACAACAAGACTAACCTTATCGAGTATATTGTTTTTAATCTCTTCAAGTTTATCTTTATCGCCATTTATGGAAGCTTTTAGTGCTTCAATGCCTTGGTTTGACAACCAACCAAGGAAAAGAATACCCAAAGCTTTTCCTATTCTTCCAAATATTCCGCCAACATTCTCTTCAATTTTTTTTAAAGGAGTTACAAGAGTACTTCTTATTTTTCTCTCAAGAACTTCCTCTTGCCCCGATCTTATCTGAGATTCACTAAGTCTTCTTTGTCTTTCTTGCTCTGCTAATATTTGATTTCTTTCTTGTGCATTTTGCAATAAAAGAAGTTGATAGATACTCCCTAAAGTATTATTAATTTTAAACAGTTCTTGTTGTAAATTATCATCTTGTCTTTGAATTAATGGTGCCTGTGGAATAACCATCAGCGCACCACCACGACCTTTCACATTACCACCACCCAAAAAAGCACGCTTCAATTCAGAAGGGGAGTAATATTGTCCCGTTGCAGGGTTTCTTCTACTACCGAATAATGCGTCTCGGCTTAATCTAGCCATTTTGTTGGTGCTTTAGGTTTTCTTCTTCAATATATTGCTGCAAAAGAGTTATGTATATTTCTCTTTCCCAGGGAATCATATTTTCTAACTCCGTCAATGAATATTTATGATGCTGAATTAAAGAAAAATTTGTTTTGTAGTATGACTCAAGACTTTCATGAGCCATTCCTAGGCGAAAAAAGATGTTAACCCTTCCAGTGCAACTTCACTCTCAACTCCCGTATTGGGATTTTTTACCTTTATCTTATGCGATAATTTTGGCATCGTCTCAAAAAACTTTTCAATTTCTTTAAATTGATTTGATGTAAGTTGCTCTAAAAAGTCTTTAATCTCTTTATCCGTCGAATCCGATGCAGCCCAAGATTCTTCTTCACTATAAATTTGATCAACACAAGATGATATCATTTTAAAAGTATCATCGATTGACATTTCATCTTCTCCAGCAAAATTGCTTTTCACAAATTGACTAAGAGAAGGGTATTTCATCCTAAGAGTTAAATTGTGATCAAGTTTAATATCTCTATTATGTTCTGGATCTTGAACAACTTTAATATCATCTAAACTAATACTTACAGGAACCTGAGTTACTTCATCATCCGGGCAAGTAATTAAAACATCAACCTCTTCACCAACAGATTTCCCCCTAATGTTAAGGAACAAATATTCAATATCAAAAGTAGAAAGATTATCTACTTTGACTCCTCTTGTAAGAATACAATTGTTAATTACAGTTTTTACTGAGTTTGCAATTTCTTTTGCATCATTGCTTTCCATCGCAATAAGTAAAATCTTTTCTTCTTTGACAAGAAATGGACGATACTTTACTTTCTTTTTTGTTGATGGAATTTCCAATTCATACGTTGGCGTCGCAATCTTTGGTAAAGGCATAATATCCTATAGTATTTCAGTTGTGATTATTTATTGATCCTAAAATAAGGCACCAAAGTCATTTTTAGAATCAAAAGCAATATTTGTTTTAGGATCTGATGAAAATGCTCTCGTATTCAAATTTTGGACTTGATATTGTTGCACTATAGTGTCCAATATCTCGTCAGACGATGTTGATGAATCTCCTACATTTTGTTGAGACACAAATGGATCTCTGAAACCATAATTACCTATAACTCTTTCATTTACACTTTTAACCTTACCTGCAATATAACGATCATAATAAAACTGAACCGACATTCTCATAACTTCAGAACTGCTATATGAAACAGGTATTTCACTAATAAAGTATGGAAAAAGACCTACAAAATTATATTCTATTTCTGTCCTATAATCTCGATCAAATTTAATAATTTTTGTGAGGTTTGACTTATATTCTTCAGGATATTGCATCCTAACAAAATAGTTTAATCTATTCTGAGATATTGCTGGGTTCTCATTTCGAATACCAATTGGATTTGTTGATCCAGAAGAAATAAACTCAATCCAACTTTCAATAAACTTCAAGTTTCTATATCTACTGTCAACATAGAATTCTAAACTCAAAGTATTATATTGTCTACTATGAGCAATGTTCTCGGTAATGCCCATATGATTACCAGTTACATTGGCAGTAGCAAGTCTTGGAGTTGGAAGAACTGCAGAATAACAAAGAAGACCGGCATCTTCTGCAGTAAATCTACGACCAACACTTCTCTTTGCAAGATAACGAATTAGATTTGATGGTAGACCACCAAATTTGACTTCATAATGAGAAGTTTGTGCAACATTAGTCAGGAGTGATTTTACTTCAGATATTTTCTTTGGTCTTGGCACTCTAAATACCTTATATGGTTTTTATTATTAAGTATTTAGATGGCATAT
>Ga0196899_1001127_pt1 | contig 13398 bp, 17 predicted proteins | sample VirMetDEL_Sep_01_FD_169095 | JGI IMG/M metagenome (GOLD analysis project Ga0196899, IMG submission 169095) | Aqueous microbial communities from the Delaware River and Bay under freshwater to marine salinity gradient to study organic matter... | ecosystem: Environmental > Aquatic > Marine >... | reverse complement strand
TGTTGGTGTTGTAGGGGTGGTTTTACCTGAAATAATATCTGCAAGAACTTCTTCTATGCCTCGCCTGTCTGTTGGTAAATTGTCTGGAAGATTAATCATTTTTACTTAATTTATGTGTACCATTTTTCTACGCCCCAATATTCTTCATCAGAGCCAAGGTTAATTGTTGTATCGCCTGCTATTTTAATTGTAACAGAGCCCACATATGATTGCAGTTCATATCCTTGTGGATTCACAGGAGTATGTAGCTGTATCCATCGGTTGCCAGTGTAAACCTGTAAAACACCAATAGATGTATTCCATATTACATCACCTTGATTAAAAGCTAAAGTAGTAATCTGAGAATCATTAAACTGTGGAGTTGCGTTTGGATCGAACTTTCCTAAGTTAATCTCTAGTATTCTAACTAGTCGATTGAATATATCTGCATCAACATCAGTTAATGCTAATGGTAACCTACTTTCTAAAAGCTTTGCCATTACCTTTCACCGTCAGGTCTAATGTCAACTCTATTTGCCCCTAGCCTCCATCTAAATCCAGTTCTTACGCCTGTATCTGCATCATCGTCTGATTGCGCTCTAAACACCATTTGTCTTGATCTAGCCCTTACATGATTTTGCTGGGTGCTACTTGTTACATCTGTGGTTGCACGCGTTGTTAAACTATCGCCTGGAAAGTTTCTTGTTTTTAAAACTAAATTAATTTGGCCACTGCTTGAGTTTGTACCAAAGAAATTTACATCTGGAATAATGCGTCTTACAAAACCATATTGGTCGCCTTGCTCAATATCGATATCACCAGATTCAATGAAGACATTGTCCATTGCAGAACCATCTGCATCATCACTACTTTCGTGTGTGTAAACATAGTTAACAGAGCTATCTTTGCCTGTGGCCCTAGGTTTTGAAAAAATGCCATCATCTAACCAAGCTGTTCTTGAAAGCTCTCCAATACTCCAAGCTCCTTCTAAATAATTGTAAGTAACATATCTATTGTTTTCTGTAGAGGAAGCAGACGGATAGAACCATCCAACCTCATTAAACTCTCTGTTAGTAAAAGCTACAACTTTAAAAGATTGACTTTCATTAAAATCATCAAGCACATAATTTAACACAGAACACACTAAACGTTTGACAGAACCACTGTAGGTGTAGAAACCATCTCTTGCCATCCAATAAATAGAATCAGGTGCGTTAATTGCTGCGTTAGGAGATATTAATCCTACATTTTCATTAATAAGATTGACTCCAAAAGTAAATGGAGCACCTACAAACTGCAAGCTGTATAAAGAAGTGTCAGTCCATATAAGGGTTTCTTGTCTTGATCTTAGGCCACCAACAATTTGAGAACCAGAAGAAAGTCTTAGCGACCCTGCTGTGTTAGTAGATGTTGGCTCCCACTCTGTAACACTTTCTTGATCAGAAAATGCAATAAGCAATGGATCAATTGAGCCTGTTCTAGCGCTGCCCACAATAGGATCTGCGCCTAAAACAATAACGTGACGATCAATGTCACTAACAATGGTTTGAATGCCTTTGGTTGGAGCTAAATTTGTTCCTGCTAGAGTTGTTATATTAACAGCTGGCGTTGTTAAGCCACCACTTTCATCCCAGTAATATATACCACCGTTTCGTGGGTTAATAATTAAATCTTCACCAAACGCATCATGCGACCATAATCTTAATTGATCTGTTTCAGTTAAAGCTGTTGCAGATCCAAAAGTTCCCTCACTCCAAGCGCCAGCTCCCCAACCAGTTGATTCAACATATACATCTAGGCCCACATTAATTTGATAAACACCATCTACACCTGATCCACCATTGCCACTGTCAGAACTGTTTGCTGTAACTGCGCTACCATCTGTGTCTTTGGCTAGTATCTCGTAGGTGTTTGTGCCTGTTACTCTGTTAATTTGATATTCTTGATTTAAAACAGATGCTGTAACAGTTCCGCCCAAACTAACAGCCCCACTAATGGTAACAAAATCATTAGCTACTGCGCCATGACTGGAGTCAGTTACTGTAATAGTTGAAGATCCGTTGCTTGCTGCAAAAGTTATTGAATTGGTGCTTGTTTTTCTTACAGGGGTTACATCATAAAAAAGATCACCACCTTTGACATAGTATTTAAAAGTTGTTCCTAGCCCTAAGTATTTGGTAGCGTCTAAGGCTACCCATGCTGTTAACGCCCTGCCTGTGCCTTCATAAGACTGAGTAGTCGTTTTAACCCAGCCACCAATTTTTTCTGGTAAGCCTTTTCTAAACCTAACTAAATTACCATCAGCCCAGCCACCCTTGTCCATCAAGTCAGTCATTTCTTTGTTAATGCCGGGTTGAAATACTAATTTAGTTAGAGCCATTTTATATGTGCTCCCAAGGCTTTCCTTCAAACATTAAAGCTTCTGCTTCTCTTCTTCTTGTAAGACCAGCCAAAACTTTTCCTTTTGCTTTGTTCCATCTTTTCATTTGAGCAGGCACTTCATCGTATTTACCCTCGTTTAAAACTCTAAGCATCGAACTTTTTTTAAGGTTGTTTGGGCCTAAGTTGTATGTCCAAGATGTAAGAGCATCAAACTGACATTGGTTTATTGGCACAGTTACCAAAGAGTTAACATAGTGTTCATATTCATCTTCGAGCTCACGCCATAACATAAACTCTGCTTTTTCTTCAGCCCATTTATCACCTTCTTGTACATCTTTGGTGTGGCCATAACCTATTGTCCATACACCTGCTGCACATTGGTAAGCTTCAAGCTCACAGCCTTCAAATTTTTTTATAAGCTCAAAGCCTTTATCTGAAGTATGCATTAGTTTCCAAAAAAAATTGTTACAAAAGCGATTAATAAAGTTCCTATAAAACCGAATGTTCCAAACATTGCTATTCTTAGGGTTTTGTTTAAATCGTTCATTTCTTGTTTTATCTCTGCTGTTTCTCGAAATATAGTCTTCCATCTTTCCTCACATTTTGCCTCATGAGATTTTAAGTCTGATGCAACTGATTGAACTGTGGTTCTACTCGCCATCTTTCTTGTCTGAGGTATTTGAAGCACCAAAATAAAAGGATATGACAGCACTTGCTAGACCTCCTAAGTATCCCAATACTAAATTAATCAAAGCTTCAGAGTTTTGCTCTGGTGGCTGTAAGGTTACTAAAAATATATAACCCATAAACCCACCTACAACAACTGTACCCATAATTCTAGCTGTCCAGTCTTTGCTAAATTTACCCCTAGCATCTGCTTTATCTTGAACTTCTAGTTTAAACACATCTACTTCTAGTTCTTTCATGTGCAACTCAAAGTCTTGTTCTGCTTTTTTAAGCTCAAGCATTTGTTCTGGAGTCGCTGCTTGAATAGCTTTGTTAATAGACTTTGGATCTGATTGACAGCCAAGCACACCAGCAATAACAGATGCTGCTTGACCACCTAACGGACCACCTAGCGCTGAACCAAGAGTCGGAGCCAAAGCTCCAACCATATTTTTTATTAAACTAAATTTCATTTTATTGCTCCTATGTTTTTCTTGAACGATTTGTTTTTTTGCTTTCCATTTTTAAATTAGATGGTTTATTATTCTTAGGGTTATTGTCTTTATGAGAAACATCTTTGCCATCACCTTTCTTAGCTTTGCCATTCTTTTTCATAGCGTTTCTAGCAGCATTCCTAGAGGCTCTCTTTTTTTTCTCCTCTGGCTTACTATGAAAAGTAGCATACTCTCGATCATAATCTCTTTCATAGTGACTTCTAATAATCATTTTTAACCTGCCAATGGATTTTTATCATTAATTTTTAATTCTAGCTTATCTACTTCTTTATTAAGAGATTGCATGTCAGCTTTAATGGTGGCTATGTCTGTTTTTATTTCAGTAACATCCGGAACAGCAATACCATCTATTTGTTTTTCTAAATACTGAACAGACTTTTCTATGCCTGCAAATCTTTCTTCAATAACTTGTTGTTTTTGTTCGGTATCACCTATACCACCTATTTGAGCTTCTAAGTTATCTAATCTATTAACATACTGAGCGCCTTGATAGCCGAAGCCAGCAAGTGTTGTAACAATACCAACAAGAGCTATTAATTGCGTTGTTTTGTTTTCAAACCAATTCATTTGGGTCTCCTATAATCTTGGTTGTAATTTTTGCAATTCAGTTAAAGTGTTTATACTTTGTCCTGCTAATTCATAAAAAGCAGCAGTATTATCTGATATTGTGTTATTAGTATAAATGCTTTTAGGCTGATACCACAATTCTTTTTGAGGTATGTCTACTGTTCTATAAGCATTAAAACCTGGTAAAAACCCCATAACAGCGATAATAGCGTTCTCTGAGCCATACTCACCAGTCTCTTCTTGTTGGGCTGCAACTTGTTCTTGAGCTGTTTGTAGGTTTTGAGCAATGATGTTTTCTACAGTTGTTTCGCTTTCTGCATCAGAGCCAACAGATGCAATAGACGTATCCATTTGATCTTGCGTTGTTTCTACTGTTCCACGTAGAACAACTGTTTCTGTTGAAGCTGTTTCTGTTTCTACAGATGTTGAATTAAAAGAAGAGCTAGATACAGACATGCTACTCATATCAAGAACTTGATTGGTTTGAGCAGCAGAAGATGCAAACTGGTCTGACATGCTGGGTGAGCTACTGGTACTAATACCAGCGTTAGATGAGTTACTTACAGCGTTTCCAGCAGCCACAGTATTCCCAGTAGCATGTATGGAATTACCAGAGTTAGTGCCACTAACGCTTTGTTTTGCAGTTGTTATGGTAGATGCAACAACTCGAAGAGCAACCTCTCTACTAATTGAGCTTTCGCCTTTTATATTTTCTCGCTCAACCAATTGAAACTCTTCTTCAAAAACCTCTTCTTCTGCTATTTCCTCTCTTTCAACCCTTTCTTCTTCAACTTCAGCTTCAGCCATTCTTTCTTCTATGGCCTCAAAAACTTCTTCTACAGCTTCTTCTTCAAAAATTTCTTCAACGTGTTCTTCCTCCGGCTCCTCTGCATGCGTAAATTCTTCTTCCATTCTCGTTTCTTCCTCAAACCATTCCTCCAGTTCTTCAATAGTTTCTAATTCAATAAAAGTATTTGGTTCTCTAAAATCTTCTACAAGAAATGTTTCTTGAAAGATAAACTCCTCAATAATTAAATCTTCTACAGGAATAAACATTTCTTCACGCGGCATTTCAAAATCTGGTATTAAAGGAAATGGGTCTATAAAATCATCTTGATAAAAAATTTCTTCAAAGATTATTTCTTCTTCAAACATAAACTCTTGTTCTTCAAAGTGTTGTTCGTCAAACTCGAAAACAAACTCTTCAAACATTGGTTCTTCTTCGTAGCCAAACTGCTCTTCTTCTTCATACCCATAATCAAATTGATCTTCTTGAAAGTAGCCTATGTCCTCTTGTTGTCTATAACCAGGGCAGAATGGGCCATACTGAGGATCTAAATCACACTGCTGGTCATCGTATGCGTCCCAATAGTTAGGACATGATTCACTATAAAGAGAGCTTATATTACATTGCTGGGTTAATAAAGCATCAGCATAACCACTACAGCTACTATCATTCAAAGGATTGCTACAATCAACGCCGCTGCCACTACCTGCGCCATACAAAGAACCACCATTTTCTAGCGTGGTGTTTATAGATGTGTTGTTCCAGTTAGTATTAACACAAGAGCTGGAGTTGGTTGTGCCTGTACTGCATTCATCGTGGTAATAGTAAGTATATGAATCTTCTTTTTTAGATCCTACTTCTCCTATTAATACATCATGGTTAATAATGTTTAAATGGCCATAACGAAGATCAAAAGAATTGTTATTCCAAAGTATTATTTCAAAACTGTTGTCTGTATTGCTTCTGTTGTACTCTCTAAGATCATACCAACCAAATATCATTTTGCTTGAGTCGCCCCAAGACTTCATACGAGAATTATTATCTCTAATTAAGTCAGTCCAAAAAGCATATATGGTATACGTGTGTTGTCCGTTAATAGGGTCAGGAGTGTAATCGTTACAGTAGCTACCACTAGAGCCAAAATGGAGACATCCATTGGTAGCCATCCTCGCTTGGCTAAATGTAGAGCCATAAAAAGTAAAATCAAAAGAAAGATCAATTGCGGGAGAAATACCATCATCTGAAACTGAGTATGCTAACTCGCCCTCAAAGTTGTTAGCATTTGTTTGCAAGTGGTACAAGTCTTGTCCTGACTCATAAGTGTATTGTCCATATACACTAAATGATAACAGACTAGCTACTGTGTAGCATAGAATTCTTTTTTGCATTGTTTGTTGGTTTTAGTTTTTCTTGTATAAATAGTTTTAACTGCGCCAACAACATCTCTGTTTATTTTTTTTCTGTTGGGATTATATTCGTGTGTACATTTTTGTATAAATAGTTTTTCTTGTTCTTTAACATCTGGTCTTTTAGATTTGTTTTCAGCCCAAGCCATTGTTGCTTCTTTGCCTATTTTGCCTTTATACGGGCAGGGTGTACCTGCCATTTCCATGGCCTTAAACACTCTTTCGTCTTGGCAAAGAATAGATACTGATGCCACTTTCATACCAGTGTCGTATAGATACTTAGAAAGCTTTAAGCGTTCACAGTTCTCGTCAGTTACAGTAGCTCCTGTAGAAAATCCAAATACTTGGCCCTGAAACGCTCCCGATCTACCTACAGTACATAAGTCCTGTGAATAAGACATTATAGATGGAGCAATAGCACTAGCTGGTGGAGCTTTGCTTCTGACGTTTTGGTTTATTGTTTGAGTTGAATTAGATTCATTGTAATTTTTATTAGTGTTATCAGACTTTGAATTGTTATTGTTCTGATTAACATTGTTGGTTTGAACATTAGAATCAGAAGTTGATTGATTAATATTGGTGTTTTGATTCGTATTAGAGCTGGTCGAAGTTGAATTATTTGTGTTGTTAACATTCTGATTTACTGTCGAATTAACTGTTGAATTAGAAGTTGAAGTCGAAGTATTGACGTTGTTATTGTTATTGGTGTTATTCGAGGTCGAGGTGTTTACATTTGTATTTGAGTTGGTAGAAACATTCGTATTAGAATTTGTATTGGTCGAATTATTTGTGTTAGTCGATACGTTAGTGTTGGAATTAGTGTTGCTGTTTGTATTGGAATTTGTGTTGGTATTTACATTTGTGTTTGAATTTGTTGTGGTCGTAGTGTTTGTTGTATCTAAACTATTGTTTTCGCAATACTGAGATCCGTTGACGCAAGCTGTACCAGACTGTTGAGAAGATTGAGCGTTAACATTTATTGATAGGCCAACAACCAAAGTTATTAAAAAACCAATAGCTGACCAAGCTATTATTCTATCGTGATGTTGCTGCTCCTTGTTCATTTGGCTTATAAACTCCTAATTTAATTAATTTAGCTCTGTTGTTCATATGCTCTAATTTAATGTCCTGCTTGCTTTGGCCCTTATATTTAACCGCCATGTGTCTTTCAATCATTTGTTGATTAATATCTATTCCATCCACTATAACTGATGCCAAAACTCTGCCGAATTTTCCTTTAGAGTCTTTTAATTGCGTCTGTAGAATGACGTGTTTGCCATTTGATATGGCGTTTTGTAAAAACTTAGCAGCTAGTTTACCTCTAGCCTTTTCGTCTTTGTCGCGAGTCCGGGACTCGGGGGTGTCAATACCATATAAACGTACACGACACTTATGATGAATATTAAAACCGAGATCCAAGTCAGCGTCAATAGTGTCACCATCAACCACCCTAGTGACTTGGCAACTATACTCATACATTATTTTTTCTTACGAGGGTGGCTTCTTTTTTTTGGTACTTTTGTATAAGCTTCGTTTACGTGTGGGGTGCTGGGATCGTCAGCCACATATCTGCCTTTTTTATTCCTAGCTCTTACAGTTTCCATCTGCTCTTTTAGAGGATTGGGTAGTTCTTCTGAACTAAGAGGCGTAAAAAAATATACTACTTTTTTCCACCAAGACATGTTATTTCTTAAGCTTGGCTGTAACTTTAGACCAAAGTTCAGGTTTAAATCTTTTTACAGACCAAACTAAAACTACTGTTACTATTACTAATGGTATTAATACATCCATATTTTACTCCTATAAATTAACTGCTGGGCGCATCAGGAAATTCTCCTAATGGCCTAACAGGAGGTGTAGCATCATTATATACATATAATGCTGCAAGTGCATCCACATCTGATACTGCGTTAATTTTTGTTTTCATATCATTTGCTGCTGTTCTAACTCCTGCTCTATAAGTAGTCCAATCACTTGCAACTGAGCCACCTGTTTCAGTAGCTTTAACTACCATCCAGTCATTAGGCTGTAGTAAGCCATATGCTTGTTGGTCTATTACTGCACAATGATTTGTTTTTAAATCTGCTAATGCTCTAGCTGTTGCTGTACCATAAGTTGCAGTAACTGTGCCACTAGCAAATGCAAAAGACTGGTCAGTATTTATATAATACTCTGAGTTTTTTAAGTTTGTGTTATCAATAACAACTTCATAGATGCCAATGGCTTCTAGCTCTGAAGAACTCCAAAGCATAAAGATATTACTAGGATAATTTACATCTCCTATTGTTAAACTTTTAGGTCGTGTATAGACTTTGCTAACACTTCCTGATTCTACTAATGCCCACATATTAATTACCTCGCTGTTGTTGGGATGCTATTTGTATCTGTTGATGTTACAAATGGGTTTTCTGCAAATGCCATGTAGATGTATGTTACTGCATGTGCATTAAGACGAGTATTATTATTTCTTTGCTTAAAACCATTAGATAAAAAATCAAGTTTATGTGCAGTACCAGTATATTCTGCATCAGTAGCATTTGGATATAAAGAAGCTGCCTCTACATTGTAAGTAGACCTTTTAGTATCACCCATCCACCAACCTACAGCACCAAGAGATTTTATCATTATAAAAGCAGGTTTAAATCCTGTATAAACAAAAGGTCCATTTAATTCTTCAGTACCGACATACTTGCCAAACTTACTGTAGCCTTGAACATCTGCAAAGACAAAAGCTAAATATGTTTCAGCATCTCCATTTACAGCATCGTCTGTTCCAACACTAAATACAGATGTTGTTGGAGCAGTATCATTCCACCTAGTATTATCTGATGTTGCATCGGTTGTGTTTAATTCTAAAAATTCTGTTTCGGGTGCTGAAGTATTTGAAGCGTGGTATACCATCCAATCAGCTGTACCACTTAATCTTTTAACCATTATCATTTTTGGTGTAACACTTAAACCATGTGATACTGTTCCTGCACCACCTGTTCCTGTGTAAGCTACTATTGAAAAGCCTGCTGTTGTGTTGGCTTGATGTGTACCACCTGGATTATTACCACTTTCAGTAAAAGATACTGTTGTTCCTCCATTGGCTTTCCAAAACCAACCTACATTTGTTGTAGCGTTTGTATTATTTTCTGCACCTGATCCTATTCCAAAACCAGTTGAATTATAGGTAATAACTGTTCCACTTTGCTCTGCAGCACTTGAATTTGACCTTAGATATTTAGCTGTTCCGTTTGTAGAATTTTCCCAATAATGTTCAAAAGTATTTGACCTTGACTTAACCCACGAAAAGTCAGGTTGCATAGTAGAATTGCTGTCTAAATCAATGGTTCTGTTTGTTGCATTACCTGTCCAAAGTTTAACTTGAAAATGTGCTGAAGGGTCGTCTATTGTTGTATAGTCTGCCATTTATCCTCCGTATTCGCTTAAATTTTTTGTGCACAATGAATAATACCCGCTTGGCGGAGAATACTCGAATGTACCATATCCATTTGCATCATTTACTGCACTTGATGGTGTCCATACTGAATAGCCACCAAAGTTATATTGACATTCATCGTTAATAGTTCCATGAAAAGGTACTACCATTTTATTAGCTGCATCATATAAAGAAGAGGCTGCAACACCTGCTTGTAGTGTGCCATTACCATAAATACTTATTTGGTTATCATCCATGTTTAGTGCTATACCTATAATATCTCCTACTGTATGAAAGTCTGTAAAAGCATCAAGAGAACCTGCGGTAACACTACCTCCATTAATATATTCAATTCTTGCTGCACCTATATTAAAATTAAAAGTAGAATTAATTTGGTGTGGATCGCTTGAAGATTTAACATTATCACCATCATCAACAGCACTTACACCTATATAATGTGAGCTTTGTTGAGTTAGTTTAACTTCCCAATACCATTTACCTGCTGTTACTCCAAAAGTGCCAAAAGCACCACCAATACCACCGCCTGTATTATCTCCAAATACTGTAGCACCATTAGTCATACCGCCAGCATTAGTTCCATATTTAAAATTTACAAGAGGATTAAGCGTACAAAAATTATTAGTAGGTGTGTCAGTTGCTTGGTCGGCTGCTGCTATAGCGTTTAATGTCCAAGTATGTCCATTACCGCTTGTATCTGCTCCTAAACCACCTGCGGTTTTAAACTCTAATTTAAAACCATTAGTGCCATAAGTAGGACTTGCATCTATAGGTATCCAAATACCGCTATCCTCATCAACCTCACCAAACGCTGTTGGTGCTAGTGAAGTTCCATCTACATTAATTATTTCAGCGTAGTAACCCGAAACAAAAGAATCATTGTTATGAAATCTTGCAAAGTTATGAGCAACATCTTGATTCCAAGTTAAGTCTGTATTTTGTCCTATATTAGAGTTCCAAGAACCTGCTAATTCTGAACCATTAACATATACCCTTGCTCTTTCTGATGCTGTTCCTGATGTAGTATCAACTCTTATTACAAAATGATACCAAGCAGCAGTATCCCTAAAAACTCCTGAAGAAGTAAAATAGTTAGAACCTGCATTAAGGTCAAGAATAAATAAATCAGCATCAGTAAATAAAGCTGATGTTCCTGTACTACCATCCCATGCTTCAAAAATTCTCATACTTGCACCAAGCTCGGTTCTTTTAAGCCAAAAACTTAAAGTCCAAGTTCTTCTATTTCCTGCTGAGCTAGGAGTTCTATAAATATATTCACTATTATCAGGCTCAAACTTCAAAGAGTTATCAATCTCATAATTACCAGTAGATATACTTCCACGATTAGCTGTTCTCTGTAGGGTTTCCATATTAGGTTTGAGCCATATTTTGGCTTCTGCCTATTTCTTGCCAAACTGATCCGTTGTATCTAAATGCAAATATATCTGTTTTAGAAGCTGTGGCAGTAACAGTAGGAGCTGTACTTGCTGCAAACTCGAATACTGTGTTCCAAGCAACTGTCCTAGCTGTACCACCTTGAGCAATCTCAACGCTAATAATAGCTCCTTCTACTGCATTACTTGGTGCGGATATGGTTGTGTTTTCACTTGTTACATAATATGCGTTAGCTGCTGCTGCTGCATCCCAAGCTGTGGCATTAGAACTTGAGCTAATAGCTACTTGAGATATGTTTGCTGATGTTTGAGAGGTAACAACACCTGAAGTATTAAGAGTGCCGTCTATATCTGTATTATCTAAATTAGCAGTTCCATCTACATCTAAATCTGTACCAACATATAATTTTTTAGCAATACTTGCTCCACCTTCAGTTCTTAAAGCACCTGTATCACCAGTTGCATCACTTGAGTCTGTGGTATCAGTTATATCAACTACTCCTGCAACTGTAAGTGTAGATGCCATATCAACTGCACCATCTACATCTACAACATCAAGATTAGCTGTTCCATCGACATCAAGATCAGTACCCACATATAGTTTCTTGGCTATACTCGCACCACCTTCTGTACGCAAAGCTCCAGTATCTCCTGTAGCATCGCTAGAATCTGTAGTGTCTGTAATATCTACAACACCTGCTACAGTTAAAGTTGAAGCCATATCTACAGCACCATCAATGTCTACTACATCTAAATTAGATGTACCATTAACATCAATAGCACCTTCTAGGTCTATATCACCATTAACGATAAGATCGTCTGTAACTGTAAGATCATCTTGTACTTTTAAATCTACAACATTAAGACTGGCAAAAGCGTCAACAACAGCTGCTCCAGAACCTGCTCCATCTAAATAAACTGCTTTTGTATCGCCTGGAGGTATTGTTACATTAGCTCCAGAGCCTTGAGAAATAATAATGTTTTGAGATCCACTTGTTCCATTTTCTATAAAGTGCATTCTGTTTACAGTATTAGGAGCTATAGTAATGGTGCAAGCTGAATCTAAAGTACCTGTATATTTAACATACATGGCCCTAACTGGATCAGTTGCTCCATCTGCAATAGTTGAAGTATGGGTATCAGCGTTGGTAGTTATACCTTCTGTCCCATAACCCAAAGCTTCGCCGATTAATTCTAAATTTGTATTGGTTGTTGTACCCCAAGTACCTGAACCATCTCCTGTGGCCATCTCATTTAATCTGAGATCATTTACATATGTGCTTGCCATTATTTACCTCTTGTTTTTACGCAACTGCCTCCCAACTGGGAGTTTGAGTGTCTGTTATAGTAGTATAGTTTGGAGTTTGGCTTTCATCAATACGTGACCATATCAAAACTGTTCCTACTGATCCTGTAGCGCTTTGTCCGACTGGATAAACGTTTGCTGCTGCATCTGTGGTAACTGTTCCCAAAGATCCAGTTGCAGTATTAAGTGTAACAGATAAATTGTTATTGGTAACAAGACTTATTGTTCCAAGTGCAGATGTACCAGCTTGGCCTGTGAGAGTTACATTAGCCTCACCATCTACATTTACCGATACAGCGCCTAATGTTCCTACAACTCCAGGTAATACAGCTATTGCTTGCGCATTAACTCCAGCAGTTGGAGCGCCAGCTGTTCCAGCTTGGCCTGTTGGTATTACATTAGCTTCTGCATCAACTGCAACAGTGCCTAAAGCAGATGTTCCTGCCCCTGGAGCTGTAAGTGTAACTGGAAGGGGTTCGCCCCACGTAAGTTGGCCCCACGTGCCTCGACCCCAACCTGTTATATTAGCCATTTAAGGCTAGGCGATTCTTATAATCGCTGTGCTGGCTGCTGCCGCTGGGAATACAATTGTAAAGTCTCCTGCTGTTGATGTTTTGTCTCCACCAAAATCTATGGTTGCTACTGACTTGTCACTGTTAGTATCGTTATAGATCATACAACCTCTTGCAGTTACTGTAGCTGTTCCAAAAGTTAAATCAGCAAAGTCAGTAAAACCAGTAGTTCCCGAACTTGTAGGGTTTACATTGGTTAATGCTGCTCCACCTGATGTGTAGTTGGTCCCAGATGCTTGGCCTGTAGTGGTAAAAGCTGTGGTAGCTGCTCCCAGTGTAGCTGAACTTGTATATAAAGCTAGCTTAAATGAATTACCACCTGATGCCTTAAAGTTATGTGTGCCGTCAAGTAGTTCTTTTTTAAAACTAGTTGTCAATGTAG
>Ga0196899_1001125_pt1 | contig 13409 bp, 24 predicted proteins | sample VirMetDEL_Sep_01_FD_169095 | JGI IMG/M metagenome (GOLD analysis project Ga0196899, IMG submission 169095) | Aqueous microbial communities from the Delaware River and Bay under freshwater to marine salinity gradient to study organic matter... | ecosystem: Environmental > Aquatic > Marine >... | reverse complement strand
GACCTACTTAGGTACACAACCAAATGATGTAAAAAAGAATACAGGTTTATATACACCTAGTGAAATACTACAACTTACTAAAGAGGGTAGTTGGGGTGGCTCATTAGAACTTATTGAGGAACAAACTTATTCAAGTGCAGTATCTTTTGTAGATTTTACTTCAATAGGAAATTATGATGTTCACTTATTTCAGTACTCAAATATTAATGAGCCAACAACAGCTCTAGGACAACTTGGACTTAGGTTTTCAACTGATGGTGGTAGTTCTTTTGCAAGTACAGGTTATCAATATGCAAATCAATATGGGACACCAGCAGGGCTTTTTGGAGAGGACAAATCAACTTCTGATAGTCAAATTATGTTAGAAAATACTGGAGGTGCAGGTTTTGAAAATGCAAATGGTTACTGCTACATATATAATGCTCAAAATAGTTCTAAATATACTTTTTCTTCATATCAAAATTATAATCAAAGAACTACAGGAGCAGATGTTATGAGATTTGGTGGTGGTGTGCAACCTACTGCACAAACAGTTAATGCTTTTAGAATACTTAGCACTAAGGGTGGTAACTTTACTTCATTCAACATAAAACTGTATGGGATAAAAGAGCTATGAGTAACCTAAGATTAATTAATGAAACTGAAATAACAAGTGCAGTAACTACATTAGAAGTTCAAGATGTATTTAGTGCAGATTTTGATATTTATAAAGTAGTTATGAATAATTTTTCTGTAACTACTACAACAGATGTTGAAACTTTTTTGAGATTTATAAATGCAAGTGGAAGTGTTGTTAGTTCATCAAATTATGATAGAGCAAGTTTGTATATGAGAAATGATAGTGGTTATGGGGAAATTAGAAGTACAAATGATACTAAAATACATTATGCAGTTGGCTCATTAGACCCAAGCCCACAAGGTGGTAGTAGTGTTCATTATATTTTCAATCCTTATTCAAGCTCTAGTTATACTTTTGATTTAAACCAAAGCTCATCTTTTTATGGATTACCAAGATATGTTGCAGGTAAAGGTATTGGTGTTTTAAAACAAACTAACTCTATAACAGGACTTCAAATAGTTTTATCAGGCACAAATACTATTTCTAGTGGAATAGTAAGAACTTATGGATTGAGAGTTGATAGCTAATGGCAGGTAAATTAGTACAAGTAGCAACAGAAACAGTAACAAGTCCAGTGGCAGAAGTATCTTTTAATCAAATTAATACTGATGATGTTTATATGATTGCTATGAATAATGTTCAATGTGCTACTGATAATAAAGATATGAGAATACAACTAAAAAATGGTGCAACAGTTTTAACACCTTATAGCAAGGCAAGTAAAGATTTAAGACCAGATACAACTTTTGGTAATAATTCTGCAAGTGGTGCAACAAGATTTGATATTAATGGTGCAACAGGTAATGGAACTGCTGAAACAGGACAAGCAATATTTTATTTATACAATTTTCAAAATGCTAGTGAATATTCTTTTATAACTTATGAAACTAATTATTTAACATATACAAATCTAATGATTGGACAACAAGGTGGTGGAGTTGTAACACAGGCAAGTGCTTGTGATACTATTGTTTTTTATTGGGAAAGTGCAAGTAATTTTGCAAGTGGAACTTTTACATTGTACAGGGTGGTTTAAATGAGTGAATTTGGATATATACCAGAAGCACCAGAACAAAGTTTTGGAAATAATAAAGGGATCTTCACACCTAAAGATATTTATGATCTAACAAGAGCAGATAAATACACTAACTATGGACAATTAGAATTAATTGAAACTCAAACTGTTAGTGGTGCTTCACAAGTAGATTTTACAGATTTAGGAACTTATAATGTACATTTTGCAACTTTTAGTAATATTAGAGGTTCTAGTACAAATACAGTTTTGTATCTTAGAGTATCTAATGATAGTGGTGTTACATATCAAAGCAGTGGATATCAAATAGCTTATTTTACAAGAAATACTTTTGGCTCAAATACAGATGGTAGAAGTACTTCTTATAGTGCTATGTTTTGTTCATATCCTGTTGGAGATAGCACTAATGAAGGTACTAATGGATATGTATATATGTATAATTTATTAGACAGTTCTAAATATTCTTTTAGTACAATACAAGCATCAATGTTGGATAGCTCTCCATATCTTAACTGTACTTTTGGTAGTAATGTAAAACCAACTGCTGAAACTCATAATGCAATCAGGTTTTTATTATCAGGGGGAACTATGTCAGGCACAATAAGTCTATATGGAATAAAGGAATACTCATAATGGGTACTGAACTTCAATTTATAAAAAATGTAAAAGGTTTAGATAACATAACTGCTTTAGATATTGATAATGTATTTTCAGATAAATATGATGTTTATTTTGTAACACATTTAACAGGACAAAGTTCTGTTGGTTATATAAGTATGAGTTTATTAGATAGTGCAGGAAGTGAAGTTACAACTACAACTTATGACAAAGCACATTTATCAATGCCAGCAGGTTCTGCTTTTTCAGATTATAGACTTGTTAATAACAACAAGTGGGAAAGAGTAAATTATACTTATCAAAATGCTATTGGTGGTACTACTTCTTATTATATTTTTAATCCTTATGATAGTTCAAGTTATACATTTATGACTTTTCAAAATGGTTTTGAAAGTGTAGGCACAATGTATGGACTAAAAGGTATTGGGGTAGAAAGAACAACTGCAACTAGGAGAGGTTTTAGAATTAGTGCAACTGCTAGTTTTAGTGGTGCAAATATATCAGTATTTGGAGTGAAATGAGTGGTTCATTAATAAAAATAGCAGAAACAACAGTTAGTTCAGCAGTATCATCAGTAACACTTACTGGGATTGATAGCACTTATGATGTGTATATGGTAAAGATGAATAAAGTTACACCTAGTGCAGATGAAGCATTTTGTATGAGAGTTACTGTTAGTGGTACTCCACAATCAACAAGTAATTATGATAGAGCTTATAAAATTATGAGAACAGATACAACATTTTCAAATGCAAGTAGTACTAATGCTAATTTAGGATTTATAAGTAGTGGTTTATCAGTTGGTACAGATACTAATGAACAATTTGAAAATATACAATACTTGTTTAACTTCAGTAATTCTAGTGAGTACAGTTTTGTTACAAATGAAGCAGTTTTTAGAAGTAGTACTGCTGTATTAACATCAACAACAGGGGGTTTAGTGTACACAGTAGCAGAGGCACATAATGGAGTTCAGTATTTTTTTAATAGTGGAAATATTGAAGCAGGAACATTCACTTTATATGGTTTAAAGAAGTAATTAAATAAAGTATGATAAGATAGAAAGGATAATTATGGCAACATTAGAAGAACTAACAGTTATAGCAACTCAAGAAATTGAGGACGCTAAACCAATGTATAAGCAAGTTAATAATGAAAGACTTGAATTTACAGATAGTGATTATGCACAAGCAATAACTGATTTAGCTAATAGTAAGTTTGATACCCAAGAAAATGGTTATAAAACTGCTAGACAAGAAGCTTATGGCTCAATAGCAGACCAATTAGATATGATCTACTGGGACGGAAAAAACAGTACAACTACGTTTCAAGATCACATTGACGCTGTAAAAGCTGCACACCCAAAACCAGAATAATTTGACACGACTACAAGAAATGCGTGAAATCGCATTAGATCGTGCAAATCATAGGTGCGAGTGGCCAGAGTGTATAAACTATGACCAAAAACTTGAATTAGCGCACATTCATGGAATTGGAATGGGTGGTAATAAACAACGTAAATATGATATTGAAAATGTAGCAATGCTATGTAAATTGCATCATGACATTTATGATGGTCGTAATGTTGGATCATTAGCCAGTAAAGAGCGTAGGCTTTTGCTATTTAGTTACTTAAATTATTTAAGAAATAGCTAAAACTGTCATTTTTTATGTTTATAATAATTATATAAACAGGAGGCTAATATCACATTAAAAGAGTTTGCCAATAGTTATAACGCTAATTTAACAGGTAAATCTGCTTTTTTACAAAAACATCCTAAGCTATTAAAAGAAGCTAAAAGATTAGTTAAAGAAGCAGAAGATCTAAATATGAGCGATACAGCGTTAGCTATTTATATGGTTGAAAATTATAAAGAATTAAATAAACATTCGCATAATACTGTAAGAAGATGGTTTAAAGATCTTCGATTAGGTTTGTATGAGTGATTTAGAAAAGTTTAAAAAAACCTATAGTGATAAAGCACCGCGTAAAAGAAAAAATAAAATAGAGCATCCTCCTAAATTTAAACCTGGATATAAATATAGTGAAGTAACTAAATCGGGTGAAATAGTTTCTGAGCCGCAGGCAACTAACAAAATAAATTGGAAAGAGCAGCTATATGATTATTTTGGAGAAGAAGCTGAAAATTATTCAGTAGTTCCAGGAACTGCAGAGATCAGGTATTGGGATGCAAATATGGGTGCTGGTGAAGTACAGCGCTTTTATTATTTCAAAGCAAAGATCGTTTCAAATAAAAACTACATGGCAGATAGTGATTTTAAATTATTATTAAAAGAAGCTAAAGCTAAAAAACCTGCAGCAAAAATTGATAAAGCAATAGGCCAAACGTTTGTAGTAGCGTTAAGCGATTGGCAAATAGGAAAAAAGGGGACAACTGAAACTGTAAAAAGATTTTCTGCAGCTATACCTAAAATTATAAATGAAATAAAACAACTTAAAAAAACTAAAAATATTGATCGTGTTTTATTTGCTGGGTTAGGTGATATAGTCGAAGGATGTTCAGATTTTTATGCTATGCAAGAATTCGAAGTTGAGTTAGATTATCGTCAACAACAAAAAGTTGCTAGACGTATGGCCTATAGTTTGATTACACAATTAATGCCGCTATTTAAAGAGGGTTTAGTTGCGTTTATAGGTGGAAATCATGGCGAATCCCGTCGCAATGGAAAAGCGTTCACTTCTTTTGGGGATAATCGTGATGTTCAATTAAGTGAAGAGCTATATGAAATATTTAATGAATCGCCTGCTTACAAAGATAAATTAAAATTTATTATACCTGAAAATAAATTAAGCTTAACTTTTGATATATCAGGAATTACACTTTGCTTAGTACACGGGCATCAAATGCGCGGCGGATCCAATGCTCAAGCCAAAGCAAAAAAATGGCTTGCTGATCAATCATTAAGCAGAAATGCAATTGCCGATGCTGATATTTTATTAATGGGACATTATCATTTTTTCTCAGCTTATGAAACTTCTTCAAGATTAATTGTACAAGCGCCAACTTTAGATAGCGGATCACAATGGTTTGAATCAACAGCGGGCGATGCAAGCAATCCTGGAATATTAACTATGGTTATAGGCGGAGATAACAAATGGAGCAATATCAATGTTATTAGATAGTATAATATAAAGTATGAAGTTAGACGTAGTAAGAACTCAATTTGGTAAAGATGCTACTAACGGTATGCTGTTTGTTGATGGCGTATTTGAATGTTTTACTTTAGAAGATGAAGTAAGAGACATTAAAATTATGTCTGAAACAGCAATTCCTTTAGGCGAATACGAAATAAAATTTCGAAATGTTGGAGGTTTTGATACTAAATATAAAGCTAGGTACGGATCTACATTTCATAAAGGAATGCTAGAGTTACAAGACGTACCAAATTTTAAATATATCCTTATTCATACCGGGAATACGGATCAACACACCGCCGGATGTCTCCTGATAGGAGAAACTCAGCAAGACTTAGATAAAGGAAAAGATGGTTTTGTAGGCGGATCAGGTGATGCTTATAAAAAGTTTTATCCTAAAGTTAGAGATGCTTTAATTGCAAAAGAAAAAGTTACAATTAAATATTCAAATATTAATTTATCGGGTTTATCAAATAAAGCAACTGAAGATGTAATTTTAACAAATACAGTTGATCAAAAATATGACAAAATTATTTCAGAGTTAAATATTATTAAGGCGCTTCAATTAAATAAAATACAGTAGAGGTTATTTGAAATTAACTTGTCAAATATGCAAACAATATTTAAAAATATTTAATAAATACTTTAGGTGCATGAATGAAAAATGTACTAATTATAAAGTAAAACAAATATCAGCTAGATAAGTTGCATTAACTTTAATATTACAATTGTATTGAAAGGATATAAATTGAGTAAAATAGACAAATCAAATTGGAAAGCATATTGGAAATTTATGTTTTCAAAAGCATTTCGTACTGGCATTCAAAGTTCCATCGGACTTTATTTATCAGCTAATGCTGGGATTATTGACGCGGATCTAATACAAGTTTTGTTAAGTTCATTTTTTGTCAGCTTTTTGACAATTTTACAACACGCTTTAGAACAGTATAAACCTAAAGAAACATTCTAAATATCAAATTATTTAAGCCTATTTTAAATATGGTAATATTGCTATATGTCAAATGAAAAAACTAACGGTTTAACAGCAAAAGAATTAAGTTTGCTAATTTTGGAAGGTCAAGAAAAGTTAAATGATCGCATAGATCAATTGCATGAAAAAGTAAATCAAAAAATATCAAGAGCTGAATTAAGCGGCTGGTTGGTTGCTGTTTCGGCGTTAGTGGTGCTCATTCAAGCAGTAATGTAATGCTTAATAAATTATTAAGCTTATGCGGTGTTATGTTTTTAATAATACCTACAACTGCTTTAGCTTATCACGTTCCAACACAAGCACCTAGTAACTTAACTCTTACTGTTGACTATGAAAATGGTACAGTCAAAGCAGATTGGGACGCTTCTGACCAAATGGAAGATTACCCTGCTGAACGATACGCAATAGGTTTTGGTTTGAGTGATGAAGTCAGTTTACCCTATGGTATTGCAACAGGTAATGTTGGAGATAGTAACGCACTCAATACTGAATTTACATTTACTGCTAGTTATTTAAACGCAGTCTTTAATGAAGCTCACGGTTTATTTCACGTTGCAATTAGGTCGGACAACGACACAAATGCAAGTTATTCAGAATGGACACCAACAGTAAGCATTACAATACAGAACAAACCTGCTTCTGTTACCCTAGCTTCTTATGATATGAAAAGAGAGGACGGTATCAAGTTTGAGTGGTCAGCTTCTACAAGTGGTTTTGTTAGTGCTAGTACCTATAAAATGTATTACAAGCTCTCTAATGCAAGCGAATGGACACTAGAAGGACAACAATCAAATACAGATTACGTTTTAGCTTGGGATAATTTAACAGATGATACTTATGATTTTATGTTATCTGCGTGTGGTAGTGAGAACGATTGTAACGATAGCAATACTTTAACTGTTGATGTTGTCACTTATGTAGCACCAACTACAACTACAAGTACTACAACAACTACAACTTTGCCACCAAAAGTAGAAGAAGTTTATGTTGAACCAGAGCCCTTACCACCTCCTCCTGAAGAAATTATTGTTGATATAGTTGTTGAAGGTGTTGATAAAACTTACACACAAGCAGACGTAAATGATGGAACTATTAAAAGAGATCAAGAACGAATTGATAACGAAGCTGTTTATGGTTGTTTTATGACTGACGCACAAATAGATCGTGGCGATTGTATTATTATAAAAGAAGAGGTTATTGATGAAGAAATTATTATTGAAGATAAAGAAAATGTGGAGATCGTCATTCCTGAAGATGTTGTTGAAGTATTTGACAGACCTGAAGAGAAAGAAGTTGAAATCGAAATATTGGAGTTTGAAGAGCAGCCTATTGAATTTGAAGTTATTGAATTTGATTTGGAAGACGTTGCTCCCAAAGACGTGGTGGAAATACCAATACAGGATGAAATAATAGAGGATATTATAGAAGATGAGTTGGACGAAACATTATCTATCGATGACGAAATTAGAGAGGATAAAATTCAGGTTGAAAATAATGACGATAAAATTATACAGAAAATCGTTGAATCTGAAGAAGAAATTGAATTAATTGAAGCTGAAGAAGCTATAAAAGAAATTGTTAAAGTAGAAGAGATCATCGAATTAAAAAATGAAAAAGAATTAAATACTTTATCAGAAGAAGAAATTATTGTTTATGAAGAAGAAGTTAAAGCTGCAATAATTGAATATGTTGAAGAATTAGATCAAGAGGATCAAATAGAAGTAATTAAAGAAGTTACTGATATTGGAATTACAAATTTAAATAAAGCAACGAAAGAAACAAAACAAGTAGTTCAAGCTGTAGTTAATGAAGTTACTAAAGTTGAAAATGTTGAAACGTTAACTGAAGAGCAAACAGAAGTAGTTGCTGATATTTTAGGTTTTAAAGAAACTGAAGATGTTGCTATTATTGCTGAAGCAGCAAGTAAAGAAGAAAACATAGCGCAAGCAGTTAATGAATATGTTGAAAGAGCTTCTGATAATGCAAATGTTGAAAATTATAATTTAAGTGATGTTGTTGTTGAAATTGCTGTAGAAAATTTTATTGCTGATCCAATATCAATTATACAAATTGATTTTAATGAAATAACTATTAGTAATATATCTTCAGACATGACAAGCAGTCAAAAAGAAAAAGCACAAGAAGTCGTTGTCCCGGTTATTCTGGCTAGAATAGCTACTATAGGAAGTTTTATTATAAGGAAATCATTTTGATTAAAAAAATATGGAATTATATAGTTGAAGCTATAAAAGAAACATTAAATTTAAGTTGGACGCTTGTTGGGCTTATTATTGCCGTGCTTACTTTAACCGGATCAGCGGCTCAAATAACAGCGCTAGCAACTTTAATTACTTTAATAATTTGGCTATTAACTATAAAATTTAGATCATGAAACCAGAAAAAAATTGTTATTCAAAAAAAAATAACAAAGGTACATATATAACAATTTGTAATTGTAAATATGGCTCTAACAGCCATACAGACTAACCTAGAGCTAAATATAGCAAATAGCTTAATAGCTAGACTGAGTGAAGCCGCGGGACTTTAAATGCTTATATGAGCTTTTAAATAGCTTGTTTGAAGTGATTATTAACTAAATTTATTTATTGGTTAATTGATAAACTAAATCATCGCCATAAATCTTGAATTCCTGTATATTAGAATTTTTATATTTTTTAATTAATTTTTTGCCTTCTTCAATTGCTTCTTCTTTATTATCAAAATAACCAATTTCAATTCCTAAAATATGTTCTTGGCCATTAGGGTAGACAAAATCAGTTATAATTTTTTTACTTACTGCAGCTACAAAAGTATGCTTTTCAAAGTTTTCTTTGTAACCATGTAGCTCATACAATTGTAACCCTCTGACGTCGCAACCGCAACTGCAATTTTTTTTATATTTCATTTAGTCCTCCGTTTTTTTTACTTATATAAATATTATAGCGAGTTTATTTTATATGTAAACAATATAAATAATAATAAAATGTTTTAAACAATACAAAATAAAAAATTAGCGATATAATTTTACTATTATGAAAGAATATAAAAACGAGTATAATTTAAAAGTTGTATTAAACAATAACGCTGAAACACCCGAAGAGGCCGAAGCGCGTAGTTTATTACAAATAAGTAATATTCAGTTAAACTTAGCTAACAGTTTTACAAAAACAAGCTTAGTTTTAAATAATAAGGAGGAATAGTGCCGAAAGGACCAGGACGACCGGCAAACAGTTTGCCAACGGCTGCGCATCTTTTAGGGGTGCTACAAAAATACACAAAAGCCGATATAATTAACGATCAAGAAACTATTTTTACTGTTAAAGAAAAATTAGTTAAACAGGTTATAATAGATGAATTAAACAAACGTGAGAATATGAAAACTTACGTTAAAGAATGGAGGACAAAAAATGCTAAGTAATTTCGATATTAATGGCGATGGAATATTTAATGGTTTTGAATTGTTGAGTTATTCGATACTATTTACAGTGTTATATTTTTATATTTCATCGTGGTTTTACAATAAATTCAATTTTTGGTTTATGCCGAATCGTAAAGCATACAGTAAAAACTGGAGATAGTTATAATTAAAAAGGTACTAGCAAGCATTTATGGACCGTTCGGATTTAGTCCTCCTACGGTCCGCTTGCATCAAAGGAGGATTAATGGACATTTACGGACTAGTAACAGAATTTCAAACTAAAGTATTAAAGAATATACCATATAACAGTATTCCTGATGAAAAAGAATACAAGTTTATTATTGATACTTTACAAGAAGAATTAGATGAATTTAAACAAGCCTATGAATATTCAAATTATTCTGAAATGGGCGATGCACTAATAGATTTAATTTATTTTGCATTAGGTCATTCATATAGAATGGGTTTTGATTTTGATCATTGGTTTAAACAAGTACACGAAGCTAATATGAAAAAGCAACTTGCTTCAACAGAAAGAGGTGAAACTGATGCTGCAAAACCAAAAGATTGGCAAGAGCCTGCGTTTAATATATATGGTAAAATTCCAAAGCTTTTTATAGATGCAACTAAAATACAAATAATTAAAGATCACGATTATAACAACCGAAGTAATAGAAGAGATTATTTTCCGTTTGGTCTTAAGTCATATATACAAATGATATATATTAAAGTTTTACGAATGGTTAATGTAGTAAATAAAAAATCAATATTTAACGAGCCGTTACACGATTCAATTATTGATTTAGTTAATTATGCTTCATTTTTATATGATGAAATAAACGAGGAAGAATAATGATAAGTAATATTATTTTTTATATAAAAAATCTTATAACAAAATGGCATCAAACGCCAAAACAAATTAGAAATTTTACTTGTTTTATCTGTTACGATAATTTTATATTTCCTATACAAAGTAAAGATTTTATAATATGCAATAATTGTTTTGCAGGATTTGAAGAAGAATAATGTACCCTTCAAATTCTATATTAGGTTTACAAAACGGAGCATTACAAGGCGGGGATATAATTTACAACGAAAGAACTATGCAAGAAACTAAAACTTTGTTTAATACTTCGTTGATGTATTTTGATGATTTTGATAAATATTCAAATTGGAATTTTTTTATTATGCCTGAAGGCCGTTGTATATTTCCGCATATAGCAGCAGCTGAATTATGTTGGGCTTTAACTGGCGAAAAGAATATTAAATTAATAGACAAATATTCAAAAATGTGGAGTAAATTTACAAATGAAGTAGGCGAAGTAGAAACAGCCTATGGTTATAGAATGCGCAGACATTTTGGCAGGGATCAATTACTTGAATTAATAGATCTTATTAATAAAGATATAAGTACTAGACAAGCGTTAGTTTCCTATTGGGATCCAGTTTCGGATGGTTTATTAAATCAAGGTAAAGTTAAAAATGTACCTTGTCCATTTGCTTGGCAAATTAATGTAGATAGCGAAGATAGTTTACATTTAACTTTATTTATGCGATCGTCTGATTTAGTTGTAGGTTTGCCGTATGATTTTATGTTTTATGATCAATTGGCTTTAGCATTATCTAATGAATTAAATTTAAGTAAAAAAAATATTACTATTATGTCAGCTAATAGTCATATATATAGAGCGCATGAAAATATTGTTTTGCAACAAGTTACGCTAGATGATCCAGTTTTTTTGCCTAAATATTATCAAAGTAAAACTACATTAAGTGAAATAATGCTTAATCCCGAAAGTTACATTGAAGAAATTAGAGGGTTATGCTCGCCTGATGTAGAAAAAAGACGTGAATTATATCATCCCAAACCAGAGGTATTTGAATGATTAGAAAACAAAAAAAGTTTTTAGATGTTGTTTTGGCTATGTCAAATGATAATTTCTTTGCTAAAAATGGCTGGGATGATATGAAATGGACCGGATCAGACGATAAATTATTATTTAAAGCTTTAACTATGTATGATAATACAACTTTATTATGTGGCCCTAAAACAGTTGAAGCAATGCCACCTTTAAAACATAGAAATGTACGAGTTGTAAGAACACAAGCAACTGATTTTTATCCAGCTAGCGAGTGGCTTTTTTATAGAGAAATAACTTTTAAAGATTTACCTAAAGATAAAAATCTAATTGGTGCAAAACTAATTGGAGGGCCTAATCTAGTTGAAGCAGCTATAGACGCTGGTTATGTTAGAGCGGCATATATTTCGGTAATAGATAAAAAACTAGGTAGCGGTTATGGAAAAGACTTATATCAAAGACATTTTCAATTTTGTCGCTATCAAGAGTTAGAATTTGGAAAAGCCAAATTACGAAAGTATAAACTATAAGGAGAAAAAAATGGTAGATACAAATAGAAGCATAGCTAAATCAGTTGCACTTAAAGGAGCAACACATTTAATGAAAGATCAGTTTGACATTAATGGGGATTTATCTGCGCAATCAGAAAAAGTTATAACTGTTTCAAATAAATTATTTGATTGGTTATGCGAAGGTACTATAACAGCCGCAACAGCTGTATTTGATGTTGAAGAAAAAGAGCCATATAACGAAGGCGATCAACAACCTACAGTTAGTGAGCCAGCTGTAACAAGCGCTGAGCTAAAATGCCCTGAATGTGGATCAGATATATGGGATAACAGACATAAACCAAAACAAGGTTTTCCTATATTGAAATGTAAAGCAACAGCAAGCGAATGTAAAGGTGAAGGTGCTAAATGGCCGTGGTCTGTTTTTGAGCAAGAAGAAGTTGACGAATTAGTTAATAAAACTAAAAACGTACAAACAAAACAAGAATCAAAATACGACGCACCATTTTAAATGTACGAATTAAAATATAATAAAACGCGTAGGGCTGTAATAGTCCTGCGCAACCCTAAGGAGGACATTAATGGTAGAATTACAAATCAAAAAGCTAACTAAAGACGAGTTTATTTATTGGGCTGATTGGATTGCCATGAGATGGCCAAGCGTTAAAAATGAATCTTCATCAATAAAAAGTTTATATAACGACTTTAGCATTTATAATGATGACATTATAGGCGAAGCCGCTATAGAGCAACTCGATGAAGGTAATGACTTTTTTAGTTGGCCTAAATTAAAAAGACGTTGCAAAGAAATATATAACGAACAGCTAAAAGAAAAAATTAATGCTGCAAAGTCGTTTGAACATAAAAAAGAATTACTTAAAGATAAGCCAAGTAGTTTTCAAAGTTATTTAAAAGCAAATGGTTGGAGTAGCGCAGATGAAGCTATATTTTATACAAGAGTTAGGCTATACAAGCAAAAAAAATTATTTCATTGGGATATGCCTAATATGGAAAAATATGTTGATATGGATTATAAAACAGCAAAAGAAAACGGTTGGAAACAAGGAATAATGGCAATGGAGAATAAATGACAGATCAAGTTAAATATGAAGTAACGTTTGCATTGGTACCTTTATGGGTGTACGATCTATGCAGCGATTTAGAATTAAGTACTTACATAGCATTAGCTAAATATGCTAACAATA
>Ga0196899_1001124_pt1 | contig 13416 bp, 8 predicted proteins | sample VirMetDEL_Sep_01_FD_169095 | JGI IMG/M metagenome (GOLD analysis project Ga0196899, IMG submission 169095) | Aqueous microbial communities from the Delaware River and Bay under freshwater to marine salinity gradient to study organic matter... | ecosystem: Environmental > Aquatic > Marine >... | reverse complement strand
AAAAAATGTTAAAGTGGGAGATGGCAGAGAATATGACTAGGCCAAATGCTGACACTGTTAAAGTTAACATGAACTACAACATCGTAGCTCCTAGAATGTATAAAGGTCGTATAGAATCAATTGTAAGTAGAATAACTGGTTTTGCTGATATGATACAGCTTACGCATTTAAAACTTCAACAGGTGATGTCTAGAATAGTACCTGATGGCGTTTATATGGACATAGATGGTTTGGCAGAAGTAGATCTTGGTAATGGAACTAACTACAACCCAGCTGAGGCATTAAACATGTATTTTCAAACTGGTAGTATAGTTGGTAGATCTTTAACTCAGGATGGTGATTTAAACAGAGGTAAAGTTCCTATACAAGAGTTATCTACATCAAATGGTATGGGTAAAATACAAGGTCTTATACAGACTTATGAGTATTACCTTAAAATGATTAGAGATGTAACCGGGTTGAATGAAGCAAGAGATGGCACGTTACCAGATAAGCAATCATTAGTTGGTTTACAAAAATTAGCTGCTGCTAGTTCTAATGTAGCTACTAGACATATACTACAAGCTAGTTTATATTTAACTCTTAGAGCTTGTGAAAATATATCATTAAGAGTTGCAGATGCTTTACAGTTTCCATTAACTAGACAAGCTTTAGCATCAAGTATATCAAGATACAATGTAGGTACTTTAGAAGAATTGTCAAAGTTAAATATGCACGACTTTGGTGTTTTCTTAGAATTAGAACCTGACGAAGAAGAAAAACAAATATTAGAACAAAATATTCAAATAGCTTTGCAAGGCGGCCAAATAGATCTTGAAGACGCAATAGACATTAGAGAAGTTAAAAACTTAAAGTTAGCTAATCAAATGTTGAAGAAGCGTAGAAAAGATAAAGCCGCTAGAGATCAACAAGCACAACAAGCTAATATACAAGCACAAGCTCAAGCTAATGCTCAACTAGCTGAACAAACAGCAATGGCAGAAGCTCAGAAGCAGCAAATATTAACAGAGCAAAAACTTCAACTTGAAAAAGCTAAAAGTGATTTTGAAGTTCAAAAGATGGAGAGAGAAGCTCAAGTTAAAATGCAATTAATGGAGCAAGAGTTTAACTATAATATGCAGTTAGCTCAAGTGCAAGGTCAAGCTAAAAAACAAGCTGAAGAGTTTAAAGAAGATCGTAAAGACGAAAGAACTAAAATACAAGCAACACAACAATCAGAGTTAATAGATCAAAGGAAAAACGATTTATTACCTAAAAACTTTGAATCTGCTGGTAATGATACATTAGGCGGATTTGGACTAGAGCAATTTGGCCCTAGATAATTATTAACTATTATATTATATTATGTCAAAAGAAGAAGTCAAACAAGAAGGTGACTTTAAAATAAAAAAGAAACCTGGTAGACCTAGAAAATTAACTAAAAAAGATGAAACTTTAAAAGTAGATTTATCTAAAAAAGAAGAGGATAAAAAAGAAGAAAATGCCGTTCAAGAGCAAACAACAAATGAAGTACCTGTTCGCGACAAATCCCCAGTTAGCGAAGAAGTTTCTAAAGAAAACGTCAAAGAAACAACTGAAGAATCTACCGAAGAGAAAAAAGAAGAAGTAACTTCTCCAATACAAGAAATAACTGAAGAAGAAAAGGTTGAAGAAGTAGTTAAAGAAGAACCAGTGGTTGAAGCAAAGCAACCTGAAGTTAACTTACCAGAAAACGTAGAGAAATTGGTTAAGTTTATGGAAGAGACTGGTGGAACATTAGAGGATTATGTTAGATTAAATGCTGACTACTCAAATGTAGATGATAATACATTATTAAAAGAATATTATAAACAGACAAAACCTCATTTAGATATGGAGGAGATTGACTTCTTATTAGAAGATAATTTTTCATATGATGAGGAGATGGATGAAGAGCGAGATATAAGAAAGAAAAAACTTGCTCGTAAAGAAGAAATTGCAAAAGCCAAAAGCTTTTTAGAGGAAACAAAGAGTAAATATTACGATGAGATCAAGTTGAGACCAGGCGTAACTCAAGACCAAAAAAAAGCTATGGATTTTTTCAATAGATATAACGAAGAACAAAAAACGGTTCAAGAGCAACATAATAGGTTTAAGTCTAATACTAAAAACTTTTTTAACCAAGAATTCAAAGGTTTTGATTTTAATATTGGTGAAAAGAAGTTTAGGTATGGAGTTAGTAATACTGAAGATGTTGCAAATAGCCAATCAGATCTAACAAACCTAATCGGGAAGTTCTTAGATAACAAAGGTGAAGTAAAAGATTTTAAGGGTTATCATAAAGCCATATATGCGGCACAGAACGCTGATACTATAGCTAATCATTTTTATGAGCAAGGCAAAGCCGATGCTGTTAAAGATATGATGGCTAAATCTAAAAATATAAGTAACGAACCAAGAGCTACGTCTAATGGTGAGGTTTATATTAATGGTATGAAAGTAAGAGCGATATCTGGCGTTGATAGTTCAAAGTTAAAAATAAGAACAAATAAAAAATAAAACTTAAAATTAATAATTATGGCACTAGATGCAACAAATGCCCCGGGATTAATCCCACATCAAAAACAAGTTGCTTTATCAAGCAATTATTTGTCTTTTGATAGCTCCACAGGTGGAGGGACTTTTGCTCAACAATATCTTCCTGAGTTGTATGAAGCAGAAGTAGAAAGATTTGGTAATAGGACTCTTCAAGGATTCTTAAGAATGGTTGGAGCAGAAATGCCAATGACATCTGATCAAGTAATTTGGTCTGAACAAAATAGATTACATATTTCTTACGATGAGTGTACTAACAACGGAGCTGGTACTATTTTAACTGTTCCAGTTGAAGATGGTAAAGAGTGTGTTATCAGAATAGGTGCTACAGTAGTAATCTCTAATGGGTTAAAAACTGTAAAAGCTAGAGTAAGCGACGTAGATAAAGCTACAGGCTCAGGCGCTGCAAGAATAGCAAATGTAACTTATAAAACTTATAAGGTTAACGATGGTTCTGTTTTAGGAACTACAGCTAAAGCTTGTAAGATTTTTGTATATGGCTCTGAATTTGCTAAAGGAACTAAAGGAATGGAGACGTTTAACACTGGTGTCGCTGGTGGTGCTAACGTTTCTGCTATTGATCCTGATTTTACTCAATTTTCAAACAAGCCAATTATACTTAAAGACTTCTACGAGGTTTCTGGGTCTGACGCTTCTCAAATTGGATGGGTTGAAGTTGCTACTGAAGATGGAACTTCTGGATACTTATGGTATTTAAAAGCTGAGTCTGAAACTAGATTACGTTTTGAAGATTATCTTGAAATGTCAATGGTTGAAGCTGAGAAAAAAGGTTCATCAACTTCAGGTATTTCTGTAGACGGTTCTGAAGGTTTATTTGCTGCTATTGAAGATAGAGGAAATATCTATAATGACTTTGGTGGTGCTCAAAATCCTGGTTCAGGTGCATTAGGAGATTTTGATGCTATTCTTAAACAATTAGATAAGCAAGGTGCTATTGAAGAAAATATGTTGTTTTTATCTAGAGCTACTGCTCTTGATTTTGATGATATGTTAGCTGCAACTAATGGTGGTTATGATCAGAACTATGCTGCTTCTTACGGTTTATTCAACAATGAAGCTGATATGGCGTTAAACTTTGGTTTTTCTGGTTTTAGAAGAGGTTCTTATGACTTCTATAAAACTGATTGGAAATATCTTAACGATGCTTCTACAAGAGGTTTAACTGCTGATATTGATGGTGTTATGATTCCAGCTGGAACATCTACAGTTTACGATCAAATCATGGGTCAAAACATCAGAAGACCTTTCTTACATGTAAGATATAGAGCTTCTGAAGCAGATGACAGAAGAATGAAATCTTGGGTTGTTGGTTCTGTTGGTGGAGCTTACACTTCTGGATTAGATGCAATGCAAGTTCATTTCTTATCTGAGAGATGTTTATGTGTTCAAGGTGCGAATAACTTCGTGTTATTTAAATCTACTGTGTAATTTTACACATTAAATAAAAAGACCCTGCTTACGCGGGGTCTTTATTAATTATTATATTATATTATATTATGGAAACAAAAGAAAAGAAAAAACCTGAAGCTAAAAAGGCTGAGGTTGAAAAAGATACTTGGGAAATTAAAGATAGGTATTATCATCTACTTGACAATATGTCCCCATTAACTTTTAGAATAAACTCTAAACATTCTGCTAGAAAACCTTTAATGTGGTTCGATGAAGATAAGGGTTATAATAGAGAACTTAGGTATGCCACTAATCAAAAATCTTGTTTTGTAGATGAGCAGCAAGGTATGGTAACTCTAGGTCATATTGTTTTTGAAGATGGTGTTTTAATGGTTCCAAAAACAGATGTAGCTCTACAAAAATTACTTTCACTATATCATCCAAACAAAAACGTTGTGTACGCTGAAAAAGATGATGTAAAAGAAGCTATAGATGAATTAGATTATTTAGAACTAGAAATAGAAGCGTTAAATATGGCTCAACAAATGGATGTTGATGACGCTGAAGCTATATTAAGAGTTGAACAAGGTTCTAGTGTATCTAAAATGAGTTCTAAAGAACTTAAAAGAGATTTATTATTATTTGCTAAACAAAACGCTAATTTATTCTTAGAGTTAGCAAATGATGAAAATGTTGGTCTTAGAAACTTTGGTATAAAAGCTACTGAAGCTAATATTATAAGTTTATCTCAAGATCAAAGAACTTTCTCTTGGGCTAGCAATGGTCGTAAACTAATGAATGTACCTTTTGATGAAAACCCATATTCAGCTTTAGCTGCTTGGTTTAAAACAGATGAAGGAGTTGAAGTTTACAAATCAATAGATAAAAAGCTAAAATAACAAGTGATTATAATCACCAGGGGCCGCGGTTGGCGGCCTCTTTTTTAAAATATTTACAATGGCAATAAACGTAGATACAGTATATAAAACAGTATTACTTATATTAAACAATGAGCAGCGTGGTTATATGACGCCAGATGAGTTTAATAAGACTGCTACTCAAGTTCAAAGAAAAATATTCGAAAGATACTTTGAAGATTTGAACCAGCAAGTTCGTATACAACAGAGTGATATGGAATATTCTGATCGTATTGCTATTACAGATGAAAAAATTGCAGAATTTAAAACTGAAAAAGAAATATCTTGGACAAGTAATCAATTTGCTTTACCAACTGATCTTTATAGATTAGGTTCAATAACATATGAAAAAGCTACTACATTTGGTAGTTCAAGATCACTACCTGTAGAAATGCAAAGAGTTGGTAGAGCTGAAATATATAATATAAGAAGATCTCCTCTTACAGCACCAACAGTTAAAAATCCAATATATATATACGAAAATAACACTATAACTTTTTACCCAGAGTTAGCTACTACTCCAGGTGTAAATCCTGATTTTTTAGATAAAATAAAGGTTCAATACCTTAAAAAACCTTCTGATGTTAGATGGGGTTATCAAGTAGGTGATTTAGGACAATATATATTTACAGATTTTGATTTTGTTGAAGGTGCTTTAAATTTAGGTTCTATAAACACTACACAAGTTGATAACTCAAATTTAGGTACTATAACGGCTAGCTCAGACTCTCAAACTGATGATGGTGTCAACACTGACGGTTCTGGAGCTATATTTAAATATGATATAGATAATGGTGTAGTGACTGGCTTAGCAGTTTTACAACCAGGTTCTGGTTATAGAGCAGGTGATAACTTAAGGTTTACAGTATCTGGTTTTCCAGCAAATAGCTTTGTTGTGACATTAGATGCTTCTAACTTAACATCTAGTACTACTCAAGGTAAAACTGATTTTGAATTACATAATTCAGAGCAAACTGAAGTTATATTAAACATATTATCTTACTCAGGTATAATTATACGTGATCCATCTATAGTACAAATAGCTTCACAAAAGATTCAACAAGAAGAAGTTAACGAAAAATCTTAAGTAAATGGGACTATTAAAAGAAACTAACGCACAGTATTACGCAGGTCAACAATATGTAGGTAATATTAGTAATTTCACCGCTAAAGGTTGGAGTAACGGTACGGAAACACCTAAAGAACAAGGTAATAGATACTATTTATTAATTGAAGATTGGAATTTTGATACAGAAGCAGTAAGTGCTTATGGTCCTTATAGTTCTTTAAACCCTATAACTGAAACTTCTAATTATACTATATATTTTCAAGCTATTGGCACCGTTGTATTTGAAGAAGGTAATGTAGATTATAATATAGGTGAGTGGATAGCTCTTCCAGAAAATTTATCTTTTGTAACTTCAAACTTAACTAATAATAAAAGGTATATAGGTTTAAGAACTGGTAAAAATGATGGTGATGCGTATGGATTTTTTAATGATTATTTTGGTAATGTATTTACACCAGCTGTAAATAATTTAAATATTTCATCCTCACAAAAAAGTAATATAATAAATAATACTAAAAAATCTTTTAATGACAAAGGTATTTTACCTGGTCATCTATATATACAACTTAAGCAAAATGCTATAAATACTAATTATGGAGATTATTCTTCAGTTTGTATGGATGATATAGTTAATAACTTTATAGTTGGTTACGTAGGCGTTGGTAAATTAATATCTAGCGTCAAAAGAACTGATGTGTTATTTCACGCTAAAAGAGGTTTACAAGAGTTTTCTTACGATACACTAAAATCTATTAGATCTCAAGAACTTACAATACCACCTAGTCTAACGTTAGCATTACCTCAAGATTATGTTAATTATGTAAAATGTTCTTGGATAGACGATGCTGGTGCTAAACATATTATATATCCAACTAGAGTTACTAGTAATCCAAATGAGTTACCTATACAAGATCAAGATGGTAATATAGAACAAAACTTTTTTGGAGAAAATAACTATGCTGAGCAATCACTTACTGAAGAACGTTGGGCTAGTCAAACTGATATAAATAATTTGTCACCAGATGATTATAGATATCCTAGAAAAGAATTTTTATTAGGTCAAAGATACGGTTTACAACCTGAAGAAGCGCAAGTAAATGGTAAGTTTACTATAAACGAAAGACTTGGTACTTTTTCTTTTTCAAGTGACTTAGTAAATAAACTTATAATACTTGAATACATTTCAGATGGTTTATCTGATTGTGATAATGAGTGCATACCTAAAATGGCAGAACAAGCTATGTACATGCATATAGCTCATGGAATACTATCTACTAGAATGAATGTACCTGAATACATAATCAATAGGTACAAGAGAGAGCGTTCTAGCGCTCTTAGAACAGCTAAAATAAGATTAAGTAATATTAAGATAGAAGAGATATCACAAGTGTTTAGAAACAAAGGTAAATGGATTAAACATTAACTATGCCAGAGATTAAAAATACTTTCCTGAGGTCTAAAATGAACAAAGATTTAGACTCAAGAATAATACCTAACGGTGAGTATAGAAATGCTGAAAATGTAAGTGTTAGTACTTCTGAAGGATCCGATGTTGGTGCTTTGGAAAATATTAGAGGTAATGTAAAGTTAACTGACTTTGGTTTAGGTGACGCTAATTTAGAAGTAATAGGTAATTGCATTGACACTGCTAATAATAGAATATTTTTCTTTATAACTAATAATAGTAGTAAAGAAAATAGTTTTTCAAATGCTTCTGGAGAAGTCGAAATTTCAGGTGTAACTTATCAAAAAAATGGCGCTAAACATTATATAGCTGTAGCTCAAATATCAGGTGACGCTATAGATGTAAATATTTCTAATATAAGTACTACTATACTTGTATCTGGTAGCTTTTTAAATTTTTCCACTTTAAATCCAATACTAGGTGTTAACGTTCTTGAAGACTTATTGTTTTGGACTGACGATAGAAACCAACCTAGAAAAATAAACATAAAAAGAGCTTTAGCAAATCCATATGTTTCAGATACTCAACCTGGTTATTACACTAATGAAGATCATATATCTGTAGCGAAATATGCACCTTATACTTCAATAAGCTTTTTAAAAGATTTAATATCACCTGGAAGATGGGAAAGTGAAGGATTACAAAGAACTACTTTAAAAAATGAAGCAGATGAATATTTACCTTCACATGTTATAGCTCCTTGCTCTATTGACTCAGATAAACTTAGTTTTGAACCAGTAGGAATAATTGACGATGTTGAATACTTTGGTGTTGGTAGAGATGTTAATGAAGATCCCTTGACAATAAAAGATTTCTTATTTGAAGGTGATGAACAAGTAGTTGAAGATTACAATATAGAAATAAAAGTAACTTGTGAAGGTAAGGAAGGTGAAGCGTTTGTTGAAAAAATACCTAATTCAACAGATGTTTATTTAAAAAGTGCTAGTGGAACTTCAATAGATCCTACTACTTTAGGTTGGGGCGAAAGTGGTGACAATTGTGTAATACAGTTTAGTGCTAAAAATCCAGATTATAACTCAAGATTTGTAGGTGATAAAGATTTATTAAGAGAAAAGTTTGTTAGATTTAGCTATAGATTTAAATATGACGATGGAGAATATTCTTTAACAGCTCCATTTTCACAACATGCTTTTATACCTAAGCAGTATGGTTATTTTATAGGAGATGACGATAAATCAACAGCTGAGTCTAGTATAGTAGATTTTATGGAAAATCAAGTAACTACAGCTGGTTTGATGATAGATTTACCTTATGCTCCAAATAAATTAAAAGAGAATTTACATGTAGAAGAAATACAATTACTTTATAAAGCTTCAGATGAGCAAGCTTTGAAAGTAATAGCTGACATAGAACCTGGTAATGAAGGTTTACCTATTAAAGCGGAAATAGAAACTAATGGTGATACTGGATATACTGATAGTGATAACTCAATAACAGGTCTTGTAAATTTTATAGAGCCAACAGGTGGTAATGGAGAAGGTATAAAATTAGCTGTTAGATTTAACAATAATGGAACTATAAATGGAATAATTGGTGTTTCATGTCAAGGTGAAGGATATAGAATAGGTGATATATTAACTATTAAAAATCCAAATGCAGCAGGTGCAGTTGCTGGAGCAACTGTTAAGATAACAGAATTAGATTCTAAGTACTTCTACAATTACAAGTCTCAAAAACCTATAAAAGTATTACCTGAAAAAGAAATAGTAAGAGTAAGTGATATAGTTCCTATGAGAGCTAAAACTCAAGAAGTTGTTGGTAATAGAATAGTTTATGGTAACTTTTTGCAAAATAATACAACCCCTAGTTCTTTAAATTACGAAGTAAGGCAGATAGATAAAGGTTCTGATGAAGATTTAAAATACGATCAAGAATTAATAAACCATACTTTAAAACAAGGTAGAACATACCAAGCTGGTATAGTTCTTCAGGATAGATATGGTAGAGCTTCAAATGTTATTATAAACGCTGACAATAGTAAATCAACAGAATTTAACTCAACTTATTTTTCTTCCTACACTAATGGTGGCGTTGATCCACTTTCTTGGCCTGGTAATTCTTTAAACATAGTTTTTGACGAAAAAATACCAACTGCTAAAACAATTGATTACAACGGTGTTTGGAGTGAAACAAATCCTCTTGGCTGGTACACTTATAAGGTAGTAGTAAAACAACAAGAGCAAGATTATTATAATATATACACACCTGGTTCTTTAACTGGCAATGTTGTATTTACAGGTTATAGCGATGGAACTGACACAACGCATTTAACCTATAGTAATGAAAATAAAGTAGCTCATATAGCTTTATTTAACGACAATATAAATAAAATACCTAGAGATTTAAATGAGGTAGGTCCTTCAGATAGAGTTTATTCATCAAGTGTTGTTTTATATAATAGAGTTAATAATAGAAACGTAGGTCAAGATTCTGCAATAAGTTACGATTTAAGTCAGCAAACTATACAAGTTGGTCAACAAACAGTTACTACAATTAGACCTTTTGGTGAAATGGGGGATTGGACTAAGTATAAAAATGTTGATTTACACTATTTAAATATGGACCCTAATGGTGACTCTCAATACCCAGTTGGTACTTTTATATATCCAGGTCCTACTGGTAATGTTGATCCTTTTTTCTTAGACAATAACAAAAATCCACTAATAGCTACTTTAAAAATAGGTGAGAGAATAGGTGCTACAGCTGATAAACAAGGTGACCCAACTTATGAATTTGCTAAATCTTTAACTATATTTGAAACTAAACCTACTAAATCTCAATTAGATATATATTACGAAACATCTACAAGTGACACTATAGCTAATTTTAACAGTGAAGTAGACAAGGATGAGACGTTTTTCTCTGTAGGTGGAATAACTGAAGTTCAATCTAACTTAATAGAAAGTCAAGAACAAGGAGATTTTATTAGTAATGGTTTTCAAGCTGTTGATAACAATGGTACTATATTAGCTGATAGTTCTGTTACAATGGAAATAATTGGAGTGGTTAATTCTAATGGAACTCCAGTAAGTATACCTTTTCAAATAACTTCAACTGGTGGGTCTGGAACGTCTGTGCAGCCAGTTTTTTATTTTGAGTTAGTAGATAAATTAGTTTATGTAAACAACTCAGATGTTCAAAACGATTATTTAATAGATATAAAAGTTAAAGCTTTTCAAGATCAATCTGAATTAAATATTCAAGGAATAAACTTAAAGTTAACTAACGTAAAACCTAAAATTGGTAAAGTAGCAGCGTGGAAATGGGGTCAATTTTTTACAATTACACCTTCTAATTTTGCAGAAAATAGCCTTCCTTATAACTACTCGTCTGAAAAAGATTTAATGACTAACTTATTTGGAACAACGTTGTATCCGCCAAGTGGGCAAAGTGTTGGTAGAATTTCAAGTGGCGCTACGAATGGTATACCTGTTTATAGATATGATCAATTTATAGATGAAATAGAGAAACTTGGTCAAGTTAGAATAGCTACAATATCTTATAGTTCTAATGGAAGTGTTTTAGATTTAAGTGATACTAGTTTACAAAAAGACGGTGAAATAAGACTTAATCCACCTTCTACAGGTTATAGCAGAATAAGTCAACTACTTGATTTAGATACAATTTTTCGTCATCCTACTGATAATGACTATACGGTTGAGGTAAAAACTTGCAAATTTAATCCAACTGACAGCTATAACGATGAAAATGGTTTAGGATGGGTTGATGATATAGGTTTTAGAGATAGTGATATATGGCCTCAAGATAAGGATGCTAAGTCATTTAATGATAATTTTGAATTTAGACATAAAACTATATTTAACAACGGTGAAAAGATAAGTGAAGAATTAGTTTTAACATATAAGTCAAACGTTTTTGACAGAGGAGAAATTCCTAGATCAAATAGCGCTGGAAAAAACGGAGCTTTAATGTTTACTTTTAAACTTACAACAAAAGACGCGGTAGGAGGTGTTGGAGGTCAACTTTCTGATGATTATATAATTAGATTTATTATAACTAGATAATTAAAAATGGCATATAGATTAGAAGTTAAATACTACAATTCGTTTTGGTTAAAACAGGTTACTACTCCACTACTTAGTAAAACTGAAGAGGAAGAGTCTAATACTTTAAAAACCTACGGTAAAGTATTTCCAGGTTTACCATTTAGAGATACTTTAATTCGTAAGTCTGGTAAAGTTAATTATTTAGGCCCTACTTTTTTTAATTCTTTTCCAACGTGGCCAAAACCATTTGATGATTATGATCCTACAAATGTTATATACGGAAATAGGGGTTATAATCCTTATATCAACAGATCAAATGTAAACTTAAAAAATGTTGCTGATTATAGTTTAAACGAAGGTTCCAAGTGGGTTATTGAAGAATCAAGAATAAGAGGTGGTTTTAACAACAATCAAGTAGATTTAGGTGTTAGAGCATATTTAAAAGAAGATTCAAACGATGTTAGATATAGGCCTAGTGCTTTAGTTTACTCAGGCGTTTACAATAGTAAAACCAATATAAACAATACTAATGTTTTTTCTGTAGCAGAAGATATAACTAAAAGTGTAGATCCACACAATGGTTCTATACAGTTAATATACGCTATGGATAATAACTTAACTATATTTCAAGAAAATAAAGTTAGCCAAGCACTTATAGATAAAGATGCTATTTATTCTGCTGAAGGAACGGCTTTAAGTACTACATCGAACGTTGTAATTGGTCAAGTAACACCTTACACAGGTGAATATGGTATAAGTAGAAACCCAGAATCTTTTGCATCGTTTGGTTTTAGAAGGTATTTTGCGGATAGAGATAGAAATGCAATACTAAGATTATCAAGAGATGGTATAACTGAAATATCACAATATGGTATGAAAGACTACTTTAGAGATGAACTTTCTAAAGTGTCTGATAGAAAAATTGTTAGATCTGCAGCTTTTCCACTTAAGTATGAGAACAATGATATAGATACTGGAACAGTTCCAGGTTTAGGTAGCTACGTTGCGTTAGATATTGATGAATTAAATAACTTAGGTTTAAGTATAAACGATATTGTAATAGGTTCTACAGTAGAATTAAATATAAATTTTGGAGAACCAAATAATGAATTTTCAGATACAACTAGAGTAGTAACAGGTGTTGGTATAGCTGGTACTTCTCCAATTGATTTAAAAACCCTTGTTTATATATCTTCACCTTTAATATTTCAAGAAGCTGCTAATAAAAATCCTTATGTTAGATTTTACTTCTATCAAAAGGATAAAATAGAAGGTGGTTTTGATAATCATAAAGATAACTATATTATATCGTTACAAACTAGATCAGGTAGTAAATCACTAGATGAAACAAGTGATTACTATAGTACTTTAACTTTTGATGAAAGTGTACAAGGTTGGACAACTTTCTACACGTATAGACCAGATATGATATTTAGTATGAAAAACAACATGTTTACTACTAAATATGGTTCACTTTATAAGCATTACGATATTGAACAAGATGCTAATAACTTCTATAATGTTTCTTACCCTTCAAACATTACGTTTATATTTAACGCTAATCCAAGTTTAAGTAAAAACTTTAAAACAGTATCTTACGAAGGAAGTGACGGATGGCAAGTAGATAGCTTTGTTTCTGACGTAACAGGTGATATACTATCTGTAGCAAGTGATGAAATAAGAGATACTACTAATCCAGTTAAGAGTTACCAAGAAGGTTTATACACAGAAAATGGTATACCTTATAGAATAGGATTTAATAGAAAAGATAATAAATACGTAGCTAATTTAATTAATAATTCTCCTGCATCACCAGGTGAAGTTAATTTTGGAAACTCTATAACAGGTATTAAAGGTTTCTTTTCTATAGTTACAATGTCAACAGATACAACTACTAATAAAGGTGGTACTAAAGAGTTGTTTGCTGTTTCAACAGAATTTGCAGTGTCACCAAGATAAAACAATATTATGGGA
>Ga0196899_1001122_pt1 | contig 13419 bp, 28 predicted proteins | sample VirMetDEL_Sep_01_FD_169095 | JGI IMG/M metagenome (GOLD analysis project Ga0196899, IMG submission 169095) | Aqueous microbial communities from the Delaware River and Bay under freshwater to marine salinity gradient to study organic matter... | ecosystem: Environmental > Aquatic > Marine >... | reverse complement strand
ATTGCCGCTGCTGCACAAACCGCACCTGCTCAAACCATTCGTATCGAACAAGCACCTCTTCAGATTGCAACTGCTGCTCCCAAGAAGGACGGCGAACCACCTGTAATGCCTACGGTATAAAACAATGATGTTACTTACTTTGTTTATTGTTGGACATATGGAAATCGGTAATGGTTATTGCCGAACAGAGATGATGTTACAAGATGATGTGATTTCAATGGAATATCCATGTGAGTATTATTCTGAATTGAAAGATTTAGATAAACAATTAAAGGAATGGTAAAATGAAACCAAACATTGTACCACCGAAGTCGCCATTTAAGTGGGCTGCTATTGGAGTAGGTACTCTGTTTGGTATTGCACATTTGGGGATGGTTGGACACCTAATCAACCGTCCCATTTTTCCTAATCTACCTGTTGGTAATTACACTTCTTATACAGTTGAGTATGGTAGAGATGGGTATAGAATTAAATACAATTCTAACGATCCTAAGGTGATGACTAAGGATAGGGTTGTTAATAAAAAGAATGGATTTTTTGGTATTGGTGGAAACACTAATATTATTCAACAAGAACAATACACCATGGACGGAGCAACGCATCTCCAGGGTGGTGAAGCGGGAAAGTTGACTGCCCAACAAGTAGAGTGTATCAAGGCGGAAGGTGGTGGAGAAAATGCAGGTAGAATGGTTGGAGCTAGTGCTGGTGCTGCTGTTGCCCCATGGTTTAGTAGCATTCCTTATATTGGTTGGTTGGCTGCGGGATGGGTAGCAATGTTTGCTCAAGATAAGGGAGCAGATATTGGTGGTGATGTCGCCACAATGGTGAAGGACTGTGAGTGATATAAACGATCCTGTTTGGAGTGTTATTATTCTTCTTTGTTGTGGATTAGCATTTACGCTATATTGTGTTATATATATTCTACGCCTATCATTTAAGGAACTAGAAGAAGATGGCCAAGTCCGCGAACAAGGGCAAGAAGGGTCAATCGAAGCAGAATCAAGGCAACGCGACTGCTAAGAAAGCAAAAAACGGTGGTAAGAAGAAATAGTATATGCCACGCGAATGGAATACTTCTTTTAGGGAACCGTGGAACCCTATTATAAAGAAGTGCCTAGACGGCATAGATCTCCACAACGAATTATATTTCAAAACTCAAGATTCATTTCATTTAAATCAAGCAGATTTACTCAGGTTATATGTTTCAAGGTTAAAAACTTGGATACATAATACTGAACCCGAAGCATTTCATAGAAAGGAGAGTAATCATGGGAGCAATGACACCCCCGAGCAGGAAGTCGTGTTACAACTTCCGCGTAGTTGAAATTGATAGAGTTGTTGATGGTGATACCATTGACGTTACTATTGACTTGGGTTTTGATTTGTATAAAAAAGAACGTGTTAGAGTAGCAGGAGTTGATACTCCTGAGAAGAGAACGAAAGATGAAGAAGAGAAAGCCCTGGGTTACGATGCTACTCACTGGCTTGAAGAAAGACTTCAAGGCGCTATTGAAGGGGATGACGATCTCGTTATCCGTACTGAGCTTGTTGGTGGTGTTGGAAAGTATGGACGCCTTCTCGGCTGGCTCTACATCGGAGACGCCGACGTGTCCCTCAACGAACAAATGATTACTGAAGGATATGCCTGGGCATATGATGGTGGAACCAAGCAGAAGAACTTTGAAGAACTCAAAGAGATTCGTCGTGCTCATGGCACTCTTGTAGAATGAGTTCACTTTTTGTATTCTTATTTGCGCTTCTATTAGTTGCGGGAATGGAATCTACTTGGCCAATAAAAAATAGGAAATTTTAACCGATGACAACAACTAGAAGAAAAAAGAAAGATGATGGAAAGAGTGAGTTCTTTCTATATGTCGCATTTCATTCTGTCTTTACTGCGATAGTAAATTTGTTTAGCGATGGAGATTCCTAATATTACTTCTAGGGATATTAGTATTCGTGAAATTGAAATACCTCAAGTAATAACATCTTCAGAAAACTACATACAAACACCACTAGCACCACCCGTAGTGGTAAATATTGGTGTGCCTATCGTTGACATACCAGGATGCGTAGAAGCTCATGAGACGAATTCAAAGTCCAAAACCATTGGAGGGGATGACCCTAAAGGATTGGTTACTTACTGTGATGGTAATCTTCCCAGTTTTAATCCTATTACTTTTGAACCGAACCAATTAGTTCCTACATCAGTACCAAAAGTAGATACTAGACAGAAAGAAGATAAACTAGATCCACTAGAACAAGTTAAACTTCCCAATCCAGCCCCACCTGCTACTACCAAGGTAGATTGTCCAACACCAGGACAGCAAGCAAAAGAACCTGTCGGAACATATGTAGAGGGTTTCCGAAAGAAGGTTACTGAATATAAACTCATAGGTAATGAGTGTGTTCAGATAACAGAAGCAGTTCCATTGCCACAGCAGATTATTGCTGGACTTCCTAGTGGAGGACAAGTGATGCAGGTTGGTGGTGTTGCTGTTGTTGCTACTGCATCAGCACTATTAGCAAAACCGCTGGCAGACATACTTTTGAAAGCAGTCAAACCAACGGTTAAGAAAATTATGAAGAAGATTGCTACGATTCGTAAGAAACCTATTCCGGTTTTATCGATAGGGGAGCGCCGAGCAGAGCAGCGTCAGATGAATCATGCTGTTCAGGAGTTGCGTTCTGTGTTCCCGAGGAAGAAGAAACGGAAGGGATAGTGTGATAGTGTGGGTGAGTATGCCCTGGAGGATTATTTACAACCACATCAGCACATACTTTATAGTAAGGTGATTTTGGATGGAACATAATACCCTGCTTCATTAACTCTCCACAGTTCTTTAATCTAGCAATTTCAAAATCTAATCTCTTATTAGCAGTTGTCTGTTGCATCAATGCGATGTTAGCAGCAGCTGCTTCTTTACATTGATCTTGTAGTTTCTTATCAAGAGGACGAGACCATGTAGCAGAAAATCCTAAACCAAGGTTGTAGTTATCCTTCTGCCCTGTTCTTACAGGAACGCGATATAAAACAGACCCAGGATTGTCGGGTGCTCCATCTTCATCCATATCCCTCATATCATATACGGGATCTTGATAGTAAGGTTCCCATGGTTTGGTAGCAGAAGCACTACCAGTTACATATGGAGTGATGTTCAGAGTTGGCCCTTGACACTGGATTCCACCACCATAAGTGTTGGTGATGTAAGGACCTTGGAGGACTTGGATTGCTTGGTTTGTAACTGAGCCAGAGGAATTAGCAACAGGAGCAGCAGTGGCGCTAACGCCACCAACAGTCTCAGCAAGAACTCTTTGTTGGACCAGTGCTGGGGATAATAATCCAAGAAGAAGTGCTCCTATTACTGGCTGAAAATTGATGTTGTGTCGGTTATGCTTGTGACTTCTGTGACTCTTTGGATTATTGTTTGTGTGCTCAAACCAGGCCCTTGGTAAGTTTCTGTATATTGAAACGCACCGCCTGGTGTTGTTTGTGTGAAGTTCGGCTTGCTTGATAACCCAGTCCATGTTGAAGTCACTCCTTCGATTGTTGATGTAGATGTAGAAGTTCCAGGCGAAAGATTTCCTGATGCTGTTATTCCACTTCCCGTTACTGAATATTGATATCCCGTGTTGTAATCCATCGAGTTGATGGTTTCTGTAATCTTTTGTGTTGTCTCGGTATGTGATGTCATGGAGCCCTGTGTAAAGTTAGGGACTACAGGGACTGCCTGAGCAGCCCCATGTAAAGCACCAAGAATCAATCCGAGACCGATTGCTTCTTTTAAATTAGACATTATTATTTAATGGTAATTTCAGAAACAAATTGTCCAGTAGCACTTGTGCCAGCACCACCAGCAGTTAACGATACAGTATGAGCTGAATCGATAGTACCAGCGAGAGAACCAGCCACACCACCAGCAGTTGTGGTGACACTTCCAAACGCGGGTAGGGATGCAACCACACCGCTAGTAACGGTTGTTCCTGTTGGGATTGCGTCTCCCCCTGTGAATGATTGGGAAAAGTTAAAGTCAGTTCCCGCAGTTGTTTGGGTGTATGTACCACCGTTCATGGTTGCCGCATCAGTTGCCGAAGCAGGAGCAGTAAGGCCGCCAAGAGTAGCAGAGACATTAGATCCACTTACCGAGTAGGTAGAACCAATTCGAGTTGCCTGAGAGGCAGCAGCATCAACAGTCAGTTGAACACTTGATGAGAATTTTGTTGTAATATCGGCACGTGCTGGTACCGCCATCAGTAACATTCCAAAAAGCAATGCTGCTTTTTTCATTCTTCGAGATTTGAACACGCAATTATTTAGGGACAGGGGGGGGGATTGACACGAGCACTGAATGGGTGTATTATAAATAGGTAAACAAATGTTACGGAAATCAAGGTTTTCTTAACATTGTTAGAACCTCTGCCGTTTGACCGAGACTAGGCAGAGTTACCAATCCGTCTCTCATATCCAGTCTGAGGGTGACTGGAGCATAGTAACTCCACCATTTCCCTGATGGTTTTACTTCTTAGTTCAAAAAAAAAATGCAATCTACACTTTCACGTCAAAAACAATCGAATACTTGGGAACAGTTTTGTAACTGGATTACTAGCACCGACAACCGCATCTATGTGGGGTGGTTTGGTGTATTGATGGTGCCTTGCCTTCTTGCTGCTACGACTTGTTTCATCATCGCTTTCATCGGTGCTCCTCCTGTGGACATTGATGGCATCCGTGAACCCGTCGCTGGTTCACTCATGTATGGTAACAACATCATCTCTGGTGCTGTTATTCCTTCGTCCAATGCTATTGGACTGCACTTTTATCCTATCTGGGAAGCTGCTTCCCTAGATGAGTGGCTCTACAACGGTGGTCCTTTCCAACTGGTTGTCTTCCACTTCCTCATCGGTATCTATGCTTACATGGGTCGTGAGTGGGAACTCTCCTACCGCCTGGGTATGCGTCCTTGGATCTGCGTTGCTTACAGTGCTCCTGTTGCTGCTGCTAGCGCCGTCTTCCTGGTCTATCCTTTTGGTCAAGGTTCTTTCTCTGACGCAATGCCCCTGGGTATCAGTGGCACCTTCAACTACATGCTTGTCTTCCAAGCAGAGCACAACATTCTGATGCACCCCTTCCATATGCTCGGCGTTGCTGGCGTATTCGGTGGTTCTCTGTTCAGTGCGATGCACGGTTCTCTGGTTACTTCCTCGCTGGTTCGTGAAACCACTGAGAATGAGTCCCAGAACTATGGTTACAAGTTCGGTCAAGAAGAAGAGACTTATAACATCGTTGCTGCACACGGTTACTTCGGCCGTCTGATTTTCCAATATGCTTCGTTTAATAATTCTCGTTCTCTTCACTTCTTCCTTGCTGCTTGGCCAGTGGTCGGCATCTGGTTTACTGCTCTTGGTGTTAGCACTATGGCATTTAACCTGAACGGATTCAACTTCAACCAGTCCATCATCGACTCACAAGGTCGTGTGGTTAACACCTGGGCTGATGTTCTGAACCGTGCTGGACTCGGGATGGAGGTGATGCACGAAAGGAATGCACACAATTTCCCTCTGGATCTTGCTGCTGCTGAGTCAACTCCTGTTGCTCTGACTGCACCTGCAATCGGTTGATATAAAAACTAAATACTGATATAATGGAGACTCTTCGGAGTCTCCTTTTTAATGGAAATCTATGGGCAAGAAAAGCAAACGACAAAAGGTATGGAGACTATGGGCAAAAGCACTTGGAGAGAAGGCAGGAAAGAATGACAGAGAATCTGATATTATTGCTTGCATACGCACCTTTATTTTTGTTTCTTACTTGGTTACTAATGTCGCTATCGTGGCTAATGCAGTAAGACATTGGAATGATGTTGATTACCAAACAAAACCAGAGTTAACTTCTTGTACAAATTCTAAATTTTCATGATAAACCCCGAGATCTATAACGTACTTATTTCTCTAAAAACTCAAACTCTCAATAAGATTGAAAAAAATTTAAAAGAAGATCCACAAAATCTTAATATTATGAAAGCAGTGGTTCCAGAAATTAATGTTTATGGATCATTCGAAAGAACATTTACTACATGCCTCGGACACAAATTACAAGAGGTTGCTGCTGTTTGTGGGAACAATGTAGTAAACATTGATAAGCAAGAAAAGAAAACATTGGGAGTTGATATTCGTGTTGAATTTGGGGAGGGTCAAATGAAATTGAACACAAACACCCAAACAGGAACTCATAAAAAAGATTCTTTGAATAAACTTCTTGAGACAACAACAAGAAATGGGACAAATCCATTTTTTGTTACTGCTCTTGGGGAATCGTATGAATATCAAAAAAATGGTATTCTTTATATTGGTGGTGAAAATTTTTGGAAAAAGATTAATATAGATTATAATGATCTCAATGATACGATTGTCCAGGTAATTAAAGAAACATATGAAGAAGTTAAATCCACTTTCGTCACTTCTGTATGATGAAGATATCAATTATAATGATGCCAATGTTAAAGATTTTGAAGTTAAACCAACTTCAATTCAGGTAGTTAGAGATTTTGTTGAGAATTGGCATTATTCTTCTAATGTTAATGGTCTCAGGATTTCTAATGTATTTGGACTTTTTTACGAGAAAAATCTTATCGGTGCTATGATTTATGGCCCTCTTGGTATGGCAAATACATGGAAGAAATATGCAAACTCAGAAAGTGAAATCATAGAATTGAGACGCTTGTGTTGCATTGATAATACCCCAAAAAATACTGAAAGTTATTTTATTGGTAAAACACTAAGGTGGTTAAAAAAGAACACAGAATATAAAATTGTCATATCCTATGCAGATACCTTTCATAATCATCAAGGAACCATTTATAAGGCATCTAATTTTGAACATTGTGGAATGACCTCTAAAGGAAAAATTATTACCTATAATGGAAGAACGTATCATGATAAATGTATTCGCACATATCATGTGGATAAGAATGGAATAAAAAAGTTAAAACCTTTTGCACAAAGAGTAAAAGATGCACTAGAAAGTGGAGATGCAAAATACGTTGAAACTCCAGGAAAACATATTTACATGTATAGATTGAAAAAATAAATTTGTACAATTGTCAGGAACTGCCAAAAAACTTTAAATTTGTCACAGGAAATTGATATATAATGTAGTTACAAATACCTAATGAGATTTCTTTTTGCGCTAGTTTTAGCATTCTTTTTCGCTAGTCCTGTTTGGGCTGTAGATGTTCAAATGGGTGCCAATGGCAATCTAGTATTTGAACCAGCAGAGGTTTCTATTGCTGCTGGTGAATCAGTTCACTTTGTCAACAACATGCTTCCCCCACACAATGTTGTTGTAGAGAATCATCCAGAACTCTCACATGAGGGACTTGCTTTTGCTCCTGGTGAGAGTTTTGATATTGCATTTCCTGAGGCAGGGGACTATACTTACTGGTGTGCTCCTCACAAGGGCGCTGGTATGATTGGAACTGTACATGTCTCATAACTATGAACCTATGCCTGCCTGGGTTGCCTGGGCAGGTGTAGGATTGATGATTTTTACAGTCATCATATTTCTTGTCTTCACACTTTCTGTAATGTATTTCGGATGAACCACGCTGATCACTCTACTTACGAACACCTATTTCATATGTTTCTTTGTTGCATTGCTGGTTTAGGAATCGGCACCCTAGCAGTCTGGGGATATCAAAAAATTAAGGAAAACAAGAATCACAATCCATGAAAATATTTTTAGATACCGCAGAAGTTGATATGATTGGCCCAGCATATGACACTGGGTTAATTGATGGAGTTACAACAAATCCCACTCTCATTCTTAAAAGTGGAAAGCAACTTATTAATGTTGCAAGAGAATTACACACTCTGTTTCCAGAACTTGAAAGTATTTCTTGTGAAGTAGTGGCAGACACTGCAGAAGAAATGCTGTCTCAAGCAAAGCAATACTATACTATTGCACCACACATTACGATTAAAGTTCCTTGCACTGTTGAAGGACTAAAGGCATGTAAGTTTCTTTCTAATGAAGGTATTAAAACTAATGTGACTTTGGTATTCTCAGTAGCACAATCTATTCTTGCTGCTAAGGCAGGAGCAACATACATCTCACCATTCGTTGGTAGATGGGAAGACAACTCTGTAGACGGTTTAGAACTTATCCAAAAGATTCGCAAAGTATATGATACTGATTGGACTACAGCAGACAAACCACAAATTCTTGGTGCATCCATTCGTGATGTAAGACAAGTTGAGAAGTGTGCTGCTCTTGGTGCTGATGTTGTTACCATTCCACCAGTAGTATTCTGGGCAATGTATAAGAACATTATGACTGAACAAGGATTGGCAAAGTTTCAAAAGGATTGGGATGAAGCAACAAAAGGTGATTAGTACTGACACTCCATACAAGTTAAGAGAAATTATTCAAGATACTTGGCCAAATCTTTATCGTCCTCCCAAACAGGTAAAAAAACCTATTGACACCAAATGTAAAGAAGTGTAAACTAAATAGGAAAAGTATCAATGGAGGATAATGGTATCTTCAACACTTTCACAACCAATTCAACAACGGGGGTGGTTCGATGTTCTCGATGACTGGCTTAAGCGCGATAGGTTTGTTTTTGTCGGTTGGTCTGGCCTTCTTCTATTCCCGACTGCTTATCTCGCTCTTGGCGGGTGGCTTACAGGAACCACCTTTGTTACCAGTTGGTACACCCACGGCATTGCGAGTTCATATCTTGAGGGGTGTAACTTTCTTACTGCTGCTGTATCTACTCCTGCTGACGCTCTCGGACATAGCCTTCTACTCCTTTGGGGTCCTGAAGCTCAGGGAGATATCGTCCGCTGGTTCCAACTTGGGGGACTCTGGAATTTTGTGGCGCTCCACGGAGCTTTCAGCCTTATAGGTTTCATGCTCAGGCAATTTGAGATTGCCAGACTCGTAGGAATTAGACCGTACAATGCGATTGCTTTTTCAGGCCCTATTGCCGTATTTGTTAGTGTATTCCTCATGTACCCTCTTGGACAGTCCAGTTGGTTCTTTGCGCCGTCATTTGGTGTTGCAGCGATCTTCCGCTTCCTTCTATTTCTCCAGGGATTCCACAATTGGACGCTTAATCCCTTCCACATGATGGGAGTTGCTGGTATCCTGGGTGGGGCTTTACTTTGTGCCATCCATGGTGCTACAGTAGAGAACACTCTGTTTGAAGATGGTGAACAAGCAAATACATTCAAGGCTTTTGAACCAACTCAGGAGGAAGAAACATATTCTATGGTCACGGCTAATCGTTTTTGGCCGCAGATATTCGGTATCGCATTTAGTAATAAGAGGTGGTTGCATTTCTTTATGCTTTTTGTTCCTGTCATGGGTCTTTGGACATCCTCTATCGGGATTATTGGTCTTGCTCTTAATCTTAGGGCTTACGATTTCGTAAGTCAGGAGATTAGAGCAGCAGAAGATCCTGAGTTTGAAACGTTCTATACAAAGAACATCCTCCTTAATGAGGGACTTCGAGCGTGGATGGCACCAGTCGATCAACCGCATGAGAACTTCGTGTTCCCTGAAGAGGTATTGCCAAGAGGCAACGCACTCTGATATACTAAGAGGGTTAACCACCCTCTTTTTTTATGCTTGGAAATCTAGAACCAGAGGAGAATGTAATGAAAGAAAAATTCCCAAGTGCTGATATGCTAGGACAACTTGCCATTGCTCTTGGTAAGATGGACTGGAGTCCTAATGATGAACTTCGTGTGAAGATTGGTGGAGTTGCCAACAGTGGTATTCATCAGACTGAAGGTGCAAACCCTAAGTGGGCAAAACCATATGGCACAGTAAGTTATCAAAGTGATGCCTTTATTGTGATTGAGAATGTCACTCGTAACCCTGTTGTTCCCTCACAACCAAACCCAGATTTGAAAGCACATCACTCTAAATAAAATTTTTATTAAATAAAGATATGAAATTTACTGTTTATTCTAAAGACGGTTGTCCATATTGCACAAAGGTGCAACAGGTGCTACAGTTAGCAGAACTACAACATGTGGTTTATAAATTGAATAGGGACTTTACCCGTGAAGAATTTTATGGGAAATTTGGAAACGGCTCTACTTTTCCTCAAGTCACTGTTGATGAAAAAAACATTGGCGGTTGCACTGACACCGTTCAATATCTTAAGGAGCAAAAACTAGTTTAATGGAAAATAATCTTCAAGAAGTTTGCAACGATGTTGAGAAGGCAATTGACTATGCCTTTAATGGACAATTTGTAATGAAGTTTTATGATTACCTTAAGGTTCGTAAAGCCAAAAGAACAGAAGTTGAAGAATTTATTGTGAGTAATACTGCTCATGAATTAAACGATCTTGTAACTGAACTTGAAGAATATCTTGAAGGTGGGAGTGATGAAATGCATAAACAACTTCGTGAAGGTTATGGACACATTCCTAAACCACAAGCAAGAAAAATTAAAAACTATTTGTATGGCATCCTAGATGATGCTAAAAAGTATAGTCATGATAGACGACCTGGACGACGCAAAAAGCAAACTAAATAAGTCAGAACCCCAAATCAATCGGGGCGTTGAATTACTGTTACGTAATAGGAGGAGGAAACCAGAACCACCAAAAACTTTCCAAGTAAAGTTTGGTAAGATGGTAACTCTCTTCCGCAGGGAGATAGTTTTACACCTGAACTTCTACTTGGACATCAGGAAAAAATAGAACTCTCTGGAGAAATAAAGATGTTAGCAGTAACTCTCACCATCAGCACACTTGTCTCAATCATGTTCTTTTTTGTAGGAGGTGTGGTAGGATGGCTAGCAAAAGAACATTTCTATTCCACTAATATTGCATATACGCACCCAGAGATGTTTGATGAAAATGGTAATGTTTTACCAGATGAAATTTTAGCAGTACGATTTGAAAACGATTATGACTACGACGACGAAGACGACGACGAGTAAGCAAAAACTCCCGCCCAATCCTTTTGTTCATGAAATCTTAGAACTTGCAAGTAAACAACGTTCTAAGGCAAAGAAAGTAGAGATTCTTCAAGAGTATTCTAATGATGCTCTGAAGACTCTCTTCATCTGGAACTTTGATGACACTGTTATCTCTATGGTTCCTGAAGGTGAAGTTCCTTATAAGGAGAATGAAGTTCCTGTAGGAACTGATCACACTTCTTTGCGTAAGGAATACAAGCACCTTTATAACTTTGTTAAGGGTGGCAACGATGGTTTGTCTTCTCTTCGCAGAGAAACTATGTTCATCCAAATCTTGGAAGGACTTCACCCAGAAGAAGCTAAGATTCTTTGCCTAGTAAAAGATAAGCGACTTTCTGAACAATATAAGATTACTTACGATGTTGTTAGGGAGGCATACCCCGATATTAAGTGGGGAGGCCGTTCGTGAGTGCTGTTTTAGATGTTAATGTAGAGGAAAAAGGAATGGGAACTAATAATATTAATCCTAATGATCCCTCTGCATATGGATGTCAAATTCTGTTAGAAAAAACAACAATAGAAGCAGCAAACGATAAAAGTTTTCCTAACGATGCTAAACTTATTTGGTACGTTGTTGATGGACAAACTTATGTTGATCTAACTCGTTGTAAAAAAAAGGTAGATCTTTTTGATTTATATTATGACAAGTATGGTCCTGGTGCTGTTCAGAAAATTGATTTTGGATACGGAACTGTAAGTCCCAAATTGTGGGGGTATAAATCACCAGATAAAAAGAAGAAAAAATGAGTGACGAACTTCTTAAAGAACAAATAAATGCTCTGATTAGAGATGAAATTCAAGATGTCATTAATGACTATGTTGACATTAAAGAACAAACAAAGGAAACCAAGCTTGGGTTTTCTAATGATGACGATCAAGAATTGAAAGTAAACATCTCTAATAAAGAAATTGATAAACTTATCAAGCAATATAAAAAAATTAAAAAGCAGGAGAAATCTAACCTCTCTCAAATAAAGAGACTTGGGTTAGTAGATAAGCACGGTAAACCATTGAGTTGACAACCGTCTTAAATAGTATTATGATTTAAGTACGTGTAACTCTTATTATGAACTATAAACCATACTCACCTGAGTGGCATAGGTATCGCTATCTAAAAGAAGCGATTGATAAGTATCTCGATGACTATGTTGATCCAACGTTTATCATGGACGACATTAAGGACATTCTTCATATTCGTTCAGAGACAGCGTATGATGAATTTCAACGAATCAATCAACTAGAGCACTATCTATCGGATAATTAAAATGCTTTCAACCCAATACAGGTTACGATTAGAAGCAATCTGCGAAAAGATTGTGGCACAGGAATCGGTAGGTTTGGAGGATATGATTTGGGCAGAGAAACTTGCTAAGGCAAATACTTCTGCCCGTGAGATACTTAAAAGAGCAAGAGGCCGTGCTGCCAATCCTGATATGGTAGAGGGTAGTATGGACGACTTTATGAATAAGATGGGTTTGGGTGATCCAGATCCATCAAATCATCGTACTGGTTTTGGTAGTGCTGATGAGATTGTAGACTGGTTCAATGAGGACCGCCCTGACGATTGGAGGCAACGTGACTGACAAACTAACAGCAGTAATTTACTCTAATGGTAGTCAAGAGTGTGAGCGCATGGCTATGCTCCTTGAATCTACTCCAGGAGTAACTGAATTTCATGAGTATTTGCTTGGTGTAGATTTTAGTGATAAACAGTTCCGCATGGAGTTTGGTAAGAATTCAACATACCCCCAATGTGCTATTGGTAATAAGCATGTTGGTAGTCTTAAAGAAACGCTTCAGTACATGAGCGACAAAGGAATGTTCCTTTAAGAATCGTAAAATTGTATCACATTTTACAAAAGAAACTTGCTATATAGTTTACTGGAGGGTATAATACCTCTACGTTCATCCAGAAAACTGGACGCAAGTAGGACGACGCGGAACGGAACGTTCATCCCATAAGGGACGCAAACGCCGCCCGAAGGAACGGGATTAACCATCTCATTTCTTTGGAGTAAACCAATGTCTAAAGTCGTTTATCGTGGTCAAGCATACGACACTGTAGAGCGTCGTGAGCAAAGACAAGCACAACAGCAACCTCAACAGCACAACGAAGCCTATCGTGGCATTAAGTTTGTTAAGGAGGACAAGTGATGAAGAGAATCAACGTGCTTCAACTCATTAAAGAGCAGAAGCAAAAAGAAGATCGTCGTCACAATGCTCAACTCTGCATGGCAGGTAACTGTCAAGTTAAGGTGAAGTAATGCAAAATTACACATATCATTATGATGATATGGATAAAGACAACAGGCCACCCGCTTGTTATCAATTAACTTATAGGGGTTGCAACTATTGGTCATGTTATCTCGTTCACTTGGACGAGTGGTTTGAAAATCTATTTAAATCAGAGGGTTCTTGAC
>Ga0196899_1001119_pt1 | contig 13436 bp, 17 predicted proteins | sample VirMetDEL_Sep_01_FD_169095 | JGI IMG/M metagenome (GOLD analysis project Ga0196899, IMG submission 169095) | Aqueous microbial communities from the Delaware River and Bay under freshwater to marine salinity gradient to study organic matter... | ecosystem: Environmental > Aquatic > Marine >... | reverse complement strand
GTGTTTTATTACAGGAATACTATCTATAGTAGCGATTCTTATCGTGTCGCTTGTTTTAACGACTTCTAAGCCCTTTTTAAGAGCCTTCTGATAGTGATACTTAGCAGAGCAAGAGAAAAGCGCTAAAACGCAAAATAAACTATAAATTTTCATATTCTACCTGTACGTTAAATGATGGGCATGCCTTGTTGGCGAATTCGTTGTGTCCATGAATGGTCATATCCTTATTGTATTTATAGATCAATTCATGCATTAATTTAATGAGACTATCCTTCTGCGCTTGTGTTCTTGTATCCTTTGGATGCTTCATATCTTTATCCATGCCTCCCACATAGCAAATTCCGATGCTATGTTTATTTTGGTTTGAACAATGAGCGCCTGGCTTGGCTATTGGTCTACCTGGCTCAATAGTCCCATCAATGTGTATAAGGTAATGATATCCGATATCAGAAAATCCTCTTCTTAAATGCCATCTTCTTATATCCTCTACATCATGATCTCTGCCCTCTGGAGTTGCTGAGCAGTGCAATATAATTTTATTGATCTTTCTCATTTATCTTTTTAAAATCTTGAGTAACCTCCTTTGCTCTCGCAAATAGGTTTTTTAAGGATGCCCATAAATCGATACCCTTAACGGCCTTATAGTTCTCATTAATGCTTATAACCTCAATAGACACCAATACCAGCGCTAAGGCTTTAGTAGTTAGCATATCAATACTAAAAAATGTAATAACAATATCATTTACTATAAAGTAATCTATCAAATAGAATAGCATGACCGTGGCCTCATATAATAGAATCTTAGAAACAATATTGGATAATCTTCTGCTGGTAATAGGTTGCTTTAATTTACGAGCTTTCCATATTCCTGTAATAGTATCAAATATTACAGATAATGCGATTAGGATCAATATACCAACAATAGGTAAAAAAAACGAACAAATAATAGCCATTAGTTTAGTTGAATAGGTTTGTAATTTAGTTGTTAAAAGTAAGACTTGTGTTTTCATGTTATAGTTGTTCGTTCAAGATATAACTCATATAAATTAATAGATAAGCACCAAGCAATTTTACGTGTAATTCTGTATCTGTTACTATCATTACAAATCCAGACGCATAACCGAATACAAAATATAATATTGCAAGTATATTAGTATGCATTATTCTACAGGTATTGGTTCAGACCATTCTGGCGTTTGCATAAGTGCCAAAGCTTCTTGGTGTGTTAATTCAGAAACAGGCACTACTGAGCCGTCAGTTATAAAAGCTGGCGTTGTATTCCACTTAATTATAAATTCAGTATTAGCTAAATTGTAGCGTAAAGTGTCTGCGCTTGTTTCTCCTATTTGTGAAAAGTCTATGCTTGCCAAATCAGTTGTGTTTATTATTGCGTATGTGCTAAAAGATTTAATCATTTTAATTTATTTTAATTTATTTTAATTCGTTTTTATGTAGGTACATCAGTTAAAAATGGTTCTGGATTTCCCATAAATGCATCAACTCCACTACTTCCGTGATTTATTAAAGTTGGTTGTGTGTCACCATCGCCACATCTTAACCAAACTAAACTATTGTATGCAGTTAAACTTGTAGGCAATCCATTATTATAAATTGCTGTTATTTGTGATTGACTTAATTCTGTTTCATATAAACTAAATTCATCTATTATTCCTGTCCAAGAATTTCTTGTATAACCATTTATGTTAAACCAACCTAACCTCATTAATGTAGGTGTAAAAGTGTCCCACCAAATTGTTTTGTCTGTTGAGATTGAAAAAGTTTGAGCAACGAAAACCCCATCTATATATATTTTTGGCTCTGTTCCGTTATGCGTCACAACTACGTGTGTCCAACTTGTAGAACTTAAAACAGAATTATCAGTTTTTAAATTCCATTGAACAGTTGGGTTTATACGGCATTGTGTATTGATTGTTCCATCACTATTACTTACAATAATTAAATAATTTCTATAACCTCCGTTATCAAATACAACAAAAGAACGATTATCAGTTAAATCCGGCTTTATCCATACGCTAATACTACCAGTGCTACTTGTGGTAGAAACACTTTGATTTACGTAAGCATCAATGCCATCAAGTTCTATTGATTTAGTATTAGAAAAAGACGAACCACCTGTTCCTGTTAAGTTGGTTTCTGGACTCCAACTATCCGCACATACTTCGCCAAAGTCTATGGTATTATTTGTTGGTGCTTTACCGAAGCCATTAGTATTATTAACTGCACCTTGTCCGTATCCTATTGTATTTGCCATATTATTCTCTTATTACTATTTGCCAAGATTCTATTGTTATATTAGACGTTGAATCATTATTAGCTACATAAAACTGCAAGTAATTCATTGCATCAATCTGAGTTGCATAAGTCATTGAAATAGTACCTGTTGTACTTGCTACGTCTGTTTTAGTTTCACTTGGTGCTAATTGACTTCCGTTTTTATAAACGAAAAAGCTAAATTCATCACTACCACCTCCAGACTTTTGAAAAGCCATAGAAACATGAATACTTACATAAATAGATTTAGTGCCTAAATAAGTAGCTTGACCACCACTTGATCCACTCCAACGTACTCGTTCAGTCTGAGCATTATTGTTTCCTGTATTGATAGCAACAGGTGTTCCAATTGTTCCTATAGTTGTTGCAGTAGTATTACCACTCATAGTCATTAATATACCTGCTCTACTATCCAAAAGACCTTGGTTAGCCATTATATCAAAGTTGTAAGTATACGTCTGCTGATAATCTGGCTTACCACTTGTTTCTGGCAAAAACAAACTACCTGTAGTCAATCCAACATCTATAAACGTATTAGAGCTTATCGTACCAAAAGACGTTGTACTTGCTGAATTTATTTCAATTCCGTTCTGTGTTTCCTCTGGGTGTACTATTGAACTATTGATATTGATAACTGCAAAACCTACATTATCAACGCCATTTGCAAGTAATTCAATCATTGATGCAGTTGAGTAAGTTGTTGCAGTAGCTTCATCATACCAATTATAGAACTCACAAGAACTTATTTCAAGGTGTCTAACGTCTTTAAATTGAAAGCCTATACTTCCTGTACTATACCAACAAATAGAGTTGTTTAAATCGACTAATTCGAAGCCTGTAATTGTCATTAAATCATAACAACCTCTAAACTCACAACCGAAAATCTGTAATACTTTAGTTCTTCCGTAATTATTTGCACTAACACCAGCAGTATAATTAATAGCATCAAGTATTTTACCTGTAGTAGTAGTAGTGAATCCTACATTTTGAATACTAAAATCTACGTCAGTAATATCAAATAAAGTACCTGTGCCTGTGTATTGTATTAAATCTTTTGTTCTATCCAGGCCTATAATCTTTGAGCCGTCATTAGTTACCGTAATTGTGCTACTTACTCTAATTAATCCACGAATAACATAAGTAGTGTTCGCCGCTAAAGTACTTGGTAAATGTGTATAGTCTGTTACTTCGACAATATTAGTACCGTTAGCAATACGAATCATTTGACCACTTGTAAAAGTTAAGCTATCCGTTAACGTAGCAACTCTTGTTGTGCCTATTGTACTATCTCCAGAATATAATGTAGTAGCGCTTGAGCCTCCAGCGAGCTCTGCACCTGTAACATACTTGGAAACGTATCCTCCAGCGCCATCATCTTCTGAGATAATCAGTAAATCCGTTGTATCTAAATTAGCACCCTTTGCCGTTAGATCGCTTATCTTGATTTCTGCCATAATATTTATTTAAAAACGTCTCTAAACGCTTTACATTTTTACTCTTTGCTTGATACTTCTTTTTCATAAAACCCAGCCAGGAAAGTTATTATCAGTACTCGGATAAACATCTCCATTTGAGTTAGTACTATACTCTGGAAATAAATTACTATTGCTACATATGTAATCTATAAATCTCTGCCTATAATGCTCTGCCGTTTGCCTTTCCTTTTCTCTCAAAAAATCTACCTCTTCCTTACTTAATGTTTCGCTATTTTCTGATCCGTGTTTATATATGCCTTTATTGCCAATAGTATATGCACCATAAGGCAAATATTCCACCATCGCATAGTGAATTAAGGTAGGCTTAATGTATGTAGTAAGTAGATTAAGATATGGATCAGCCAAAGTTCCAGCTATTATGTCCGCCTGTATCTTTTCCAACAAATCCGTTCCTGTCATTGACTGAATGTGTATGTCCTGTGCAATGCTGATATACTGAATGAACTTATCTGTGTCCACATTACCATTCATGGATGTGAATTTAACAACGTCTGCTCTTGATATTAATAATGCTTTTGCCATGCTTAACCTTTATAATTTGGATGATGTCCTTTATCTCCTCTTGACCATTCTGTCTGGGCCGCTCTTTCTCTTCCTCTTGGCGTAGGCATGTAAGACTTTGGTATACTTTCTACCTCTGCTGAACTACTTAGCGCCTTATCCTCATAATATGAGCCATCTTTTTTCTTTTTCAGCTTATACAAGCGCTCGCTCCAATAATGTCCACAATTAACACCGCCCTTAAATTTGAACAGATCATAAGCTTGCCCTTTATGGCCTAATTCTCTATTAACGCCTTCTCTGGATGCCTTATCTATATCCTCTAATCTGTATACTACTCCGCTATTTGTTCTCTGCATCATTTTAACGCAGAAATTTCTACTCTTACCTGGCCCTCCTAAGCCTTTAGTATAACTATATCTTACTTTGTATACTGATTTATCTAATTGGCTTGATCTACTTGGAAAGGATTTAATTACTTCTGCTAATTTTTGCAATGTACTTTTATTCTTTTTTTCGTAGTCTGCAATCCATGTATCTACATCGCTATTATTATCGCTATATGCTCTCTCCTCTACTAATTCCCATACATCGCTAACCTCTTCGCCTTCTAAAATCTCTAAGATGCGCTCTCCTTCCTTATCTGAGAAATCCTTTTGTAATTCCAAGCCTGTTTCCTCTTGCGCTTGCTCCTCCGTTTGTACATTTTCTAAATCAACAAACTCTAAAGGCTTTAATGTCCTAAAGTATAAATTAAGGCTCATGCCATTATATGCTAATATCTGCTCAAATGCATCTAATAATAACTCTTGCATAGGAGCAATTACCATATTTGAAAAGAGCGCAAAGCTATCTCTTAACTCATCTGCATTACTTGAGAATCCATTAGAGCTCGCAATTCCAAATAAGAGAGGGCTGGTTACGTTATGGCTAAGCATGATCTTTCTTAAACACTCCTCACTAAGCGTTTGATATAAATCTGGAGCATCATTTACGGGCATTGAGTCTACGGTTGTCTTAGATTCTGAATTGTTATTGAATGCTACAATAACCTTCTCTCCACTCATGCCTGTTAATTGGCTCAATACCTTATTTTTAATTAACCTTTGTTGTTCATCCGATGGTATACCATTGTTGAAATTAACCACACTGCGGCCAGAGAATCCATTCTCCACCTCGTTAATTAAGTATTCGCTGATATCTTCCTCTAAAACCGTATAAGGAATTCCGCCTGTGTAATCCACGTGGGCATAGTACTTTAATCCTACAGAATAAGGCTTTACATAAAAGATTTCAGATGCTTCATTAGAGCATCCAAATGCTGGAATGCGCTTAGGAACATAATTCTTTATATCGCTCCAGTCATCTGAGTAATAATAACCTTCGATTTTGCCCTCTTCATTGCACTTTTCGGCACGCAATAAATGGACAGGTATATGATGCACCTCTGCAATTTTTTGCCTATCCTTAGTATAGATTATTTGCATAGCACATTGGCCTAATAATTTTAAATCAGTAACTAAATGCCTTACACAATCCTTACGCAATAGCGCCATCATATGCGCATACTCATTAGGCTTTTTTGAGGCATCTGTAGCTGACAAGCCTCTACCATATACCAGGCGACAAATATTGTTAATAATAGCATTATTAGTTGTGCTATTTGTATATCTATCGATGAGATACTTAAAATAGTTATTGTCCTCGCCATATTCTACCCACTCCTCTCTCTTGGATTCTTTTATTACAGGAGCTTCATAGCCAGATAATTCGAGTATATGTATATTATCACTCATAAATTATAAATTCATTACTGCTTACTTGAGAAACGTATTCCCCATTATTAACACTATAATTGACTACAGGAGATTGATCAGTAACAAAAATTCTATCCTTATGCACTACCTGGCTACCATTTCGAATTTCTAAAGTATAGAATTCATTATTAGATAAGCTAAAACTGCCATTTACAAATGAGGCATTTATGGTATCATAATAATCTCCATTAGTAGAACTTGTGATAGTTATTTCCGTTTCCGTATTACTGCTTTCTCCGATTACATACATACCATCATATACTTGGCTTCTGGGTATAAAACTTATACTCTGCTCCGTTAATATTGGTTGTAAAATAATCATCTTATATATATTACTGAATTTTGCATTTTTTGTTTCTTATTTGTTTTTACATACAAATAATATTTTAATTATGCAAATGGCCAAATACGCATTTTGGTGCGTTTTAACGGCACTTTACAATAGCTGGCATATCTATACATTAAAAACTTGAGATATGCGATTAAATTAAAATTCCACTATTCTAATCAAAATAAATGATGAGTATTTAAACACAAAAAGGCGCTCCTAAAAGCGCCCTTCTGATTGTGTTATGATAGGAATATAAGAAAGAATCTTAATTAAGAAGTAACAATAACGGCTGGATTTGCACCAGAATCTGCAAAAGCAAGTGCCAAATCAGTTTCATTGTTTACGTCAATAAAGTTAGCTGGCAATTCTTCTTGTGCCGTGAACGTCAATGAATAACCATTGAAGTCACCTAAAGCAGCACCTGTAGAAATTTCTCCAGCACTTACGTCAGCACCTTGGTCTAATCCCATTAAAAAGAATTGGTCAGTCATTGTACGAACAACAATTCTTGGTCTACCATAAGCCAATAACTTTACGTTTTTGTGTGTAGCAAAATCTTGTCTTTTAAGGTTAGCTACTAAAGTTTGTTCAAAGAAAGTAGTACCATTGTCACGACTTGAATTAATAGAAGTAGTGAAACTATTTGCAGTAGACTTTAATTCGTATTTATACAAATTTAAAGTTGCAGCTGGTTGCCACGTATCAATTACGTCTGTATCAGTTGTGTCATAAACTACGTTGTCACTATTTAAATCGTCAAAATTAATGAAATAGATTGCCTTTAAACCACTAACCGAATCTTTGCATTGTTCAATTCTACCATTTGTAATATCACAAGACATATTTTAAAGTTTTATGAACAAAAAAAGGAGAAGGCATTTTACCTCCTCCTTACTTCGTTCTGGTTAATATTATGAATATAGAACTATATCAGATCCAACTCCGATTTGAGCTCCACAAGCCATTCTCATGATTACACGAACATGGTCGCTTCCGTCATACTGACTTACATCTATAACGCGTGCCTCTTGTGTATCGCTTAATAGTGAACATCCAAAGAACAAGTTAGATGCTTGAGCAGCCATTGCAGTATTAGCAGCTAAACCTTCAGCCATAAATAATGGAATACCATCGAAAGAGATAGCAGCACCATTAGAATACCACATTGTACCTTTATTATCTACACCATTTGCTCCAATTGTAGCCTGGAATCCTCCAAGTGCACGAACATAAGCGGCCATTATATTGCGTGATACATAAATTCGTGTATCCTCTTTGCCGTAAATGTTAGTATTTGTATTCATTGAGTCCACAATTTTTCCGAGCTCATCGATTACGTTTCCAGCAGTAACAGTAGTACCTGTAACGTCATTAACAGTTCCATCAGCAGTAGCCAATGTTACAAGTCCATCGAACTGACCAGCAGTCGCATCAACTCCTCTCCATAGAGATACTTCGATTTCTCCAGCTACTTTAGATGCTGCATAAGCCAATAGATAATCTTCAAATGATTTAGGTAAGTTATCAAAAGATGAGAATCCCATCTCTGCTGCTTGCCAATTTGAATGAAATTGAGATTTACACAATTGTAAGTTCAATTGGAAGTCCTCAACTTCTAAAACCTTCTCAGTAAGTGTAACAGTTGCTCCTTCTGTTTGGAAATCGCATGTTGCATTAGCCAATAAAGCTGATGTAGTTAAGTTCTGTAGAACTTCTTTGTGTTTGATATTTGGCATTACGGTAACTGCTCCTCCATCGATAGAAGGTGCAGAAAGTAAAGCCGCGCTGATATATTTTCCAGCGAATTCGCCAGCATAAGTGCTGCCTGTGATTGTTGGGTAATCTGCCATTTTATTTTATTTAAAAATTTATTACTTATTTAATTTTTCATATACTCGATCCATAATAGTTCTTGGTCTATTTTTACCGAATACATATTTTTCTTTTTTCTGTACGTTTTCTGGATTGTAAGAAATAGGCTTATCTGCTGGCTCATCGCTTGACAATTCCACCTCTTCCTTCTCAGCTACAGGCTCAGATACTTCTGCCTCATTTGTAGGCTCTTCAGTAACTTTATCTGAACTTAACTCTTGAATTTTAGCTTTCAATTCTGCATTCTCTTTTTTAAGATTTTCTATCTCTGTAAAGAATGTCTCTTTTACGATAGATTCAACGGTCTTTTTGATAGGCTTAGCCTCTGCCATCTCTTCCTCTTCCTCCTCATATTCTTTCTCCTCAGATTTAGCCTCTTCCTCTACTACTTCCTCTTCCTCTTCTGCCTCTTTAATCTCTGCTATAATACCCTCTTCAGATACTACTAAGATTTGGCCATCTTCCATTTTATAATCTCCAACAGGTAAAGGAATCATTTGCTCATCTTCTGTAACGATCATTATTTCCTCTCCTGGCTCAAATGAATCGGCCTCTACGATGGTAACTCCATCCTCTAATTTTCTTTGCTCTAATTTAACCTCCATTCCGAGCAATTCTCTTACTTTGTTTAATATAGTTCTATTCTCCATTTTTAACGTTTTGTATATATATTACTTTATTTACTTTTTTTTGTTGCAAATTCGTGTTTATGTAGATGCCAAACAGGTATCACAATCTGCGTATAAATCAACGCTTTCTAAATGCAATCCTCCACCATCTACCTCCTCCACTACGCTATAGCATCCATTATGATGAGCATTAGCATAATTCATAAAATATACTGCTCCTATTGTTAAAGTAGCATCATGTATATGCACATGATGGGTATGATCATCAGTACATTTTTTTACGAGATATTTATTAGCACCTTCTGGCACTACTTCGCCATTACCAAAATTAAATCTTTGGGCATAGATTGATCCATTACAACAATCTACAGAATAAGTACCATCTTTACATAGGCATGCTTGCCTTCCTCCTAATACTCCTGTCTTACTTTCCTTCACTATCTATCTGCTTTAATTTTCTTTGCGCCCATTCCACTCCTTCAGTACCTCCCCAAGCTAACCACATCAAAGCGCCACAATCTTCTTTAGGATTGCCATCACTATTTTTTTTATGGCGAGCAAAGGCGCTCATCCTGGCGATGGTTTCTCTTGAAATATTTTCACCTTTAGCTAAACTGGATGCTCTTTGCCAGCCTACCAAAGTTCCACATTTTATGCCTGTTTCATCTTTTATACGGATTGCTCTTTTTGCATTTTCGCTGGCTTTTTTAGGATAATCATTATAAGTTTCCAATTCCACATTGAGAATCTCTTTTAAGTATGCTATTTTATCCTCTTTATCATCAGAGCTCATGTTATATTTGTCTGCGAAATACCCCTCTATACTGAATCCTTTAACGTCTCCAGAGCGTGCCTTCTCATATAACTCCTTATCATCGATTTTAGCGGATACCATCCATGTACCTACAGGAACATCTAAGCCATACAGCGCAGTTTTATCCTTGTCCTTATTTTCTACGATCCAACTCTCCACGATAGTGACGCCATTAATCTTATCCTTATGCTCAAAGGTTGCATTTTTATGATTAGATTTTTTAAAGAATAATTCAGATGCTTTTCTTACGGTCTTTTTAGAGAAATAGATATAATACTCATCTCCAGACTCTGAGCGCCTATATATGCTCTTGTCGGGTATTAGCGCTGGTCCCATGAGAATCTGCTTTTTAGCATCTATCTCCTTCAATTGTAATTCGTGTTTATTTAGCGCTACAAAGTTGCTCTCAATCGCTGGTTGCTCTACCAATGAGATAGCCTCTATTCCGCTACTCTCATCATTTTCATCTATGATTAACTCGATTATTCTCATAATAATATTACTTAATTAGCCTTATAATGTTGCATTTTGCACTCTATTCCTATCTAACGCCTGGCCTGTTGTAACCTCTCCACTTACTACATAAGCCTGCACAGGTTGTTGCTGAAGTTGAGCCAACTGATTAATGCCAGATTCTCCCACTACGTTAAATTGTGGACTAATAACCTCTCCTCCTCCAGCACCTCCTCCACCTAAATCCCCTCCACTATCTAATGGCGCACTTGCTCTAAGTGATGCGATACCTTTTGCTGCTGCTGCTACTGAAGCTGCAATACCAATACCAGCACTAATTTTATTTGCAGTAATTTCTGCCGCTGCCAAAGCTAAACCGCCAGGTATAGCTGCATATTTTAACTTTGCCGCTGCGTTTGCTGCTTGTGTGCTTATAATGATTTTTGCAATACCTACGGCATTTTCTGCTGCAATTGCCAAAGCCTGTAGTTTATTGTTTTCTCCAGCTAAATCTTTAAATAAAGCAATGCCAGCTTCTACGTTTGCTATTTGTGCATCTTGTATGTCTTTTTTAGCCTGTGCAACCGCTTTATCAGATTCAATTATTTTTTTATTGGTTTCAACTGCGTTGTCTAATATTGCAAGATTTTTAGCTTTTTCTTTTTCTACTTCTGCTTTATTTGTTTCATCTACAAAATTTAAAAGTTCAACTTTATCGCTTTTTTCTTCTTCGTAATATTTTTTTCTTATTTCTTGCTCTGCTTTTAATTCTAAATCAACTAATAAGGCTCTTAATTCTTTTTGCTTTTCTCCATTACCTTTTATTTGCTGTCTTTGGCGCTCAAATTTAATTCTATTTTCCTCTAAATCTTTTTCAAGTCCATCCTTTTGTAATTCTAATTGAGCATCCTGTATTTGCCTATCTAATGCCTTAATATCCTCAACATACTTTTTGTAGCTTTTTGTTTTTTCTTTATTGGCATTTATTGTATTTATTTTTAATTGATTGTTAGAATCTGCTATTTGCTGATTACTATCTCTGATGGCTTTATTAAACGCATCGATTTGTTGTTCAAATTGTTTAGCTTCTTCACTTTGTCCATCCAATCGTCTTTTTAATAGTCTTATTCTTTGTATCTGACCTTTTGCGTATTCAATATCGCGTTTGGCTTGTTTTATTGCACTAAGTTCCTTTATTTGTTCTAATATAGCAACATCTTTACCCTCTGCCTGTAATAATGCAATTTGCCTATCTCTTGCTTTTTGCTCATTATCAAAATTCTCTCTTCTTAAAGCAGCTAATTTTGTCTCTCTTTCAATCTCTGCTTTTGTTCGTTTTCTTTGTGCTTCTGCTCTTTTGATTCTTGCCTCTTCTCTCTCCTCTTCCTCAAAATTGGTAATACCAATCCAATCAGCGAAATCCTTTAATCCTTGAATAACTGGATCAAATACGCCTATTAACTTTTCAAAATTAGCTATCAACAAACCTATACCTACAATCAATGCACCGATTCCTGTAGATGCTAAAGCTATTCTAAACAACTTTAATGCTCCTGTAGTTGTTCCTGTGACCGTAGCGTATGCCGCAGTTGCAACGGTAACCGCTTTAGTTTTTGCAGACTTTAAAGTAAGCATTAAGGCGCTCTCTTTCTCGAATGCAGTTGCTACTTGATTAATGCTATTCATTAACGTTTGCGCTGCTTGGAGTTTAACAAGCGTTTCTCGTAGCTTTTCGCTTTCTACTCCACTTAATGCCATTGCAGATTGAATACCACCATAAACGGCCACTCCTGTAGCCACCCCTTGCATAGCACCCTCTAATGTTTTTTGATCATCTGCTAATCGCTTAGTCTCATTCTGAATATCTACATATCTATCACGAAGCGCAGCAGCTTCCTCTAAAGCTTTACGACCAACAGGAGTTTCACGACCAGCACTCAATGCAATGGATTGATAAGCCTGTATCTGCTTATTCATATCCCTTACATTTAAAGGCGTTTCTTTTACTATTCGATTGATATCCTCAAGTTGTTGGTCAAATGGCTTACCACTTTTTAAGACGGCATCGTATGCATTCTTTGTTTTCTTAAGTTCTTTATTATAGCTGTTAAAACTTTTTTCTGCCTTATCGGCATTCTGTTTTATGTTAATATTAATTTCCTTGTTTTCAGCCATTGGATTCTGCTTTTAGTTTTTTTAACATTTGTTCACGCTTCTTCTGCTTATATATCGCCTTCAATCCTGTCTCATAACTATACAATCCTTTCGCTATATGTACATTCTCTGATGCCTCATAAAATTCGTCTATTTGTAGTAAATCTATTATATGTTTAATCATGGATTTTGAGTTAAATAAATTTGTGTTGTTTGTACTATGCCATTCTGATATGTATAGGTAACGGTCAAAGTATAAATGTTAGCATCATTCTGCTCTGTTTTTATTCTATCTGCTAAATCTTCGGTATTGACATAATCAGCATCATCCTCCGTTTTTAAGACGTTTGTATTATCATTAGCTGGAACGCATACCTCAACAAATCCATCACTTGTTAGCGTAGATGGACTTATAGTTACTCCAGCATCCGATGTAGTTATATCTGCTTGAACACAATTTACAGGCAATAGTATTTTTACATCTACGCAATTGGCATTACTTGGAATAGGTATAGGCCTTTCTTGAGGCACATCTGGATCAGATAATACAGGCCTAAAATCATTTATTAATACAAAATCTACATCTCCACTATTTAAGTTGGATTTAATCGATTCTATAATATAGCGCTTATCTCTAATAACTATCCTATCATTCAAGCGCAAACTTGTAAGAAAACTTACGGGCAAATTAGCCTTTAAAGTTGTACGCCTATTCTTGAGGCTGAATAGATTGCTTAGATATCCGAAATAATATTCAGCAAATAATGTATTCTGCTCTGGAACTAATGTAAATGTACTTATCTCTGCATTGAAATTTAAAGTATAATTTTCTCCATTAAGAGTCATATCCTGTCCAAATGGCATGTATTCCGTTAGATTTTGTATTGCAGTTGGAAAGCTACCATCATCATATCTAAATGTTGCGCTGGTCTCATCATACATATACAACAACATAGGATTAGGAACATACTGATTGAAATCCTTATCTATAGTATATCCTACCTGTAAATTAGTACCTGTAAATTTATTGAATTGCATATTCTCAAATGGCTGCTCAATCTTATACTCTCCTCCATC
>Ga0196899_1001107_pt1 | contig 13495 bp, 12 predicted proteins | sample VirMetDEL_Sep_01_FD_169095 | JGI IMG/M metagenome (GOLD analysis project Ga0196899, IMG submission 169095) | Aqueous microbial communities from the Delaware River and Bay under freshwater to marine salinity gradient to study organic matter... | ecosystem: Environmental > Aquatic > Marine >... | reverse complement strand
GAAATGTATCGCTCATAACTTACTATACCTAATTTTTACTTACTTAGCAAAAACATATCGAGTTTATATAGCGTCTCTTTTACCCACACATCAAAGTTTCTTATAACACCAGACATTCGATCTTGAAAGAATAGCGACTGTAGTTTCATTTTTGATAACCGATTAGTCTTGTCCAGCTGACTTATGATTGATAGCTTTTTGAGTGGTGAAATGTCGACGTCTCGTAGCGACATTAGCATTAGATTTCTTTCCAAGATACTCTCCGATTCTGCGATAGCCATATACTTCTTACTCTTAGGTTGCTGCTTTGCTTCCTCGATAATTTGCTTTACCGATAACCTTTCATCACCACCTAGGTTAGGATATAACTTCAACAGTGTTTTTAAGCCTACACCATCTACTCCAGGTATATTGTCTGAAGCATCTCCAGTGACTGCTCTATGTAGTACAAAGTTCTGAGGTGTGATGCCGTATTCATCTAACACATCGGATGCATAATACAGCTTCTTTTTCGTAGGACTCCATACTTGAACTCTTTCATTTATCAGCTGCAGAAAGTCCTTATCTGAGGACATGATGTAACACTGCTCCTGAAAGACCTCCTGAACCATATATGCAATTACATCATCTGCCTCAGCACCTTCAATTGTAACTACATCTATTGGCATATGTTCAAGATACTCAATCAATCGCAGCAATTGCCGCTTTTGTGATTCCTCTCCTTCTTCTAGCTCTTCCGATCTATTAAGTCTGATCTTGAATTTGCGAGATGCCTTGTACTCTGGGAAGAGATCTCTCCGCTTTTTCGTACCATTCTTGCCATCAAATACCACCACTACTCTTGTCGCATCAACTGTCTTGATCGCATGACCAATTGACAGGATTGTTCCTGATATACCACCTACATGCAGTCCATCGTCATTCGTAACCGGGCTTGCTGCATATGACCTAATAAATGTATTAAGGCCATCAACAATCAACACTCTAGAGTTTCTATTAGCTGCCTTGATTGGTTCTTTTTTTAACTCCTCCCAGAGTTTAAGGTATCTACTACTCATCAAAACCTACTATATCGTCGTTATCTACTTTAATTTCATTTGATTCCTCTGTATGCTTATACTTTGAGATTATGACGCTACACATCTTATCATACACATACTTTTTTAAGTCTTCATCAGCTTCCAGCTTGGCTACCCAATCCTTAGACTGAAACTTAATTTCTTCGCCTGTGTCTTCACGTACCAAAGTAAACCATGCACCTGCTCCGCTAAGCACCCCATACTCCTTGAGCAAGGTAAACCAGCTACCTAAGTCGTTGATGCCTGAGTCGAAGTAGATTTCGAACTTAGCCTTTTTGTATGGAGGTCCTAATCGATTTTTAGTTACGGTTGCTTCGGTTTCAACACCAACGATGATTTCTTTTGATCCGATCTTGGTTTTTAGTTTACCAACAGATTGTAAGCGAACTCTGACCGATGCATGGAATCCTAAAGCCTTACCCCCGCTCGTTGTGTACTTATCGCCAAACATCACACCCATCTTTTCCCTTAGCTGATTTGTAAATGCTAGGAGGATTCGTTGCTTGCCAATCATGTTTGTGATCTTACGCATTGCCTTACTCATAAGGATTGCTTTAGTTGTTGCCCAGCCATCCTTATCGTAATCTGCATCCAATTCAACTTTAGTTGTTGCTGCTGCTACTGAATCGACTACAATGGTTACCAATCTGTCCTTAGACGACTTGCGAATCGATTCGATGATATTCTCAATTGCTTCGAAAATGTCTTCAATCGTTTCCAGTGGTATGTACAGCATGTTAGCGACATCAACACCGATTGCCCTGAGGAATTCCTCACTCAGGGCATTTTCGGTATCGATATATACAGCAAGTCCTCCTTTCTTCTGGGTATTGGCTAGTAAGTGTGCCATGATCAGGCTCTTACCAGCTGCTTCAAGTCCTGTAAACTCTGCAATCCTACCTACTGGCAAACCGCCATTGGGTCTATTTGCAATTGCAAGATCTAAGGTGCTTGATCCGGTGGATACCCATTCGGTTAGATCGGTTGGTGTCTCTTCGGTGTTATCCAAAAAGTACACAGCCTTAAAGTCCTTAAACTTTTTGTTTAGTCCTTCAGCTAGGGTTGAAGCTAGTTCGTCCCTGCCGGCTATCTCTGTAACTTGCTTTTTTGCCATGATCAAAAGGGTGCATCAGTGGTTTCATTACCAAATAAGTTGTCGAATGCACTCTTTACATCAGACACGGTATTTGCCTTAGGTGCATTGCTGATTGGTGTACCAGCTTTCACTTTACCTTCATCACCTGAGCTTGGTTGTAGCCAGTTTTGCAATGCTGTCTCAAGCTCTTCGTAGGTTGGCTCTTCAAACAATTCAGTGATCTCCTTTTGCTCATTAACAATAAGATTAGCAATTGCTTTATCTTCTGTGGCTGGAGTTGTGTTGGGTTTCACTCGAATTGAGTAGCTTGGAAAGCCTCCTTCTTTGTCAGCTGCAATATGCTCCACTGTAATGTCTCGTCCGTTCATTAGATCGGTGATATCACCGTAGTCTGGATCGACTAGGAAGCCCATAAGATCTTGGTAGATAGTTTTACCAAATCCCCAAAACTTAACTCCCTCAGATTCTTCACCACGTACGATTACTGGTGCATAGACACGGAACTTTGGTGCGATCTTACGGCTCAGTTTCCAATCCTCTTTATCGCCAGTACGTTTTAGCTTCTCAGCAAACTCAACGATTGGATCAGGACGACCAAAAGAACTTGGTGATAGGTAAGTACGCTTTCCAATCTCATAATGGAAGTACAGCTCCATAAACGGATTGTCTTTGTTGTGTGAGTAGGGTACAATACGTACTTGAGATTTCCCTACTGGTGGTTTCCACTGCAAATCTCTGTTGCCAGTGTTACCTCCGCCTTTAGCGGATTGTTGCATTTCTTGCAATCTCTTTTGGATTGCGTCTAGGTTAATTGCCATAGATGTAACGATTTAATTGTTTATAACTTAACTATACTACTTGTTTTTCAATTATGCAACAGGTACATACTCTATTTTTACAAATCGACAGCCAGCTCCTCTGTCTGCCAATATTAGTGTATGTTCGTAGTTGCTCCAATCGACTGTGTATGTTTTATCTAATATACCACCATTTAATGAAATAATCAACGTGTTGAGTGCATTAATTGTATAAAAAGTTGTTGTCTGCCTCTTTTTGTTGATAGTTATTGTGTTTGGTAAAGTTGGTAGTTTTACCATAGTATTAAATACGCATATATAGTTTTGTGGTGTTTCGGTAAATCTATATAATTCGATCTCTTGTATTTGTTGACCATATGTTCTTCTAAGATCACCCACACTCTCGATTACTGCAGTCTCGTTTAAAAACGTGCATAACAAAGTCGTCTTCGCCATTCTCTTTTTACATAAATATTGCCGTATTCTCCCAAACGGCTAGTTTTGCGTAAGTTGGTCCAACTTTAATCTTAACTGGGTAGTCTTGTGTGTGTAATTCTTTTGCTATTGTTATAAGGGTTTCTTCAACTTGATCCGCTCTTACATCTAATAGTAAGGCATCATATGTATATAGCACAACCCTATCTAGCATACTAAACTTGGTCAGTACTTCTGTGTTTCTCTCAGTTTCAGTAAGCTGCATCATGTAATTAAATAATGTCTGCTTAGTTATAATTTGTGGGTAGTTCTCTTTGTAAAGTGGCCTGCCAGATATCGGTGCTAAAATATAGCCATCACTATCAAATTTGCTCCACATATCCGAAACATAGTCAACTATGCCTTTGAAGTACGGAATCGAAGTATCATCATCAGCACTGTATAGTTTGTAGAAGGTTTTGGTCTTTGCTGACTTAATTTGCTCGTCTGTTGGCGTATCTGTACTATAGTACTGCTCTGCTAAGTATGTGTACACACTCCTATCTGTTGGAAACTTGTACCCAATCAGCTCGGCAATAAGTCTAGGGTGGTACGATTCAAAATCCACTTCAATTAACAAACCATCCTCATATCTAGACCTTATCAATTCTCTACTTCCATCCTTTCTACTAAATGCTGCAAAGTTAATTCCTCCGTAGGCATTACTAGGCCTGCCTGTTGCTGTAAAAAAGTTATACTTACTATGTTCCAGCTTTCCGTCGTACATTAACCCCTTCGATTCAATTGTATGGAATGCTTCGATCTGCTTTTTGTAGAAAGTGTTTGAATCACGCGTCAATACAGGTTTATATGCGCTATATAGCTGTTCACAGTGGTCAAACCAGTGAGACTGCGGGAGAAGGAAGTTGACCCTCTTAGAATTAGGATATAGCCTTCTATAGAAGTGTTTTAGAGATGGTTCCTCATACTCATATTGGGTATTCCACTTGTTGTAATATAGGAATGATGCATCACTGAATTCACTCACGTCAACTCCTAAATACTTGAGGTATCTTAGGTCTGTTGCATATACTTCCTTATCGGCTAGAGATGCCCAATCAAATGATTCGTATGGAATCAACTCACCACCTACACCATCTTCGTTCTTGTAAAGATATAGTGGTTTGTTGTTGATATCGTGGGTGTAGTCTGATTGCTTTATAACATGAATGAATATCATCGTCTTCGTAACGTCTGTTTTAGTTTTGTATCGACACTTGCAGGTAGCTCTGAGAGTACTACGTCTCCAGTTGTGACTTCGAATTGTGGATTAAGTGCTGTTGGTCTTGCAAACTCAACATAATCTACAATCGAGGTAGCGAGTCCTGGTAATGTTGCACTTGCTTTGAGTACCTGCTCTCTATTGTAATCAAATATACCAATTATTTTTGATTCTTGCACCACTCCAGGTCCAAGTCTGTTTCGTACAATTTGCGACCTTATTGGTCCTGTCAGTTTCCAACTCAACTCTACAACACCATATAAACCTAAATCTATTAGATCCTGTCTCGATCTATACACGTCTTGAGATATTTCGTAGACTATTGCATCTTGCGCTGCCAGCTTTTGTGCAAAGTACCTTGCAAGATATCCAGCATTATAATCTTCTTGCTTCGGTTGTGGTGTAAAGTAATTGAAAAATGTAGGTACTAAAGGCTGGAAGTCTGCTGTAGTGTTATTTATATACTCAGCTATATTCTTGTCGGCTATAAAGGGTGTTAGTAATTCGGAGAATGTATCATGCTCTTCACCGGTATATCTAGCGTATCCGTATATGTGATACGGACCTATGTAGTTTTCACCATTGAGCATAAGTTCACCACCCTTTGTATATTTAGCATCTCTGCTCCTTTGTCTAGGATCTCCTTGATATGGTTGTCTTACTCCTGCCATTAGATTAGCTTTATAACGTCAAAGCTTCCATTCTTTATATATCTCGGTATTGTGCTTACGTTGGTTTCCCATTTACCGGATGCGATTGTATGCTCAACGGTAGTAACTTGCCATACCAACTGGTTATTGCCTCCTGCAGATATTTTATATCTTGGTGGCAGTCGGTCTAGTGTAATGTATTGGCCCCATGCAAATCCACCTACACCATCTAGGGTTAGCTGCAATTCAAATGGGAATACAAATGTTGGGCATGCCTGATTACCTTCTCTTTCGTCGCCATTTAATATACCAATCACTCTCTTATAGGCTTCAGCAGCTGAACTCACTCTCGAATCCTTTCGTTTGTAGTAAAGTAGAGCAACAGCTTTCTTAAACTTGCTTAGTGGGGTTTCACCCTTCTCTTTCTCATTACCGCAGTCTTCCTTTGGATCAGTGCTACTAGTACAACAGTTTTCGGCTGGCTTTTCGTCCTCTGCTTCGCGTCCTTGATTTGTAACCGATATCGTACCTCCTCCACTTTTCCTCAGCAATGTAAACCGTTCATTACAGTCTTTTGCATTTGCCGTACCCTTTGTGTCATTACCATAAAGTGCTTGAGACTTCATTGCATCTGTTAACTTGCTTGTTATCGATACAGATCGAGCTAGTGGTGCAAATGTTGGATTGCTAGAGCTGTTTAGAGTTGTTCTTATTTCTAGCACTTTAACCTTCGTATTTGCGCCTTTCATATCCATAACAGTAAGTAAGTTTGGTACCTTATTTGGCTTATCACCCTGTCTGTCTGTTATATTGACAATACCGAACTCCCAGAGATTGCCTGTTACATCGTTAACATCCTTTAGTAATTGCAGCATAAAGTCCGAGTACGTCCCTTTTTCATTTGCTTTGTAAACCTTATATGCATGCTTTACATTAATAAGAATTTTCCCCAGATAGCCTTCCTTCTGATTCCTTGGATTATAGAATTCATCGATTGTACCAAAGCTTTTAAGTACAGTCGGCTTCAAGCTATTTGCCGTTATTGGCTCTCCTACACCCAAGGCTTTTGTTAGACCGAGCGATATAACTCCTAGGTAATTTGAAACGGCCTTTGAGTCGAATGGAAGCTGATACCAGCTTCTCTCCTTGCTAATTTCGTTTTCGAGTTGTGTGTGCTTAACTAGCTGCTCATGTTGGCCTGGTAGTATGCATACGTAAGGATCTACAGAAACTGTCGGTATCCCAGTAACCCCACCAAAACTCACCCTCGGATCTAGGACTGGTATTGTCATGTACTCATCGCCTTTCGGATCAATGAATGTAAATCTACCATCCGCATTAAGTCCTCCTTTCTGCGTACCGGTAACTCTTGATATCAATATCGTCAGCGCTTCTAGTGTAATAAAAGCTTCCTCTGTTGATCGCTCCGATCCTTCTGTCATACCATCATCAATTTCACCCTTTTCTGTTCTGTCTATTGCGGGAAATTGAATGTACGCCAGATTTAGATCTCTTAATGTCGGACTGCTTGATATAACCTTTACAAACTCCGTACCATCAGAATCCTTGTCGGTTGCTCTGTTAATTGCCACAAGTGTTGCCTCTAGGTTTGATAAATTCTCATCAGGTACTGGATCATCTTCAGATCCATCCTTCTCAGTACAACTACATCCACAGCTTGCATCGTTAATTGGCTGAGACGCTAGTTGGGTTGCTGCACCGATGAACTCAACACTTAGTTTCCATAAGTCCCCTTCTAATGCATAGCTGAAGTTCGTTATAGGCCCTTGTATGCCATCGTAGTTAGCGTTGTTTTCTATCTTCCCTAGTATTGCATTGGTTGCATCTGTGTCTAATACGATGCCCTCTGAAATTGGTTCTTCGGGAGTTATTTCAGCTGCTCCTACTGACCAGCCCCACTCAGCTCGCAGCGATATACCTGGTACTGCTAAGTATGGTTCCCACTCCTCCAGCTGCTCTGTTGTGAAAAAAGTAATATCCACATTAACCTTTCTACTTGTCCCAATCTGCCCTTGCTTAGTTACCTTTATGTTAGTTACCGCTGGTTGTGATGGTCTTAGTGTGTTTGAATCATAGCCGCCACCTATATTTTTAAGTGGTGCATTACTGCTAAGGCTCTTAACAGCCGTATTGCCGCCAACACTTGCAAGACTAGTTATTTTAAACCACGGCTGTCTACTCTGAACCCATTTGCTATTTCCACTACCTGGATTTGCTAGCTGCTGAGATCTTTTCGCTAGTTCAACTTGTACAGCTCTAGGTACTTCTGCTCCTTGAAAGTAACTCATATTGTATTTTCGTTATTTAATCTGTCTCTAAGATTGCTTGGATCTGCTGGAATTACAAGCTGGATGCCTGGTGGTACTTTTAATGTACCTTTTCCTAAGCCATTAGCTTGTGCAAGTATCCACCACTGATTTTGATCACCATAAAACTCATAAGCAATACTGTCCAACGAATCTCCAGCCTTTGTCACTATATACGTATCACCTACCTTTGTTTCAATGGTTGGATATATAACACTAGTTGTTACTCGCTTTCCATTGCTATTTTTTGTTGTTGGTATTCCACTGTATCTATTTGCTGCCATGATTGTTATGCTGTGTCTATTAGTCTTTGACCATAAACTGGTATTGTCTTGCCTATTACGTTAAATTCGAGTGCTACATCAAACATCATAGGTCCTTGGAATATGTTTCCGTTATAGTTTGTTTCCCATGAGTACTCTGTAGGATTCATGTCGTATTTGAGGCTTGATATATTAACTGGCATATTCTTGAAATAATCCCCCACCGTTAGGTTGATGAATGGTGCTTCGTAGTACAAACCACTATCACCATATTTGGCACTATACACAATTTGAGCCAATCTATCAAGTTTTCTATGCATTATCTGCATCTCTCCTTCACTCATTGCTATTACCATAAATCCCAAAGAACCTCCTCTAGAGTTTCCTGTGTACAGCTTTAACTTATCAGGTCTGCCTATGTACGACACATCTTCGTAGCTTGCATTGAAGCTTTCGTTAAAACTTTTTAGGAAACTTCTAAACTGCAGAGAGATGCCGTCTCTAATGCTTGTAAATTTAAGAGTTACAAAGTCATCGCTCTCAGCTCCGACGCTTCTGTTAAGTGCATCTCCAGTCTGATTTGTAATCTGATACTTTTGTTGTGCTTCAGACTCAGCTTGCCTAATTGGGTTTGCTGCGAAATCGTTTGGATCATTTGCTACTCGTGCAATCTCTTCATACTGTCTAATGCCACTCTTCGCTGAGCTATATTCGTTGCCAGCACCATCTACACCACTAGATTCATTAGAACCTCTCCTATTTAGTCTTTCTGCTATAAAGTCGACGACTCCCTGATACGTGAACGCTGCTGCTGGATCTGGTGTTGCTAGTAATCTGACCGGTGTTAGTGTGTTTTCGATAACCGTAGTGGTACCATCTACGTTGAATTGGAGTTGATTTTTAAAGTTCTTGTAAGTCTCTACTGAATCATCTATCTTAGGTAGTTGACCTTTCTCTGTACTATAGTCTGCACTGGCTTCGTTTGGGTTTGCAGTTATTGGTCCTAGTCCTTGATTTGGTAGGTTTGTACCTGTTTGCAGTGGATATCTTGGACTGTTTCCGCCTATCTCAGCAGCTGCATCAACTGATGGCAATACTGCACCTCCATGCTTTAGTAGTGGTGTAATTCTTGAAGCAGCTCTATCCACTTCATATAATAGAATCTCTGGAGTTTTTCCAGTTATTGACAAAGGTACACCTCCTACAAAGACTAACGGTAAGGTTTTACTATCTGCTTGATCGGCAATTGACTGTGGTGTAAATTCGATAGGAAGATTACCTCCTTGGTTTATTATTGGATTAAATTCAACAGGATCTAATCCTACCTTCGGTGGTGTGATAATAACCGTATTTGGTGTTGTTTCTCCTTGTACCGGCTGGAAAGTAAAGTTACTTATCTGGATATAAGATTGCTGTGTATTGTTCTGCACTATTATACCCTGCAACCCGGAGATATCTTGAATCGGCAGTAAAGGTGTTGTACCGCCCAATTGTGGCTGAAAAGTAAAATTTGGTATTTGTACAATCGACTGCTGGATATTATTTGCCGTTATAACACCTTGTGATGGTGTGTAAACGAATGGTAGTATGGTTGTTCCTCCTTGAATCGGTACAAATGTAAACGGTAGCTGTGTTGTTTCTCCTTGGACTACTACTGGATCAAAAGGGATTATCTTTATGAAGTCTGTGTATAAGTCTGATAGAAAGAAGGAAGGTAAGCTAACTGTTGTACCTAGGTTGGTTTGCTTCAATCTATCTTCCAACGACATCTGGTCTGTGAAGTTTATATTAATAGTTGATGTTAGTCTTGATGTTGCTGAAAGTTGATTTACAATTTTGTATTCTTGTGGTACTGTATTTGCTCCAAGCGATTCTCTTAAACCTAACTTCAATTCTGCAGTTGTCTTCTCTTGAGCATTACCTACTATTCCTAGCTGAGCTGTTACTGATTGCTTAGCTGGTGGTTGTATTTTAATTACTCCTTCTCCTTGCTCTACTGGAGTTATTAGATTCTGTAATACTGCACTTCCTTGTACAATTTCAGGCTCAAATGGTTTAGGCAATTGCCCGCCCTGTTCGTAGGTTGGATTAAAGGCTACTGGTGTTGTCTGACCTTGTGTAGTAGGTTCAACAATAGCTTTTATAGTTGGGAGCAATCGCTCTTCTAGGCTTATATTTTTAAGTAGTTTTGCCATCTTATCCTCCGGTTACGTTTAATGCTAATGCTACAACTTCACCTACCTTTTGTCCGTCCATATTTACTACACCACCTTTTTGTATATCCGATCTCAGTCCTCTTATCTCTGTTAGGAGCTCATCCATCGTATCTGATTCTCCACCACCTAGTAGTCCACTTAGGGTATCTCCTAATCCGGAAAGTGCTGGTGCTACTACTCCTAACATTGTCAGTGCACCTAAGATTGGTAAGGCTGCATATCCTGCTACCGTTAGTGCAGTCAATCCAGCAGCCATGCCCATAAATGCTAGAGGTAGTGCTAGTAGGTTTTCAAATGGTACGTCCTTCAAACTTCCAACTAATTGCGCTAAACCTAGAGCAGCTAAGCCAATACCCGCTCCCATAAGCAAGAATGCTGCTCCAAGCGCAAGTAATGGAATTGCGACAGCAGATCCAGCAGCTCCTAATGCGCCAATTGCTGGTATCATTGTGTATAGTATTGCAACAAAACCACCCATAACAACAACCATAGCTCCAACTGCTCCTAGTATTTGTTCGCCTGTCAAATCCTTAAAAGAACTTACAAGCTGCGCCAATCCAACAGCAGCGAGAGCAATTCCGGCACCTACCATTAACATTGCAGCGCCAAATGCCAATAATGGGCCAACTGAAGATGCTGCACCTTTGCCCACTGACTTCATCGTTCCTGCTGTTTTTTGCTTGGCTTTTTGTAGCGCTCTCTCATTAGCTATCTCTTTCTGTTTATCCGCAGACCGCCATAATGATGCTACCTTATCAAAGGCAAAGATCGCTTTATCGGCTACAAATCCAGCTAATCTTGTTGCGTTCTTGGTACTTAGTAGCTGAATAAGTGTTAATACTAATAGGCCGTTTTCTTTGAAGAATCCTCCAACCTTTGAACTGTAGTCTGTTGCGTACCCTAAGATATTCATCCACGTACTTGCCTCCTCTCCGTGGTACTTGTTATATTCTTCTTGTGCATCTATTGCTTTAGTAAGTTGTTCAACAGTCATTCCGGTTGCTTCAGCCAATGCCTGTTTCTGCAGAACATTCATTTTTTCAAACTCTTCTTGGCTTCCTATGTTTTTGAGGACCTCTTTTGTTGCCTCTTCCAACTTGCCACTTAACGCTAGCTCTCTCGCTTTATCAAGATTTATTTCTCTACCCAACAAAACAGACGCTTCCATTTGTTTATTTATACTGTTTTCAAAATCAAGCAATCCCTTAGACATACTAACGGCTGTTGTTAATTCCACACCCAGCTTCTTTGTCTCGATTGCCGCTTTAGCAAACCCTTTTGCACCTCCGGCTGAGAATAGTGCCATTGCTTCGGAATTTTGAGCTATTTCCTTTGTGACTGCGCCTGGGGCGATGCCGTTTGCAGTTGCTAGATGTTTTGTAAACTCAGCTGCGTTTATAGCTGATTCTGCTGTTTCTCCGGGCATTTTTGAAAAAGCATCAACCATTGCAAAGGCCTCTTGACCAGCAACCCCCATCTTATGAGCCAATGCACCAACGGTGTCTATCTGGTCATTTGTTAAGGCATTCATCGATCCATATGACTGAACCATACCCTCTATTACACCTGCATTATCGGCAAGACCAACCATCGACATCAAGCTGAAGCTCTTTTGCATTGCATCAATAGACTGGCCTGCGGTTAGACCTAGGTGGTGGAAGTGTTCAAAGCTCTCTACAAGCTCTCCAGCCTTATCCACAGCCTGACCTAGTAGGAAGGCTCCAAGTACTTTAGGATCATTACCTATCGCTCTTGCCGTTGCTAATGCTTTTCCTAAACCCTTTGTATATTTTTCTGTCTCTTCTCGAATTTCTAGAAGAGTTGCCGCTATCTCTCTATTTAAGTCAGCTTGCTCGTTTAGGTGGTCTGTCTCCTTTTGTTGCGCTTTAAGTGTTTGTATACGCCTTAGGTAACCTTCTTTTGTTAGCATACCTGTTTCAACTAGGATTGCTAAATTCTTAGCTTGCTCAGCATACGCGCCTGTGAGCCCTGTTTTTAGCATCTGCTGCTGCAGTATGTAATTTGCTTGGGCTCTATTTCGTTCGTCTGCAAGGTCGTTTATTCCATCCTCATAATCAGTAAGTACCTTTGCCAATGCTATCTGCTTCTCACTTTGAGCTATTATTTTTCCGTTCTCATCTCTATGCAGCTTTGCTTTATTCGCAATTATGGTAACCAATCCTCGCTGCGAACCTAATTGCCTGTTATACTTTGTAGCAGCGTCTGCTGATTGGCCAATTGTTTTATTATACAACTGCCCTAGTTGGTACAGCTCTTTCATCTCCTTCTTGGTCTGAAGGACTGCTTCCGCTAATATTCGTGCACTATCTGGGGTTAGCTCTGCCATTGTTACCAGCGCTTAGCTCTTTGTGTTATGAGGGCTTTTAAGAACTTATTATCCCTTTTCATCATATCATATACCCTGCCTTCAAAGTCTTTTGGACTTAATCCAGCATCCTTTGCCATTCTTTGCAGCTTTGGATCATACTTCATTGCCTGGGTAAGGTATCCTGCTCTTCTGTCGATTATACCTTTGCCGAGACTACGAGCACCACTAGCCAACCAATCTAGAAAAGTTTCCTTTAACTGCTGATCACTTTCGTCATCATTAGTTTTGTTTTTAATGTCCTTAGCTGTTTTTTTGAATTCATCGCTGTCCATCGCAGCCACATACTGGTAATCTTTCTTTTTATTCACGGCTGCATCTAGTGCTGTTGCTATTTTATCAACAACCCATTCAGCATCTGCTTCTTTATTTTCCTTGACTACCTTTTTTATGTAACGGCGTATTTCTTCACGCAATATTTGCTCATTCGATTTCATATAGCGGTTTTCCTATAAATATCACCTTTTTCGAAATCTACTGCTTTGTGAGTTAATTTTATCCACTTCAGCATCATGTCTCTCTTTTTCCTTCTTCTTAACATCCACCAGCTTACGATAGTAGTAGTTTCGTAGAAAGATTGGCATGTTATAGAGTTCGGTGAAGTTGAACCCCATATTGCCGTAATACATTAAATCAAATATTTGGTCGTAAATTTGGGGGCGATAATTAGGCCCCAATCCAAAAAAAGTTAACATTGATGGGCATCCCCATCTTTTCGTTAACATGATCACAATGTGGACATTCAAAGGTAAAAGTTGTTTCTAGCTCTGGTGTCACTGCTTTTAAGTGATTTCTGAATGCCAGTGAATCTCTTGATAGTAAGTTATCCACAAAGTTGTTGATTGTTGCTTTACTTTCATCACCTTCTACAGATACGATGATATGCTTCAACCGAGTTGACAACTCTGGATCTACTCCTGATAACTTTGATATCTTTTTATATCTTTTAATGTCATCGGCAATATTATTCTCATCACCATGTGTT
>Ga0196899_1001106_pt1 | contig 13511 bp, 28 predicted proteins | sample VirMetDEL_Sep_01_FD_169095 | JGI IMG/M metagenome (GOLD analysis project Ga0196899, IMG submission 169095) | Aqueous microbial communities from the Delaware River and Bay under freshwater to marine salinity gradient to study organic matter... | ecosystem: Environmental > Aquatic > Marine >... | reverse complement strand
TACCTAACATTCCGGTAACGTCAAAAAAGGAGTTAAGAGTGGTTTTCTTAAGAGCATCTAATTTAGAACGTCCCATTAACCACCTAGTACCCGGATACTTTACACAATTATGTATTAACCAAAGAACGCCGAAGAAGGACTTACCCCCTCCGGCACTCCCGCCGTATAGCACCTCTATAGTCTCCTTGTCATTTAGGTATTTAAACGCTAATGCTTGTTTCTTAGTTAATTTAATATCATTCTTCACCATAAGTACGTGTTCTTCTAAATTTAGCGCCTACGTATCTAAACGAGCTACTATATCTAATCTCGAAAGGCATAGCGCTAACCCTAGTTCTAAACTCCTTTCTCTTTCTTCTATTTTCTTCTAATAATTTACTCCTCATTATCTTCGTCCGGTTCAATTCCAATATTAATCTGTATTCTTTCTCCTTCGCTAGTAACGTCCTTCTTATCTGGTTCATTTACTCCAGTAAGCTTTGCTATATCTGCTAAGATCTTTCTAGCTATTTCCATTTCACCTTCTTTAATAGCTTCCATATATAACTTAAAAAGTCTAGCGTGATGTGATTCAGCCATAGCTTCTCTATCTTTAGCGAATTTTTCTTTCACATGATCTTTAGCTTTCTTCCAATAAGTATCAGATTGTCTTGACTCAATACCATACTTCTTCTTACAGTGAATAACCCATTCACCTCTACTCATATTCTTGTTAAGCAAAAAATCTATTGCTTCAGCTATTCTATTATCGACTTCTACTGAGTCTGCTACGTATTCTTTTTTCTTTCCTGCCATAATTATTATATGCTTTTAAACATCAAATAGATACACTTTCGACTTAGATTCGTCTTGGATACAATCAAGATGACACCAAGAAATCGGCTTCCCTTTTAAATTCCTTTCTAACCTAATCTGACAAGGAAATAAGTCAGCATTAGCTACTATCCATTCTCTAACTTCTATAGCTGTCATTCCTTCAACGTCGAAGTCTACCGCTTTACCAAACATATGAGCTGATAAGTAAGCCTTAGTTTTCTTTTTAACCATAGGGCTATTATTATGCCTTAATCCTCTTTGAGAGAACTCACCTCTCCACGCCCAATTATTAACCGTTATAGGTTTTCTTAAGTTATGTCTAATAATGAATAAACAATCTAATAAGTTTTCATCTAAAAACTTCCAAGCACCATTACCAAATCTGTTAAACACCTCTTCGTCTACTAACTCTTTAATAGAGAAATAATCTTTTATTGTCTTACTCATCTTTCTTTTTTTCTTTTTAATGGTATAGTAAAATAGGTCTGCTCACCTCCAGAACCTCTACCTCTATAGGGATTTATATTACCTGCTAACTCCCAACCTAACTCTGTAGCTTTCTCCAATTTATTAACAAAATTGTACTCACTACATTTTATAAAATTAAATTCGTACATGATCTACCATTTACCTCTAGGACAAGAGAACATTTTAAACCTAGCCTTAACATTAATAACACATCCGCAAGTTTTGTTTTTACCGTTAGAAGGTTTACCTAACTTACCGCAAGTGTATATTGGTCCTTCTTGATCTTTTGTAGCTGTACAATCCAGACAAATAGCTTTTCTAGTTTCGTAATCTCTAGCGACTTCAATTCTTTTAGGTAAATTAAACTTGATCACTAAGTCGTTAAGCATAGAGACGTAACAAGAGCTACACGTACGACTTTCGTAATATGCACTACTCTTATTGAAAACGTTTCTGTGTAAATTAATTAACTCTTTTTTGTCAATTTGAGTCATACTCCTATAAGGATAACCTATTGACTCTATAAGCTTAATAAAGCTCTCTTTCTGTGAATCCATAATTAATTAAATAATTTTTGTTGTAATAAATCCTTTGCATAAACAAAAGTGTTCTTATACTTATAACTCTCTTTTATATTTGCTTTTACATAGTCTTCACTGTAAATACCTTCAATATAAGCGTATTTATCCTTAATTTGAATAAATACATAGAAGTCTGCCCTTAAATGTTTAGAGAGACTTTCTAAAGAGCAATTAAAGGTGTAGGTTTTTTTAGAAGTAGCTTTGACTTGGTAAGTGTAACCTTTATTACAAGCAAAATCAATTCCCATGTAATCTCTATCTAACGACTGATCATGAATAGTTTCACCTTGAAAGTTCTTAAGGAACCAGCTTTTGAAAGCTAGCTCCCCAAGTTCCCCGGTAGATCTATTATTAAAATCAGACAAATCTATTTTAGCAACGTATCTTCTCATTAGGCTTCTTTTACAAATGTTCCGTTTTCCATTTTACCTTTACGCTTAGCAATAACACTATAAGCCTCATTAACACAAGATTCTAAAGTAATATCAATTCCATACTTGATCTTAGCTAACTCAGCTACGTTAGTTAGTACTACAACACAATCACCAATAGCATCAATGATCTCTGGAATATCATCTTTTAGCACTGCTTTTGATAATTCTCCAGCTTCTTCATAAAGCTTTAAAGTTTGTGTCTTTACATCTCCTTTTTCGAAGATTCCTTTGTCTTTTGCCCATTCTCTAATTGAGCTAAATTCGTTTTTTAATTCCATAATTTTTAATTTTTATTTTTTCACTTTTACTTCTAATCTTGAATCCGGATTATAGTTTTCTAAAATCATCTTATCATAGCTGAACTCACTAAACTTTGGACAGTTTACTAAAGTTGGTAAGGCTTTCTTTTTACGCCCCGCATAAATCGCTGCTTTTGAAACATGCTCCTCGTATAAATGGCAAGCTGCTGCGTTTATAATGACTTCACCAGGTTTTTTATTAAGTTCTTTAGCTATTATAGATAAAATAGTGGCGTACATTCCTACATCATAAGGCAATCCAATAAATAAATCTAAAGACCTCATTGATACGACAATATCAATATGGTCCGGGTAAGTAACTAATTGAAAAGCATAATGACAAGGAGGTAGTTCCATCTCGTTAATTCTAATAGGGTTCCACATACTTATTAGGTGTCTTCTTGAAGTATAGTTAGACTTAAGATCTTTAATAAGGTTTTTAAGTTGGTCAACCCCTTCAAAATCCCTGATTTGTTTACCATAAACTGGTCCTAAATCACCATCTTCTTTTGCCCATTGATTCCAAATGGTAACGCCCCTTTCTTGAAGAAACTTTACATTTGTTTCTCCTCTTAATAACCACTCAACCTCAACAAATATACTTTTAGGAAAAATCTTTTTACCTGTTACAATGGGAAAACCTTCCCTTAGATTGGCCCTAATCTGGATTCCTGTTAATTGGCGAACCTTTCCATTCCTGGAATTTATTTTTTCTCCTTTCTTAGCCACTAAGTGTATAGCTGCCGAATAGTTTTCTTCGTAAGTATTCATACTACCTATGTCTATTACTCATTTTATACCCCAATGTCTTTTCGTAATCCTCATCAAACTTTTCAAAAGCTGTTTTAGGCCTCAAAGTTTTTTCGTAGGCTTCGTCGTATTCTTCATCACTTAGTCTGTTATTAGGGCTCCCTTCTTTTTCTAAGAAGTTATTTAAGGACCCTAAATAAGCCACAGCGTCAAGTAAGTTATCTTCTTTATGGGCATAGCTCTGACGAGCCATTTTAAGAGCCACTAACACATTATAAGCATCTACTATAGAAATCTCTTTATTGCTCATTATAGAGGCTAATTTAGCCGTTTTAAGCATACACTGCTGAAACGGTCCATACTGTCTTTCTTTTTCTTCTGATCGTTCGTTCACGATCTCATTTGCTTTTTCTAAAATATTCATATTGGTTTATTAAGCTGTTACAAATTCCGTGTTAACTGATAGACATCTCCAGTTATCTTTTTCTAAATCGAAGTAAGCTAAAACTTTGTCACTCGCTTTCCCTGTTCCTTTTGGATGTTTTTCTACTGGAACAAAGGTTAAATTCGTAGTACCTTTAGCTATTCTTACTGAACCGTCCTTTTTAATAAATGCAAAGTCTGTGATTCCGTTTGACAATTCTTTTCTTAGATCTTGTACTTTCATAATTATTCGTTTTTGTTATTGATTCAAATATAAGTATATTCTGTTAATAAATGAAACTTTTTTAACAATTTAATTGTAATAGTGTTCTTTTTATTTGATCTTCAATCTCTTTAACAGCTACTCTAAGTTTAGAGTCATAAGGCATACCTTCTGCGATTTTTTTATTACCGTGTATAAAGGTTGTTCTATCCCTATTAATAATGTTAGTTAATATAGGACCAAATTGAGAGTAAGAAATGTATCTCTCAAAACAAAAGTAACTGATCAAGTGTCTAGCTACTGGGAGTGGGTTTTTTCTACTCTCTCCACATAAAGCATTTACAGTTACATCAAAGTAATTAGCAACACAGTCAACAACAGTTGTTACATATTTCTCAACCTCAACGTCAATGTCCTTAACTCTTTTATTTGGATCAGTTACTGCTCCATCATACTGAATAGAGTAAGATAAAGCTCCTTTGATCCTATCTCTAACTTCATATTCTCCGTTCTTGATAAAATTGATATGTTCATCGTTGATAACTTCAAATATAGGGCTCATTTCTAATCCGTGTTCAACAGAACAGGATAAAACAGCGTGTAGAATACTACCTAAATGATGAGCAACCCCGATAATATCGTTAGCTTCTTTAGCATGTTTATAACCTTTTATATCAAAGTTAATTACGTTCAAATCAAAATTTGATTTAGTGATAGGTCTATTACTAATTTGTTGACCGTTAGCTTTGTTGAATTTTTCTATTTCTTTCCTTTTCATATTTAATTGTTTTCTATTTTTCCTACTCTCCAAAGTTGTTCTTTAATAAACCATAAATCGTCAAAACCTTGTTTCAATGATCTATTATCCTTTTGTGTACAAAGTCTAGCTTGATAAGCTTCTAAAAGAACATCTATTTTTTCTATTGCTTGTAAAATTCCATCATCCATATTACCAAAGTTTAACAGTTATACGTTCAATGTCTTCTTCGTTAACTATCTCAATAGAGTTACCCTCCTTATCGAATCCTACACAATAATCTAAACAAGCTATTAAGGTTAAACCACTTTCTACTACTGGAGCTACTTTTAAAGAGTACTGTAAGTCTAAATCTAAACCAGTTAATGTTACATAAGAGTTAAGACCTCTAGTACCGTACTCTAATTCTTTTACTTCGTTGATGATTGCTCTTTTAACATCTTGAATTTGTCCGCTTCTTAATTTCATATTTATTCGTTTTTTAATTATTGATATATCAAATATACAGACTTTTGTTTGTAACTGAAAACTTTTTAACATAAAAAAAGCACCTAATTTCTTAAGTGCTTGATTTTCAATGAGAAAAAATTAACTATAAACTCTCTAGAACTAGATTGAATGATGGTTTTTCTAAGTCTGGATGAGGTTCTATAGTGATACCTTTACAGTATTTAGGTGAATCATCTATAATATAACCTAGCTTTTTAAGAGTGTCTTCAAATATCTTGATCATTGTTATAACATTAGAAGGATCATGCCTAGAATTAACATGCATCTTGATCCTATACTCTTTCTTTATATTAGGGATGTTATTATCTAAAACTTCTTTAAAAATAGCGTACCACCTATCTTTTTGTTTCTTCCTAACTGTCCAATGTTTCCCGGCGTACCAATCGTTTAATGATATTGGATTCTCTTTAATTGTATAGTGATAATGAGCCATTAAAATAAGTGAGTTAAACTAGCTATTCTTCCAAATAACTTATGATGTAAAAATCCTTCGACAGCTTTAGGAGCATGTTGAAACCCATTTCGATGATGCCAGGAGTCAGTTCCAGAAGGAGATCTTAATGTCTCAACATTCACATTCATATAGTCTTTAGAAACTTTATGATGTAGATGTTTAGTATAGATATAATAATGATCACAATCTACCCAATGTTCTTTAGCTTCAATACTCATAAGTTGAGGTAACTTATCAGCTTTAGCTCCATCTCCGTGAGTAGTTCCAATTAAGTTTTTACCGTACTTGTAGTATTTTCTATGAGCAATTGAAACATCAAATGTTACATTCTTAGATTTTCTAAACCAAGCTTCAACCCCTTGAGCTAACATAAATCCGCTCATGTAATCGTGATTAGATGGATCATAAATAACGTGAACATCAGCAACACTAGAACAAATCTCAATCAATTCAACCATTAGTTTAAAAGCCATTCTAAAAGCATCATACCACATAAGAGAAGCATCTTGCTGTGTTCCAGATGTAGTAGTGTTTTTAGGGGTATCAACGTGAAGAACATCGTTACCCATATTAAAAACTATCTTATCAATGTTGAATCCAGAAGATTTATCTAATAAACCTATAATTCCTTCTTTAGCTCTATCTTCAGCGATCATGTGATTATAAGGATCACCAGTTTCAAAAGCACTTGATAATTTCCCTAAATGTAAATCAGCTAATCCGATAAACAAAAGATGATCATCCTCTGATGCTTTTCTTTTGATTTTAGGGAACTTTGGGGCTAGTGACTTAATCTCATCTAGTATTTCAGCTTTTATCTCATCTAATGACTTAACATCGTTCTTTGCGAACATCGAAAACTTTTCAGATTTATACCAATAATGCTTAATATCTTTTAAGTCGATACCTGCTTGAGTAGCTTCTTCTTTTAATAATGATTCTCTTTCGTTCTTATCATTTTTGAACTCTTTCCAAACTTGATATTCTTCAGGGCTCATCCTAACTTGATGAGGGTTTTTCTTTCTATAATCCATTGTGGCTTTTTTACTAGGCATTCTTATTTATTTGTGTGTAAAATATTAAAAATTAATTAAATAGAGTCGTATAAAACTTCTTTAATCTCATTAAGTTCCTTCTCTTGTACTCTTAACTTTCTTTGATAAGACGTAATCGCCGCATCTCTTCTACAATCTTCTAACTCCATTTTCTGTAGTTTATGCTGACACATCTCTAAAGTATTCTGTAAGTACATTATATGAATTCTAACATTCCTTAGATCATTTAATGTTTTTTTAACCGATTCGCTTTTATCTTGTCTGGCATCTAACTTTGCTATGATAGTTCCTAAAACTCCATAACTGTATAATGTATTTCCTTCTATATTCATTTTTAAAATGGTATTGAATCCTCATCTCTATTAAATGTTGTTCCTTTGTTAAATGCTTCAGTGGTTTCTTCTTTATCAAAGCTCATTTCTTCTTGAATCCCACACCTTTCTTTAAGCTTAGTCCTATCAGCGTAAATATCCACTCCGTCCCAATCTTTACAGTAGTAAGCGTTCATTTCCTTATTGTAAAAGAAAGTATAATCTCCTTTCTTAGAAGCACCTTTGGGCTTTTCTTTAGCTATCCTTATAATAGCCTCGTTTGCTTCGTAAGTTCCTTGTCCGTTATCTCTAGTAACTCCGTAAGGAGGTCTCCATACTATAATCATCTGTTCACCTTTTCTAAACCACGCTTGACCTCCGGCAAACTCTCTTGGAGTCGGTATTGGGCAAAATCTCTTACCATCTTTTTCGATGATAGGCTGGTCTCTAACGTGAGTGATTAAGCAGTTATGTCTACCGGTTTTTCTAGCGTTTCTTCTACACTTACCTAAAAGTTCTTCAACATACAAATCTTGTCTACCGCTAAAATCATGCTTAACTTCGTTAAATGGATCAATTGTTGTAGTATTGAATTTCCATCCAAGTTCTTCTTCAACTTGATCAACCATTTCATAATATTGATCTAAAGTCATAGTATCGTCTTTAGGGTCGATAACTACAAAGTGTTCACCTATAAAATACTCCGCTTGGCTTTTATCCGCTTCAGTCATTTTAACATCATCTTTACCGAAGTAAGGCTTGTTAACGTACTTATGGCAAAGTTCAGCGAAAACCTCGTGTACTTCTCCAGTCTCAGGAGTAAATATAATATGCTTATCTCCGTATATACAAGATAGGTTAACTAATATCTCTAACCACCATTCTGACTTACCCGAAGCAGGTGCGCCTGCGATATAAGTAGTACAACCTTTTTTAATAGACATTCCGCACTTATCGAAGTCAAATCCGATTTCTTTACCTCTCGTTAATCCTTTTTCTCTTAGCTTAAATAATTCATTAGAAACGTCCTTAAGCTCGTAATAGTGTTTTGGTTTGTTCGTTTTCATATTATTTTAATTGTTATTGTCGTCTCCGCACATTGAGAAAATATCACAGCTTTCTTCAAATAAATCAAGCTGCTCTGATGTTTCAGAACTATCATCTTTAACAATTAAGTCAACGGCATTTTCAATATACCATTCAGCAGATCTGTTTTTTCTAAAGAATGTTATCTTATAATTATCAGATTTGCCTTCAAGACTTCTTGATTCAGGGATAAAATTTGAATACTCTTCTTCAAGGATCTTAAAAGAATTAAATTTTTCAGGAGCTTCAAAAGCAATCTTTAGAAGTTTTTTTTCTGACTTCTTCCAACACGTTTTGCAATTGCCTTGATAACCTTTTAACTCTAATCTAAAAGGCTGTTCATCCCACCATGAGTTCACTTTTGTCTTTGTTGTTTTTACTTCTGTTACTAATGGATAAAGAAGTTTGTGTTCTTTTCTTTTACTGTTTATTCTGTCAATCTCATCATACCTTATTCCAATTGCAGTATAGTAATCTTTCCAACCTATACTTCTTAAATAGCTTTTAATTGGCTGGAGTTTTAACTCTCTATTACAATGAGGATAAGAATTGTTTGGTATTCCATAAACCTGAATCATTTCTTCAAAAAGTCTATTTGACCTTGTAGCCGTTTCAAAGTTTACTATTTTATGTGTAGTTCCTTTACCGTGTTCTTTATGAAAAACTCCCTCAACCCAAATAACTTCAATATTAAATAGATTAGCGCATCTTTCTACAAATAAAAGAGTCTCTTCATTTTCTTCTCCAGTATTAGCAAAAACAACTTTTATCTCATACTTATCTTGCCAATTGTTTAAAATCCAATAAAGCATATATCCTGATGTTTCTCCACCGCTAAAACTTACAAGTAACTTCTCTTTCATATTATTCTATTTTAAAAGTGTTCGTTAAATCCTGTAGAGTAAGATTCGTTTTTAATTATCTTAACGTCGTTCTTTTTAACTTCCTGGTCTCGTTTAAGCCAATTAAGTATAGTTAGGTAAACGCTTTTTACTTGCTTATTCTTTTTCCAACCTTCAATCTTAGCTATGTAGTGATCAATAGTAGCAGAATCATAGTGTTTCAAAAGTTTATCGTAATCTTTCATTGATAATATCAAATGACCATTTTCGTAATAATTTGATGGATCTTCGACTTCAGTTGTTATAGTAGCAATTCCTTTAACACTAGAATAATTATCTATCAAAAAATTGAATGATTTATCTACATCAGTTTTATCTAAAACATCAATATTGTCTCTAACAGAAGATGGCAACTCATTGAATGTTTCAATAGCACTCTTCTTCATGTTTGTATTGTATTTCTGATGCTTCATATAATTAACTAAAATAATGTAGTTATCAACGTACTTCACTTTGCCTAATCTTTGAAAAACATCTAATGCATCCTTTATGCATTCAATAGATAATCCTGTTTCGAATGACATCTTTCTTTTAGATGCTTCATAAATCCCTAACATATTTGTCTTCTCATTTGTGATCAAATAAAGGAATAACAGTTTGTACTCTGGAGCTATATCCTCTATAAAAGGGTCACTCCAAAAGGCAGTATTAACGCTTCTTTTTTTGCTCATAAGTTTGTTTTTTAAGTAAGTGTCTGTAAAATAAATTAAAAAAAGTGTTCCAAGTAAGACCTAAGATTAAAAAATCTATTAACGGGTTAATCATAACATCATATAATACTATCGCTAAAGTCAAGTTAATAATCATAGAACTCTTAAAGAAGTGGAAAGCATCCGTAAACCATACTGGTATACTAGTTCTACCCTGCTTAACGTCTCCGTTAATGTATTTATTCCTCCAAGATACTTGACCATTCCACCATCTAGCTCTAAATAAATCGTTATTAAATATTGATCTATGAAAATGGAATTGAGTTACGTCCATTATAGCATTACAGATAGAAGCTAATAGAACAAAAATAAAACTAATCATCTTCTTAAGTCTTTAATAAAGTTAACAATTCCGGCTACTACGAATACGGATATGTAAAAGGCTATAACAATAGCCATAACTACCATAATCGGATAGGTCCAAGAAAACCAATTAGATAATATTCCAGATGTAATCATAATGACCAAATAAGTAAATAACTGAGTTAATACGTTTTTTCTAAATCTTTCAAAAAATCTGTTCATTTTGTTTTGGTTTTAAAGCCTCCGAAGAGGCTAGTTATTAAATAAAGAATACCCAAAGTAGACCTTTTAATTCTGCTACTATCGGACCAGCGAATATAATCGCTAATAAGTTATCCCAGTCTTTACAAATATCAATAAAGAACACTATTGACATTATCTGGCTAATAATAAAATAAACTGCTAATAAAATTTCTCCTAATTTTCCCATTTTGTTTTGTTTTTAAGAGGAGCGTTTCCACCCCTCTATAATTTCTAAATCTAATTCTTTGATCAATTTACTTAAAAAGGCAGATCATCTGTTACCTCTTCATTTGCTTGTTCAGCACTTCCTTCTGGCTTCCAAGTGTTAACCACTACCGAATGAGTCTTACCATATTGATCTGGTGATTCTCTTTTTTCAGAGATAGTTAAATTAATGTACTTCTTACCTTTGAACTCAGTGATGTGTTCTTGCGGCAAATCTGATAAACAGATTGAAAAGTTAATAAATCCGTACTGATCATTCTTTTTTCCGTTTCCTACGAAAATCTTGTCTTGTTGTGACATATTATAAAATTTAATTAATTACTGTTTAAAAATAGGCATTAAAACGCCTTTTAACGGTCTTTAGAAAGCATTTAAACGCTTTCTACTTTAGCGTTAGCGGTTATTAGTCCGCTGAATAGTGGCGTGGTCAAATGGTATCAAATCTTGCCCATAATCAGCATATACCCCGTAGTGTCTTTCTTCAACGTCAACCATAGCCACTTTTGCACTAAATGTTTTACCTCTAAACATTTTACTTTCTGTCGGGGTGTCGTCAAATGTCCAGCTTATTGTATCGCCTATTTCAGCAATTAATTTATCCATAAGTAAGTAAATAACAACCGCTAACAAGCGGTCATAGTTAATAAAGCCAATTAAAGTTTGTATTTTATAGGTTGCGGTAGTGGGTGGCTTTACTAACCATACCGCAAGCCCGTTAAATAAATGCGGTTACTACCTCTAAATGGTTTCTAATCTCGATAACTCTCTTTCTAATCTCGTCTATTACGTCCTCGTCTCTTTCTATATCGAATACCTTGATTCTATACTTCGGGTCTATATTATCGTAGTCGTGGCTCATCATATCGTACTTGCATAAATGCTCAGGAGTATTCATTAAAGTATAGACTAACTTAGCTTTCTTTTTACCAGTTAAAGCCATATAACATTGAAGCTGATAAAAGTAGTCTTTATTCGGTATCTCTTTTTCTAATAGAGGGAAAGTGAAGCAATCAAAAGAGTTTTTAACATCTATGACTAAATCTTTAGTTAAAACATCGGGAGTTCCTATCATAAAGTCATCCTCGTAAAGTTTTTCATTTTTAGAAACTCCTCCTAAATTAAGATGTTTATCTATAAACTCAATACTTTCATCTTCTACCTCATTTCCTTTTTCAATAGCCTTAGAGGTTATATACTTTTTCCTTCCGTAAATCTGGCTTTTTATCCACTCATCAACATAAGTTAAACAAGTCTTACTTAAACTACCTTTTTTTCTAGAACTAGTCATTATTTTACCACATTGACTAGGACTTACCTTAAACTCTTTCATAACTAAAACTCCATTTAAATCCTCCAGCGGTTTTTCTTTTTCCATTACAAACCTCTGATATATGTTTGATTTTCGTGTATCTATAAGCTTCTGATATAGAATGGTAATAACCTAACTTATTACCTTTTAAATCTAATTTAAAAACCCCTTTACTTAGTGGATTATCTCCGTATTTACTAGGTTTTCTTAATCCTTCTTTTAAAGCGTGTTCTAAATTCTCTTTATCTGTTGCCCACTCTAGGTTAACAACTCTATTATCAGTCTTTATACCATTAATATGGTTAACAGTTCTTTTGTTTTCAGTATTATCCTTAAAAGCTAAACAAACCAATCTATGAGATAAATATCTTTTACCATTAACTGTAACCCTTAAATAACCTTTATTTGTAACTCCTTGATATAGTTTTTTATTGTTACATATAATATCCCCCATATTAGAAGCTTTATACCCTTCGAAACCTGGTATATCTTTAAAAATTTCTCTCATTACTCACTAGCTAATTTAATTAATTCCTCTTCTACGGCTTTTGAAACAGTGTATTTCTGTTTTACTTGGTCCATAGAGTAACCAGATTTAAGTCCTACTATAACGTTATTCCATACCTTATGACTAGAGTTTAAAACCTCTTTCTTTTTAGGAGTAGGTTTCTTAGTCGGTGCTTGTTTCTTAGTCTGTTCTCCTGATGCATCCGTATCCTTATCAGTAACTAAACCTAAGATAGCTGATAACGAGTAACGTCTATAGTATGTAATCGCCGAACCCATTACTTGGAATTCGTTCATACCTTTTAAAGTAACGTCGTTAGGTATAATCATCGTACTAGAAAGGCTTTCCCCCGTCTCTGCGTGGAAGATTAACGTTTCGATAGTATTAGCACCTAAATCGTTAGTTCCTAATAATTGGCTAAATCCTAAACCGTTCTTTTTTAAGATAGGGTTAATAACTGTGAAAATTTCAGGTAAAGAACTGTAACTATACCCGTATCCGCTAGTCCCTTTATGTATAGAAGGCGCTTCTTGTTGAAACGAGGCTAATGCCTTATATAAATTCGTCTTTTCCATAATGTTTTAAAGTTTGTTTAATAAAAATAAGTAAATAATTGCTTTTAAATCAGCTACCGCATCCGATACAAGTAATCGGCTCTGGTATATTCGTTTTATAATCTTTTCCGTTATCATATGCTTCTAAGTGCTTTTTCATTTCGTAGTTAATAGAACTTCTTTCTAGTCCGCTTTCCGCTTTCTCTAATTGCTCTTGGTAAATCTTAATAATCTGCTCTCTTGTCATCTTCTTTATTATTTATAGTTAAAAATCTAATTCTCCACATCGTATCGTTAAATCTCTTTTCTGTGTGGCTATCTAACCACTCTTTATGATTAGTGTAGCTACCCGGATAAGTGCTTTTACTTATCCCTTTCGCTAGTCCTTTGAATTGGTTCTCGTTTCTCATTATCTCACGTATTTTAACTGTTCTTTAATCTGGCTAGTAACTCTTAACTCGTATTCGTTTTCGTCTCCGTCTTTAGGCATAAACTTTACTTCGTAAACCTCTATAGAACCTTCGAAAGGCTCGTAGCCGTCGTATTTACCCGCGTAAACGTCTACAGTAATCATAAAATAAAAGTTGTCT
>Ga0196899_1001105_pt1 | contig 13527 bp, 10 predicted proteins | sample VirMetDEL_Sep_01_FD_169095 | JGI IMG/M metagenome (GOLD analysis project Ga0196899, IMG submission 169095) | Aqueous microbial communities from the Delaware River and Bay under freshwater to marine salinity gradient to study organic matter... | ecosystem: Environmental > Aquatic > Marine >... | reverse complement strand
CTTAACAATTGATGGAGACACTATATCGGGCTTCACTAACGATAATGGAGTGTCAATACAACTTGAGTTTGTTTTGGCTGCTGGGTCAGATTACACGTCTGGTACTTTAGCTACCACATGGCAAGCATACGCAGATGCTAATCGTTATGTTGGTAATGTTAATCTAGCGGACAGCACATCTAACTACTGGCAAATCACAGGTGTCCAACTAGAAGTAGGCGACACCGCCACCCCCTTCGAGCACAGAAGCTATGGGGATGAACTGGCGAGGTGCTTGAGGTATTTTGAAAGCATAAAAGACGGCAAGGATATAATCTGTGTTGCTACGTCGTTTTCAACTGCAGCCGCATATGGTTCTCTTGACTGGAAAGTAGAAAAACGCTCAACCCCTACGATTACATTTGTTGGCGTTGCCTCTGATTTCCGTTACAGAACAGATGGCAACAACCGCACACTTACATCTATAGGAGCTTCAAGTATAAATGATCAAAACTGTAGAGTAGATATAGGTGTAGGTACTGGAAACACGATAAGTGGTTATAGTGGTTGGCTATCTAAACTTGCAGGTAGCACAGCTATTTACATTGATGCGGAATTATAACGATGAATGAAATGCAAATTACCTCTGTTCAATATGTTGCTGACGAAGGTGTGAATACAGCAATAAAAGCCACCATCGACGGCGTTGAAATGTTCGTACCCCTAGACCCAGACAACCGCCACTACAGTGAGATCATGCGGCAGGTTGAATTGGGTGAGCTTGTGATCCAAGAGGCTGACTGATGTTAGGTTTTTCCGCATTAGGTTCGACCCCGTTAGGTGATGACGACGAACAGATTGCGGTCCTTGTAGGTCTTTCCGCCACAGGTGCAGTTGGCAGTGTTGGGATTTCCGGTGAAGCAAATGTTGGCCTCATTGGGAACGAGGCTACCACCGCTGTCGGTAATGGGTCTACCGTAGAGGTTTCAACTGCGGCTAATGTCGCAGTAACGGGCGAAGCTGCCACGGGTGCCGTTGGTACAGTTGTTATTACGGCAGATGCCAATGTAGCTGTTACGGGTGAAGCTGCAACGGGTGCTGTTGGTACAGTTACTATTTCTACGGAAGCTAATGTTGCGGTAACGGGTGAAACTGCCGCAACTGCGGTTGGGTCCGTTACTATAATCGAAGGGTCGGGCGTTACCGTTACCGTTACGGGTGTAGAGGCGACGGGCGCGGTGGGTTCCGTTACTATTTCCGCTGATGCTAACGTATCTGTTACGGGCGTATCTGCAACGGGCGCAGTAGGCGCGGTTACTATTTCTGCTGATGCTAATGTCGCGGTAACGGGCGTAGAGGCGACGGGCGCGGTGGGATCCGTTACTATTTTTGCTGATGCTAATGTAGCTGTAACAGGCGTTGAAGCGACAGGTGAAATTAGCTCAGTAAATGTTTACGACCTCATTATTCCAAACCAAAATCCGAATTATGTGGGAATATCTCCAGCGCAAACACCCGCGTATTCAAACATTGCTCCAAACCAAAATCCGAACTATACTGAGATAGCGGCGTGACGAGGTAACTTATGGCTACATATACAGATGCAAATGCAATAAAGAAAATTGGAACGGGTGACGAAGCGGGTACGTGGGGTACATCGACCAATAACAACTTTGATATTATAGACCGCGCTGCAAATGGGTTTGTATCTATTGCGTTGTCTGGTACGTCATATACCTTGGCTCTTTCTACGACGGCGGTGCTTTCTAACGGACATTATAAAGCTATTAAGTTTACCGGAACTCCGGGGGGAACGTGCACTGTTACGCTAGAACAAAACGACAGAGCTAGAATGTACATGATCCTTAACAGTACGGATCAATCGCTAATTATTACGCAAGGTTCTGGTGGAGATACTACAATTGCGACAGGTAAATCTGCTATTGTTCTTGCAGATGGCGCAGGTGCAGGTGCAGCGGTTACTGATTATACTTCCACGCTAAGTAATTTACAGGGCCCAGCAATTTCTAGTCCGACGATGACGGGAAGCCCCACTGCGCCAACGCCTTCGGCTGGGACTAACAATACACTGCTTGCAACAACTGCATTTGTTACTACGGCTATATCGAATACGATACCTTCAGGCGTTATTCTTCTTTGGTCTGGTGCAATTTCCGCAATTCCAACGGGGTGGGTGCTTTGTGACGGCACGAACTCTACGCCGGACTTGCGTGATAGGTTTGTTGTGGGTGCCGACGCTGACAGCGGCGGTGATTATGCGCCGAATGCAACGGGCGGTGCGGCAAGCGTTACTTTGACGACCTCTCAGATCCCAAGTCACAGCCACGCCAACACAGCCTCTTCCTCCTCAACTTCAAGTGTGACGGATCCGGGCCATAATCACGAATTACGGGTTAACGGGGGCGGCAATCAAGTAGATGAGTTTATAACTGCTGGTGAAGCTGGAACAAGCCCAAAAGTCTTTAGTAATAGTACCGATTTAATTAAGAACAGCACAACAGGTATTACCGTTTCTACAAGCACAACTACAACAATGACAAATGCTTCTACTGGTGGTGGAGGCAGCCACGAAAACAGACCACCATACTATGCTCTTGCTTACATTATGAAGACTTAAACATGCCATACACAGATCTTCGCTTCAAACCGGGCATAAACAAAGAAATTACACCATACTCTGAAGAGAATGGTTGGGTGGATTGTGACAAGATTAGGTTTCGTTTTGGTTATCCAGAAAAGTTAAATGGTTGGGAAAAAGCGTCTAACAATGCTTTTTTAGGATTGTGTCGAGGGTTGCATGAGTGGGTTGCATTAAGTGGTGAGAGTTTTTTAGGTGTTGGCACTCAGTTAAAATATTACATCAAGCAGGGCACCGCATATAAAGACGTTACTCCTATTCGGGAAACGACCTCCGCAGGGGATGTTACGTTTTCCGCCACAAATGGATCTTCTACAATTACTGTTTCGGACACCAACCATGGTTGTGTGGTAAATGATTTCGTTACTTTTTCGGGCGCGGTGTCTCTTGGAGGAAATATCACGGCAGATATTTTAAACCAAGAGTATCAAGTTGCCAGTGTTATTAACGGTAACTCTTACACCATTACAGCAAGGACGGTAAGCACTATTGAAAGCATCACTATTTCCGGGGGATTAGACACAACACCCGTGACGGCGAATGCAAGCGATACAGGTAATGGCGGAGCCAGTGTTGTAGGTGCCTATCAGATCGGCACAGGTTTGAATGATTCTGTTGCGGGGACAGGTTGGGGCGCTGGCTTGTGGGGCGGCACAAACAACGGTGCATTTCAAACTACGATTGCAGAAGACCTTGATGCTTCAGAAACAGACGTGGACGTGGCGACGGGGCAGGGTTCTAATTTTGCAACAAATGATGTGGTCTTAGTTGGGTCTGAGCTTATGGATGTTAGTTCCGTAGCCACCGATACTCTGACTGTAACTCGTGGCGCTAAGGGCACCACGGCAGCGACGCATTCAAACGGCGACACAATTATCTTGGTTGTCGGTAACGCAGATAGTGTCAACGATTATAATGGTTGGGGCGAGGGTGTTGCAACAGGTGTTGCAACCTCGACATCAAACCTTCGCATTTGGTCGCATGATAACTTTGGTGAAGACTTGATTATAAACGAACGCAATGGCGGCGTGTTTTACTGGGATAAAACCACTGGACTAGGCACCCGTGCGGTAGAGCTTTCCACACGTTCTGGCACGGTTACATCTGTTCCGCAAAAAGCTGCGCAAGTTCTTCTTTCAGATCGTGACAGGCATGTTATAGCATTTGGTGCAGATGGACTTGGGGCATCTAGCACCGCAACGCAAGGCGATGGCGTACAGGATCCGATGCTTATTCGATTTTCCAGTCAAGAAAATCCAACTGAGTGGTATCCGACTACTACAAACACAGCGGGGGATTTGCGGATCGACACAGGGTCCAAGATCGTACAGGCTGTAGAAACTCGCCAACAAATATTGGTTTTGACAGATGTGGCTGCTTACTCCATGCAGTTCATTGGACCGCCATTTACTTACGGAATTAATTTGATCTCTAATAACATTACCATTCAAAGTCCAAAAGCAGCGGTTGCCGTAAATGATAACGTGTTTTGGATGGGCAATGCTGAGTTTTACGTCTACAACGGTACAGTTCAACGCATACCCTGCACTGTTCGAGACTATGTGTTTGATGATTTTAATTATGAGGAGGCGGGGAAAACCGTTGCTGGATCCAATGTGTCTTACGCAGAGGTGTGGTGGTTTTACCCGTCCTCTTCTGCCGCAGACAATGACAGGTATGTGGTTTACAACTACCAAGAAAACATTTGGTTTGTTGGATCGTTGGAACGTACAGCATGGTTGGACCGTGGTATATCAGATGTCCCTGTGTCTACAGGAGGGAACAACTACTTGTATAATCAGGAAACGGGGTCCTTGGACGACGGTTCTGCGATGACATCTTTTGTGGAATCTGGGGATTTAGGCATTGCGGACGGTCAACAGTTTTCATTTATTAGTCGTGTGTTGCCCGACATAAACTTCAGAGAGGCTACGGCTACGTCTTCTGTTGATTTTATTTTAAGTGCGAAGAATGCGCCGGGGCAAGTTTCGCAAGCCACTGAAACAGACACCGTTTCTAAAACGTCTTCAACCCCTGTGGATCAATATACCAATCAATATCAGACGAGGTTACGTGGACGCAGCTTTACATTTAAGGTACAATCCACCGATGCAAACGTGCTCTGGAGACTTGGCATACCTCGTGTAGATATAAGACCTGATGGGAGGCGGTAATGCCGAATAATTTACCTTTACCCTATTTTCCCGTTCCTCCTGCCGAGTATACACAGACGTATATGGCAGAGGTTGCAAGATCTTTTTCGGTTTTTTTAACTCAATATCAGAACACGATCCAACAGGATGAGGGTTCTGCTTTAGCGTGGTTTATGGGCTGATGGCGAATGCGTATGTAAATGCAAAAGCGGATTTAACAACCACGACCGCCACAACTTTGTACACTTGCGCGGACTTTAAAACGGCTATTGTTAAATCTATTTTGGTTTCTGAGGATAGTGGCAACGCGGACACCATTACGGTAACTCTGACAAGTGGCTCTGATGAATATAGTCTATTTAAAACAAAATCTATCGGTGCTAATGGCACAGAGGAGTTACTTTCTGCTCCACTTGTGTTACAAGAGGGAGAGATACTAAAAGTCACGGCAGCTACGGCAAACAGGTTACATGTAGTAGCCAGCATCTTGGAGATCACTTGATGAAAGAGGGAATTGAAACGTTACCGATTTACGCCGAAGTAAAGCATTATGTTGAAGGCGGCTTGGTTCAAGGTCCCGGGACCGGGACCAGTGACTCTATTCCTGCGATGATTTATCAAGATGGTGTTCCTGTTCAAGAAGCGCGTTTGTCTACCAATGAGGTTGTGTTGTCGAACAAAGATCTGGCGAACCTTGATCCTGATAAGGACGTTGAACGCGCCGCTATTCGTGTGGGGAACGCGCCAAATGGAACACGGGGGAAGATCATTGCTAAGATGTACAATGATCTACAGAAGATGAGAAAGGGATAGTTATGCCTACGAGTACTACGACACAGACCACTAATATCCCCGACTATCTTCAACAGTACCAGAGGGATATAATTGGTCGTGCCAAAGAGTTAGGCACACAAGACTTTAAGCTTCCGGGGTTTGACGTTGCGGGAATAACACCAATGCAAAGACAGGCTATGCAGATGGCTATGTCTGGTGTTGGTTCGTATATGCCTATGTTGCAGGCTGGTTCGAGCACCTTGGGCGGGGGCATATCAGCGGGATCGGACGTATATGGTCGCAGCCAGCAGATAGGGCAGGCTGGGGGGTTTGACCCTAGCGGCATTCAAAGGTTTATGAACCCTTATGAGGACGTGGCTGTACAACAAGCGATGGCAGACATTAGCAGGTCAGGCGCGGAGCAACGTGCGGCGTTGGGTGCACAAGCGGTGGGTCAGGGGGCTTACGGTGGATCCCGTCAGGCTGTGCAAGAAGGCATGTTGAACAGAAATGTTTTAGAGCAACAAGGGCGAACAGCCGCACAGATGCGCCAATCGGGATACGAAAGCGCGGCGCAACGTGCGCAACAAGCGTATCAGGATGATCTGACAAAACAACTGCAAGCGGGTCAGCTTGGTTTGCAGGCGGGTACTCAGCTTGGTGCTGTGGGTCAAGGGCTTGGTGCTCTTGGTATGCAGCAAGCAAAACTGGGAGAAGCGCAACAGGCAATGTTAGGCAGAGACATTTCGCAGCTTGCTGCGTTTGGCAGTGCAGAACAGCAACAGCGTCAGGCTGAATTGGATGCGCAGCGTCAGACGCAATACCAAAATGTCATGGCACCGTTTCAGCAACTGGGCTTTTATTCAGATGTTTTCCAAGGTTTGCCTATGGGTCAGACGACTATCGGTACGCAAACGACGCCTAATCCGAGTTTGTTTTCTCAGATTGCAGGGCTTGGCATGGGGCTTTATGGTCTTAGTGGTGGGCAAGGGATTGGTTCGTTGTTTGGCTTTGCACAAGGAGGTCGAGTATGAACGTTTTAAACCGTAAAATGTTTCGGAATAACGATGCTCGTAGAGCCTTGTCGGAAATGGGTGGTATCCTAGCCTCGTCTCCAGAACTTCTGGGCGAGGCTATGACGTTTGCAAATGGCGGGGGAGTTGAAGTTGAGCAATACGTTGTAATTATCCGTGGTATAAATGGGGGTCGGCCCATTCGGTTACGCGGTGACACGCTTGCAAGACTACAGGATCTCGTACCTGAGATCATGCAACAGGCGTTTGTTATGGACGCCGCTACTGCGGCTGAACGTGGTGTGGATGTAAACAGACTTCGTCCAGGTGATGCGTTTGTTGAGCGTCAGTTAACACCCGCTGCACCTGTGCCCACGGTCCAAGAATCTGTGGATGACCGCAGCATTCGCGACATCGTTCGTGAGGGTTTAGCGTCGACATATGACTACAACCCGTTGAGTGGAAACTTCACTGAGCAGAGCCTTTCAGAGTTGTTGACCACCCCAACGAACCCGATGGTTCAGATGGTTGAGTCTGGACTACAGTCTTTGGGTGTAGAAGATCCAAACAAACCGTTAGTTGACCCTAGTCTCGTAGCTCAACTTTCGGCTCCTCCCATGTATGACATGACAAAGTTTGGCAGACTTGGCGATGCGTTACCGGATATTTCATTTCGATCTTCCGATGATCCCACCAACCCTATGGTTAGCTTAATTGAGTCAGGATTAAAATCCGCAGGCGTTGAAGATCCAAACAAACCGTTAATTGCGCAAGTTGATCCTGGTCTCGTAGCTCGACTTTCGGTTCCTCCCATGTATGACATGACAAAGTTTGGCAGATCTGTGATAGAGCCTGAGATGACAGGTTTAGAAGCTGTTGAATTACAACGGGCCTCGGATCCGCGTTCAGATGAGGGTATCCGAGCGCGTGTTGCTGAAAGTGCGCAGCGCGGCATGAGGGCAGGCGAGATTGCCAACATGCTTGGTCGTCCACTTGTAGAAATTTTAGATATTGGTGCAGGTTTAGCAAGTGCAGGTCTGTTAGAGGGTACAGCGTTTGCCTCAGATCTCATGTCTGCATTCCAGTCCGGTATAATGGGCAACACGCAAGCTGGCGAGTTTTATGCGGGCCTGGCAACAGACATTAAAGATTTGTCTGACGAGATGTACTACAACGAGGGGGAGGTGCTGCCTCGTTTAACCGCAGGTTTGGACAAAGGTTTGACGGAAGCTGAACTACTTGAGCAGAGGCGTAAGGACATTGAATCTCAATCTTTGCGGAATATGTCGGATGCTATGTTGGCGAACGATCCATCGTTGTTTGCTGAAGGATCTGTGTCAGAGCGGTTACCAGACCTCCCAGAGTCGATCATCCAAGCGCGGAAGGGGCCAGGGCCTGAAGTTTCCTTCATGGGTTCTGCTGAAGAACCTTTTGGTGCACCACTTGGGCTTGGTAGTTCTGAAACAATTGGCTTTACCGCATTGCCTGAACAAGATGTTCTCCGTAGTAGTCTATCAGCTTTCCCTGATTTTGACACAAGCACGGGTGTGCCTTTGACTCTGCAAGAAGCCGCGAATCTGTCATTTAATGAACGAATCGACGCAGCAAATGCTGGCTTAACAAACATTCGAACTTCTTCTGATCGTTTCCCATCAGAAGATGCGTATCGAAAGGCGCAGCAAGACGAAATTAATCGCATATTATATCCAGGAAGAGCACGAAAGTTTCGTGAAGAAGAAGCGCAAATTGCCAAAATGACTGGGATGCCAGAGATCGGCTCTGCGGATCCTAAAAAGATGCAAGAAGCTTTAGACTCTCTTCTAGCACAGGTCGTTGAGGATCCTGCCCAAGTGTCCAACAAGATCGCAGCAGACCTTATCAAAGAGAACGAAGAAAAGGTCACCATTATGACTCCCGAGGAGGAGGGCCTTGTGGAACAGAACGAAGACGCCTCTGGCACAAGCAATAAACCAAGGGACGATACCCCATCCGTTAAAAAAACAGGCGGCGAACCGAAAAAAACAACAGGCGGCGTAACCCCATCCGTTGAAAAAGTCATTAAGATGACTCCCGCGGAAGCTACCGACGAATATTACAAGCAGCTAAAAAAACGCCTTGGTTTATCCGACGAAGACAAAGCGCGTGACTTGTCTTTGATAATGGCACAGTTCGGTTTTGCCATGGCAGCGGGCCAATCTCCAAACGCTCTAACCAACATCGCTAATGCGGCAAATGCAACACTAGCGCAGTTTAAAGCGGAGCGCAAAGAAGAGCGGGCCCTTGATCGAGAACTTATGCTTGCCGCGGATGAACGTGCACGGGAAGACGAGAAAAGACGTGAAGACGCACGAGATCGCTTGAGACGTGCGTACATCTCCGCGGGCCTCGATCCTGTGTATGGGGAAGACGGAAGTATTACATCGTTTAAAGCACTGCCAAGTAAGCAAGGGACATATACGCCAGAGAGACTGCGCCAGTCGATACTTGAAATGATTAAGGATGAGGACGCCGCAGAACTATTCGGTGTTCTTGGGGACGATGATAAAATCGACATGGATAAAGTTAACCGCTTGATTGAAACTTACCAAGTTCTAGGCACCAGTCTTTATAAGGCTCCTGAAGATAAAAAAACAGTAGATGAGTTCATAACTGAAGCCAGAAAGTATCCTGAAAACGCAAAGTATAGTGATGAGGACCTAACAAAGTATTACAATGAGAAGTACGGTAAATAATCGTAAAGGAAACTATCATGGTTGAAATTGTAGACCCTTTCGATCCGAATCCTTCTGTTGGAATTGTAGACCCATTTGATAACTCCTCTCGTTCAGTTGAAGCTGAAGAACCTGAAAAAGAAGACCAGCAGTTCTACGACGACACTCTTATCGGAGAGTTGGGTGAGGGCGTAGCTTCAGGGTTTATCAAACTTGGAGAAGGAATAGCGGGATTAGCAGCTATTCCAGTGGATGTTGCGTACGACACAGACTACGGTGATCAAATCACTAAAGCCAGTGAGGATCTGCGGGATGCCATGGGCCTAGACCCCGAGGGGTTTGTAGGCAAAGGCTCTGAAATACTCAGCCAGTTCGTGTATCTTCCATTGAAGGCTGCGAGTATGGCGGGCCGCGGGTATCAAGCAGTAAGAGCCGCGCGTCTAGGTAAACTCAAAGCCGCTAAAACACCACTTACCCGCAGTGAACGGTTTGGCCTAGCGGCAGCGCAGTTGGGCGCAGCAGGTGCAGCAGAAGTTGCCGTCACCACGGACGGCACAACCACCATCGGTGACTGGGTGGAAATGGGACCAACGCAAACGGAAGACTTGATTGGTTTGCGTGGACAAGAGAAAGCTCTGGGTCGTATCCGTAACAGACTTAGAAGTGCATCGGAAGCAACTGGAATCGGTGCCGGAATCGGTGCAGCTATAGGGTCTTTGGGAAGAACCAGCGCAGGTCAAGCCGTAGCCAAAACCCTCACTGATAAGATCGATGCCGCAGGAGCCAAGATCGATGATCTAATATATCGGAGAGCGACTGCCGCTCCTGGGTCCGCGGAAGAACTAGGTGTGCTTGGCAAGCTTGGTGCAGACATCGCATCTTTCGCTAGGTATCGCGGTTCTCTGCCCGAGGAAGCAGCCACCCAACGGTATCTGATCGAGGGTCAAGTCGCGTCGGAACTGAAAAAAGCGGAACGCGTCGTAAAGCAGTTGGACAAGCAGATCGATGTGGCTTTGAAAAAAGCAAAGCCGTCATCGCAGTTGGATCGCGTCGGTATTGTTAGTAAGGTTGAAGAGTTTTTAACCGAGGCTGACCTAAAAACGCAGTCGGATATTTTCAACCAATTACCTGTAGCGATTCGTCCCAATGTTCGTGCGATGCGGGATCATGTTGATGAGTTAAGTAAGGTTATTCGCGACGGTCCGTTTCTACGGGGGAATCCTGTCACCCCTACGGGTGAAAGCCTAAAAGACATCATCGATGAGAACATCGGGTCTTACCTCCGCCGTCGCTATCGTGCGTTTGAAGATGCAAAGTATGTGCCGGATCAAATTGCCATCAATACCGCTCGGGGTTTTTTCAAGAGCAATAAAACCGCTACTGAAAAAGAACTCACCCAACTTGCGCAGCGTGACACATTCAACGAAATTCTGACTGATGATTTTATGACCCGCAATGGGCTTCAAAGAGTTACGGACGACGAAGGCACAAAGATTGTCGTTCCGAACAAAGTAACCTCGGATGTTGCTCGTGTTGCGCAGGAAGCATTCTTGTCGAAGTATGCAGTCCGCGCTCGGGAGAAGCTTGGCGGAGGTCGTGTCGCACGGGATCGCTTAGACACAAAGATGTTTATTGATCGTGAGAACATCCCAAAAGCTTTACGCCAACTCCTTGGTGAGGTTGACGATCCCAAACAAGCATATCTGAGCACCGTAGCTGACTTAGCTCAGTTCAACGCAGTCGATAATTACTACGATTCAATCGCACAATTGGCTAAGAACGACGAGGGCATAGGTCGCTTGTTCGTGAAGCCCGCATCTCCACAGCAAGAAGCCGGACTGGTTCAACGCGGATATGTTAAACTGGGCTCAGATGATGCGCCAAGTATGGTTAAGTCTAGTACAGAAGACAAAGCTATAAGCGAGTTGGTTAGTTCTCAGGGCTGGGGATCACTAAGCGGATACTATGTGCCAAAGGCGATCTATAAAGACTTAACAAACGCAGTTCTTGCCGAAGACAGTTTTGGTGCACTTCTTACCCGTTATACCATCGGTGCCTTCCTTAAAGGCAAAGGTATATCTCAGTACAGTAAAACTGTTCTGTCCCCAATTACCCAAGTGCGGAACTTCACCACGGCTGTAGGTTTCGCCCTGGCAAACGGCAACGTGCCGATGATCGGTAGAGGCGGCAGCTTGAGCGACTCTGCAAAACTGGTGTTCTCAAACATTACAAACCGAGGGTCTGATGCTGTGTTCGACGATCTGTTCGATGCACAGCGACGAGGGGTCCTTGGTACAAACGCAGAGTTACGAGAGATTCAAGACACACTAAGCAAGGGCGTGGATGTCACGGCCCGCGGTCCTCAGAGCTTTGCCGATACGGTGCTTGGGGAAAGACTTGGTGGTGCCTTACGTGGCGTGACAAAACCCGCGGAAGATTTGTACCAGGGCTCAGACGACTTCTGGAAGTATTTCAACTACCACGCTGAACAAGCCAAGCTGCGCAACGCATTGAAGGGTGCAACTGAAGAACAACAGATTGCATACCTGACCAAAGGACAGGGCAGCGATCTACCCGTTGAAGAGTTAATCAAGGACCGTGCTGCGCAGATCGTGCGTGACACCGTTCCTAACTACAGCAAAGCTGCATCTGAAGCGATCCGCTACGCTCGTCGTTTGCCTGTCGGTAACTTTATTACATTCCCAGCAGAGATGTATCGTACAAGTTTCAACATTGTACGTCAGGCTCTGAGTGATATGGCGTCGGACATTCCTGCTATCCAAGCGCGTGGTCGGCAGCGGTTGATTGGCTTCACTACGGTGGCGGGTGTTGCCCCGATGGCTGCGCTTGATCTAGGCTCTGCGATCAGCGGTGTAAGCAAAGAGGTAATGGAGGCTTACAAACGGTCCTTTGGTGCGTCGTGGGAGCAGGGATCCGTTCTTGTCCCCATCGACCAGGATGAGGACGGCAAGCTTCGCTACTTTAACTTTAGTACATCGAACCCATACGACAGCTTGTTCCGCTTTGCTAACCGCGCATTTACGGAAGTCGAACGTGGCGTAGAACAGAAACAAGATATCGACAAGATTGTTTTTGATACGATGGTTGGCACTCTGGGTGAGTTGTTCTCTCCTTTCTTCGGTGAGGCGATGCTTACAGAAGCCTTGGTGGACATCACGGCTCGTGGTGGACGGACTAAAACAGGGGCTCAGGTTTACAACCCCGAGGACAATGACGGCTTGAAGATCCAGAAGATGTTCAACCACGTTCTGGATACGATGCTACCAAACGTAATTCCTGTGAACGTTTCTTCTGGTGAGTTTGAGCCAAGTCGTTTCCTTCGAGGTGTCGTTGGATCAGAGTACCCAGACCTAATCGACCCTAAAGATAAGTTTGGTCGGGAGCGTAATGCTCAAGAAGAAATCCTTCGTCAGTTTGTCGGTGTGACACCGTTAGAGTTTGATCCGAAAAAGAACGTCGTCTTTGCCGCCAGAAGATTGAAGCGGGCACAGGATGATGCGCGACGGATTTTCAACTCTCGTACAGATGATGGCAATGCGACAGGGGAATCTTTGTATAACGCGTTTGTTGCTGCAAACCAAGCAAAGCTTCGTGTGGACCGCGAGTATTACCAAATGCTCAAAGATGCACAGGAACTTGGCCTAAGCCAACGTGAGATTCGTAAGCTTCTACAAGAAGAAAACATTGGTGGTTGGAAGAGCCTTATCAAGGGCAAGTTCACGCCGATGGATGTCACAGACGAGCAGAAACGAAAGATGCGGAAAGCAGGGGTCTATTCTGAGTTTGATAGAAGACTAGCCCGAGATTTGCGTCGCACGTTTAAAAACATTCCGTTGGATGTACGTGGTGCACCAGAGGTTCCAGAGTTTGATGCGCAGCCCGAACCATCCATTGTAGATCCTTTTGCAGCTTCGCCCGCGGTTCCTGCACCACAACCCACGGCTCCCGCTCCTGTACCTACTATACCCACGGCTCCTGCACCACAGGCGCAGCCTCAGAGCAATACGCGTTCGCTTCCGTTCTTGGGATCTAATCCGATTAATGCGCTGCGGAACATGGAGATTCTACAGCGCATATCTGGGGGTCAATAATCTGTTTCGATTGTAACTTCGACTCCATTGCCGCCAAAAATCTTTACAAGGTCGTCAGCAGCAGCTTCCGTCTCTTCCAGAATTTCCATGTCGTTTGTCAACGAAGCAAGCTGTAAGGTTAAGTCA
>Ga0196899_1001096_pt1 | contig 13555 bp, 11 predicted proteins | sample VirMetDEL_Sep_01_FD_169095 | JGI IMG/M metagenome (GOLD analysis project Ga0196899, IMG submission 169095) | Aqueous microbial communities from the Delaware River and Bay under freshwater to marine salinity gradient to study organic matter... | ecosystem: Environmental > Aquatic > Marine >... | reverse complement strand
GTGTGTTTGTTCTTCATTATATTTATCATTAAAGTTCACTCTTATATTTAATTTTTTACCTAAAGCTTCATAATGATGTGGTTGCATAATATCACTTTCATTTAAGTTTAATAAATGAAAACAAAATGCATGAAGTGTTTGAAAATATGGAACTTGTTTTTCATCTACACCTATTCTTTCTCTGGCTTCTTTTGCAGCTTTTTTTGTAAAAGCAAAGTAACCTATCTTGTGATAAGGTGTACCTGTTCTTACATAAGCATTAACTCTACGAATTAATCTAAAAGTTTTACCTGTACCAGGTGGTCCGTATATTTTAATTGGCTTTTTCATCGGTTCTTTTAAAAGTATCTAGTAAAGTTCCCGTGAATCCAAAGTTGCCATGATGAGTTGTTTCTCCATCAACTACAGCATAAAATTTAAAACCTGCTTGTGTTGCAAGATTAGAAAAATGTGTATCTTCTCCCCACCAATAACCAGATTTTTGATCAAACACTGTATCCCAAAAATTATAAAAATATGAATTTGCTTTTTCGGATATAGCTTCTTTTTGTTTTATTTTTAAATGTGGATGATCTTTCATAAGTTTTTCATAAACTCTTCTATGTACTAAAGTTAACCCTGCAGGCCCTACAGTTATTTCTGTTAAACCCTTGTTATCTATTTTAATGTCAGTAGGATCTTTAAATGCTACAGAATATTTTATTGTATTATCTTGTGTCTTCTTTCTGTACGGTGTGCAGATCATATCTTTTTCTGACACTAACATTCGTCCTACTACTTTTGGATCAAACTCTACATCTGAATCTATAAATAATTGATAGTCAAAACCTGATTCTAAAAACATTGCGGTTAAAACATTTCTTCCATAGCCTACATAAGGACATTTAAATGTACTTACTGTAGATTTTATTTTTGCTTGTGTAAATTTATCCATTAATTTTATTAATGATAAACATGTTGCCACCTGCATGGTATCATATGTAGGCATACATACAAATACACTTGGTAATTTTTTCGTCATACTATGTTCTCCTTATCTTCTATTGTTATTTTTTCTTCTGGTATCTCTTCTTTCATCAAATCATCTGCAGGCATTTTTATACACCTGACCGGTGGAAATGATTTTTCATTCTCTCCTTTAGGAAATCTTTTTTGAAATCCAAACTCAGCTTTGAAATGACTCTTTATTAAGGTTGCAGTTCTAGGTCTGTCTTTTGTCCACTCATTTCTTTTAATCTCTTCATAGAATTTATCGTAGTCAAAGTAATAATACTCTTCATCTTTTAGTACAGCTCCACTTTTAAAAGAAGCAAAGGTAGTAGCCTCTGGTCCATTGACATAGTCTTCTAAGTATTTCTTTAACATCTCAATTGGATTAGTCCCTGCAGGTGGTTTAATATCCTCTTTAGTGGCCCATAGAGCGTCCAGGATAGGCTGATATTCATTATTCTTAATAATGGGAGGGAATATAGATGTTTGGTCTGCTATGAGCGCTCTCATCTCTTTCATTTCTGCTATCTTTTTTATGTGTTTAGCATGTATTTGAACTACCTTACTGTCAGAGAGTTCTACATTAAAAAAATATTCTGGGTCAGGTTTATAGTCTATTTTAATTAGCCCTGATATCTGAGGCCAGCTGCTTTCTTTATGACTTCCAATACCAAATTTTCTACGTAAGCAAGTTCCTTTTGCACAATAAGAAGAGATAGGTAAGTCATGACAGGTATGACCAGCTGTATCTTTGTCCCAACTTTTTATTTTTTCATTTACTTTAGCATCACCCCAAGTGTCATCATACTGAATAAAATCTCTTGCAGCTTGTATTAATTTTTTCTTCCAATCATCTTTGTGTTTCTTTTTAACAAACACCATGTAGTTAAATAAAAATCTATCTCGCTCGTCTTTTAGTTTGTTCCCTGATTCCTGAACCTGTTTGCATATCATCTGTAGACATGGAGGACCATCTAATAAATCATCAGGACCACCAGTTAATATTTCTTTTACTTTTTTATTTGATACTTCTTTTAATGATTCTTTTGTTTGTAGATTGTCTTTGACTACATTTAAAAAATCTTCGAACTCTAATTCTTTTCCATCAGGTAACAATGCTTTACGTTCTGTTTTCTTAAAATAAGGTAAGTTAATAAATGATCCAGAAGTTCTGACATTATCTTGGTTCATACCTAACTGTGTTTGTTTTGGAAATATTTCTGTCTTAGATGATAGTCCAAATAAGAATAATAAGTTTTGTAAAAATTCTCTAATTAAAGTTGCAGGTACTTTCTCTGCTGTAAATACATATATGTGAAGTCCATTACTTTTTGATTTAATTGGAACGACAGGTAAATCTTTGTCTTCAATTACTTTTAGGTAATGATGAATATCAAAACTAGAATAATCAGACGGATCAATATCGATTGCACCAAAGCTAGCCATACCATTATCATCACATGCTTGTATACCTATTGCACGTTTACCATCTAAATGATCTTGATAGTCTTGATCAGATATATTTCTTTTAGACCAGCCATAATCGCCTGGATCAAATTTTAATTTGTTTGTTTGTGGATCATGATAACCATTGTTAACATTACAGAAACCAAAGTCTCTTTCTAGTCCACCAAAATATTTTCTAAATTCTTTCATAATTTATACGGCGCCTCCAGTCTCCCTTCAGCGCCGTTGTTATAACACTTTATTATACTATGTCTTGCTTTTGTTGACCAGCATCGTATTTAGGTTTAGCCACACCTTTAGAAACAGATTTCTGAAGTTGTGCTGCTATCTCATACATAGACGCATCGTCTTTATTAGCAACATCAAGATTTCTTACTCTTGATGGTTTGTAGACATGCCAGCTTTTACTCCCTGCTACTCTCCCGATTGTGTTTAACTTATACACAGCAGAATAACTTGCAGGATTAAATGAACCTTGATCATCTGTGAATCTTAGATTCTTGATGAGGTTATTTAATTCCCTCGCTGGAGATAAATTAGAAGATCTCATTGGGACCACTGCAGGTTTTAACTCACCATCTACCATTGCTAGTACATAGAAGTATGCAGTTTTCTCAACATAGTTACCGTTTGGTAATCTATATCTTCCATTTTTTTCTTCCACAGCATCGGCTGGAATCTCTAAATGAGTTCCTACTGGAGCTGAAGCACTATCGCCTCTCTCCTGCCATTCAGGAAACCTAGTTTGTGCGTGAGCGACTATAATATCTAGTCCCTCTTCTCCACTTATAAGTTTACTAAACCCTGATGCATAAATCATACCAGGTTTAGCTCCTTCTACATGCTTGGCGTCTCTCTCATTACATTCAGGTGACAGCTGATGTAAGATTTTCAGAATTGGTGTTGACACATCATCTGAACTAATCTCTTCAGCTCCTTTACCAGAGTCTGCTCTGAGATTTATTGTTGCTAATGCACCTGCATTAGCTTTCTTTGCTACTTGACTTTCCATAGATTCTCCTTTGTTAGTCTATTAGTCTGTTGATTTAGATTTACCAGTTATCTTAGTTCGATATCCAGCAAATGTACTGAAATACTCTGAGGGTATCTGACCACCACGTTCGTGGAGATCCCTCAAAGCAACTCTAAGGGTTCCGGCATTAACAGAAACTTTTTGTTCCGGTTCATAGCCTTGTCCTCTTGCAAGGGTAGCATATTGCGTCGCCTTGTTATCTTCGTCCTTTCCAAACCTCACTGTGATTTCATTTTTCACAATGTTGCCTAGTCCGTTCTCTCGAAGCCATTGATATGCCTCTGGTCTTTTTTCAGCTAACGCAGTGGCAAAAAATCTATTATCTATCTCTATCTCAGAACCATCTTTTAATTTCATGGTTTTAAGATTCATAGAAAGCATCAAATCAGGAATTGTTACTTCAGATAAATAGCTTTCACTATCTTCTAAGTCTTTAATTCTATCTTTATAGTTTTGTATTTCTTGTTGTATGTCTTGAAGTTTTTTTATTTCGTCTGTTAGTTTTTCTGGATTAGTGATTTCCACCTGACTAGGTGCATCAGCTCTTAGATTGATCGTCATGTTACTCCTTAATAGTTTAATAGTTTAAATTTATATTTGCACTATCCTATATAAAGATATATTTTTTATTGTCAACTAGTTTTGAAAAATATTTAATTCAATCGGGTAATAAGAAAATTGTCTTCTATCGTATTTTAACAATTTAAATTTACCATTTGTAATGTCAGAAGCTACTGCACATACAACACCAATTATGGCAGGATCGCCATAAAGTAATAAATAATCATCGGTTGTAAAATCTTTTAATGAGTTTTTTATTTCCATTACCATTGGTCCTGGAGAAAATTGCATTTGTTTTAAACGAGGAAACATAATCTTAATTTCGCCATACTTTAATGCAGGGGTAATATCAATCTTAGGTTGTCCAGCTTTTTCTGGATTTTCATGTTCTCTCCATACAGGTATTTCTTGTACTAAATAAACTTTGCTCATTGACTTTTTTCTTTTTATACACTATATAACTTTTTAGAAAGAAAAGTAAATGTTAAATTATAAATTTAAAACTGAGCCTTATGCTCATCAACTTAAAGCTTTAGAACGTTCTTGGGAGAAAGAATACTTTGCCTATTTTATGGAAATGGGTACAGGTAAATCAAAAGTATTAATTGATAATGCAGCTATGCTTTATAACCAAGGCAAGATAAATGGTTTGCTTCTTATTGCACCAAAAGGTGTTTATAAAAATTGGTATGAAGATCAAATACCTACACACCTGCCTGACTATATAAATAAAAAAGTTGTTCTTTGGAAAAGCTCAGACAAATCTGGTGAACAAACTAAAAAATTAAATACCCTGTTTCAAACAGGAACTGAACTACATATATTAATTATGAATGTAGAGGCTTTTTCTTATGATTTTGGTAAAGAGTTTGCTCGTAGATTTTTAGACTCACACAATGCAATGATGGCTATAGATGAATCTACTACTATCAAAACACCTACTTCTAATAGAACTAAAAATATTTTAAAACTAAGAACCCTTGCTAAGTACAGAAGAATATTAACAGGTTCGCCTGTAACTAATTCACCGTTAGATTTATTTAGCCAATGTCAGTTCCTTGGTTCCTGGCTCTTGAATACAGACTCTTATTATGATTTTAGATCTAGGTATGCAGAGATGAGAACAATTAATCTTGGTAGTCATAGTACGAATATAGTGGTTGGTTATAGAAACCTTGGTGAACTATCTAAATTAATAGAACCTTTTTCAATGCGTGTATTAAAAGATGATTGTTTAGATTTACCAGAAAAAACATTTATGAAACGTCAAATTACAATGACACCTCAACAAGAAAAACTTTATAAAGCTATGAAGAAATATGCAATGGCGCAGCTTGAAGGAAAAGCATTAACTACTAATAATGTAATGGTACAGTTAATGAGACTTCATCAAATTCTTTGTGGTCATTTCACTGCTGATGATGGAACTATTCAAGACATCCCCAATCATAGAGTAACAGAGCTTATGGAAATTTTATCTGAAGTAGAAGGTAAGGTTGTTATATGGTCCCACTATCAAAGAGATATTGAAACTATTATAAAAGCTATTAGAAAAAAATATGGTCGTGATGATGTTGTAGTAGATTATTATGGTAAAACTACGATGGAAGATCGACAAGATAATATAAAGAAATTTCAAGAAGATGACAACTGTAGATTTTTTGTAGGTACTACTCAAACCGGTGGCTATGGTATCACACTTACTGCAGCCAGCACAATGGTTTATTATTCTAATGGTTATGACCTTGAAAAAAGATTACAGTCAGAAGCTCGTATTGATCGTATTGGACAAAAATATCCTATGACTTATATCGACATAGTAACTGAAGATACTATTGATACTAAAGTTGTAAAAGCTTTGCGTAAAAAATTAAATATTGCTTCAGATATTATGGGTGAAGAATTAAAAGAATGGATTTAAAAAAACAAACCTTTATCTAAAACTTTTTCTAATAGCAGAAGTGATACTGCCCCAACAGTACCCAATAACACCCAATAGATCTTGTCTATCTTACCGCCCAAATCGTGTATACCATCATGCATATGTTTAACGTCTTTTTTTAATCCAGTAATGTATCCGTAAATAGAAAGTAAATGCTCTCTTGTTGTTTTAGGGTTTATTTTATCTCCGTTGGGCATTATGTTGTTATTCCTCTTGATCTTAATCTTATTTGTTTTTCTTCACTAGACAATAAAGCTTCTTCTAACGCAGTCAATCCTCCGGATGTACCAGCGGCCATTTGCGTTTGATTTAAAATGGTTTGTCCTTGAGTAATTGTTTGGTTGTTTGGCATTGCAGAAGTAACTGATGTTGGCAATGGTGGTGTTGGTGGCGCAGGTGGTATTAAAAATTCTAACGGATCAATATTAAAAGGCTCACCTAATTGTAGTTGTCTTAACTCTCTTCTTATTTCATTTAATGCAGGTAGAGCTTCTCTGTATGGGTTATCTTCACCAAGATTATTTGCAATTTCTCTAAACTTATTTGCAATTTCACCTGATGGAACATAAGGATCAAATCTACCTCTTCTTAAATTATTATAGTCTTCGCTACTAATTTGTCTTTCATCAAACTGTCTACGTAAATCATTATTTCCTACACCTAATACTTCAGCTGCATTTAAATCATTGTACATATTTTGTTGTACATCAAACTTAGCTTTGTTTGATTTTAAATATCTTAAAATAATATCATTAGGATCAACTGGACCACCTTTTAATAAACCAAAGTAACCACCAGTAAATTCTCTTCTTGCATCCCTAATACCTCTTTGATAACCAGAAATTTTAAAACCCATTGATCTTAATGGGTCAACTTTAATTGGTCTAAGTCCCATGAAGCCTGCTATCTCAGGCCCAACATCTAATGTTTCTCCTCGTGCTGTTGGTGTTTCTGTTGCAGCTTGAGCTAGTCTTACAAACTGTTTGTATGATGGTGCTAATGCATTTCCTAAATGTAAAAATCTAATCGCAGCTTTGTCACCAGCAGAAGTTTGATCTGTGTATAATCTTCTGCCGTCTTTAGTTACTCCACCTCTAACAGTTAAATCTCCTGCAGCTTCTGTCCAAATAGATTCTGAAATAAATGGATTCATAATTTCAGCTCCTGCTTCGTTAATTCCATTTACAAAACTAGCTAATACTTGTTGGTCATTCATTTGACCATCTTGAATATTATTTAAAACAGTTCTTAGAGGTCTAGCTATTACATCGTAAGCATTACTGTGACTAAAGTCTATGTATCTTAATTCACCATCATCATCTCTAATTGGAATTAGTGTAGAGTTTTTAGACCATTCAGGTACAAATCTTCTTAGTGCATCTAATTCGTCTTGAGATATATCGTACAAAGCTTTTGCACCTTCTGTTAATGCAACTGGAGCTGCTGTTGTAAACGTAGCAAGACCTAATAATCTTTTTATTCCATCACCATATGCTCCACTATCAAGAGCATTATTCTTAACAACTTGTTCAGTTCCATCTTCTAATATTTCAGTAACTGTTAAACCTAAATTACTTCCTTTAACTCTTACTCCCGCTGCTGGTATGTGTCTCATTTCATTTAAACCTAGTTCAGCAATATTAGTTGTAGTTCTAATCATTTCTGATGGAAAGGACATGAAGTTACCTACAGGTAGTAGTCTTGCAGTTCTAACTGCAGAACCAACAAAGGCATAATTAGGTACAGTGTTTTTTACAACGTTAGCTGCTTCTCTGTTAAGTACAGCATCAGTTACATCTATTTTTCTTTTAGCATAACGGCTTTTTAATTTAGCTTTCTCCATTACATAACTAGCAATTTTAAAAGTGTCATCCTCAGCTACATACTTGCCTTGAAAAAAAGCTCCTACTTTTTTTAATTTAGCTAGCATAGGATTTAATACTGTATCTACATTTGCAGCTTGTTGACCAAATCTAATGTCTTGTAGCAAAGCTTTTAGATCTCCTATTTGAACTTGTGAATTTACAACACCAAGTTCTACTAATTCTCTATAAGCTGCTTGTGCTGCTTCACTTGGAGGACCAGCTTTTAAAAGACCTGTAGTTTCTATACCTTCTTTAAAGGCTTTAGAAAATTCTATTGGATTAAATAAATTACCATTTGCTCCAGCGAAACCAAACGCACTAATTACGTTTCTTATGTGTGTAGGTATTGAGAATACTGTCTTAGCTAACTGTGAAACTCCTTTTGGAAATAGTAATAAATTTCTATACATCCAACTAACAGCAGCTTCTGCTCCTTCTTTACCTTCACCTCTTACAAAACCTTGAAGACCACCTGCTATGTTGTTTGCATTTTTTATAGCTTCAGCTATTTCAGGTGTAGTAATTTTACCTGCTAAAGGATTAGGTATGTTAGCTGCTTCTGGTAGTTTACTTATAACATCATCCATTTTAACAGATGTTATGCCTGTATTTTTTTGATTCACACCTAGTCTAAAAGCGTTTTCATCATTCCAAAAAAATCCTCTACCGCCAGCTGCTTGTACTTCATCATTTTTTAATGCCACTCTTTTTAAATATTCAGATGTTCTAGCCACAGAAGATAAATTAGTTATACCATTAAATATAGAGTACCTTGGATCCTGAACCTCTCCAAATAATTCTCTAAGTTCTTTTGGTGGTAACTTAGTTTCTTTTATTTCTGCTCTTATAAAATCAGCGCCTGGTTTTCCCTCCATCGTTTTATTAATATATTCATTAAACTTTAAAGCTTTAGGTTTTCCTCTAAGACTAGCTTCTCTAAGAATGTCATCTACTATAATACTAGCTTCTTTTTGATAAGCATTGCTTGCTATATCAAAAGCTGCATCACCATTTTCTTTTGCAATTTCTCTTCTAAAAAAATTAGTAGCATTATTAATTACTTCATCAGTTGGTTCGTATCTTTTAAAAAATTTAAATATACCTTTACCTTGGTCTTCAAATATTCTGTAAGTACCACCTATCCAACCATTAACTCTACCTTTCAATAAAGATTGAAGTTCTTTTACACCTTTGTTTAGTTTAGCACCGGAAGTATTATTATCTAAAATAGTAATTAAATTAGTAAACTCATCTCTAGCATTATTGACTCCATTAACAATTAGTTGTCTAGACTCTTCACTTACATTACTTTTTCTCATAAGATCTAAAAGACTATCTAGTTTTTTAGGATCAACTCTATCTCTAATATTACCTTCAAATAAAACATCATTAAGACCTTTTAAAAATTTTTCTTTTTCTACTTGTACTGATTTGTTAAACATTATTTCTGATTGAGGGTATATATTATCTACTTCTCTTGTAATGTTATCTACAATTTCTTTTGCTCTTAATGTATCTCTAGATTTCAAAGCTTCTTTAAATGTTTCTTCTCCAAATAATTCTTTTGTCATACCACCTTGAGGAGTAAACGGTGCTCTTACATATTTATCTAACCATCTTGCAAATTTAGAATTACTATAAGCAAGATCTTTACCTCTATTAGCTAATAACTTAGCTGATTTTCCTGCACCATATACAAACGGAGTAACCAACAAAGATTCAGAACCAAACTTTAATCTGTTTAATAATTTTCTTGTAGCATCTTCTCTACCAAAACTTTCTTCTCTATCCATTTTAGTTGGACCACCACCAAATAGATCTCCAAATGATCCAATGTTTTCTACGTCAGCTACAAATGTTTCACCTGCTGCACCACCAGCCACTGCTGCTGCATATCTAAACTTCTTAGATTTTTTATTTAAATCTCTAGCTTTATTTATTGCTGACAAAACAGGAGCTCCTCTTAAATTAGCGTAAGCATTAGCTTTCTTTGCTCTGATTGCTTTTGCTGTAAGATTTCTAGCTACCTTGTTTGCTGCTTTAAATCCAATAGCACCTGGTATACCAACCTGTACTAGTGTTTCTGTAAGTTTACCTATAGCTCTTTCTTCTGCTATCTCTTCAAATGGATTTAGTTTATCAAAAAATTCTTCTACACTCGCTGCTGTGTTTGTATCAGCTCCAAGATCAATTAGTTCTGCTGCAAGAGAGACTACACCTTCAGGTATTTTTAATAGACCTGATGCAATACCAGAAGCGGCAGCTGTGTACCACGCTGTATCATTGTTTTCTTCGGCGTTATTAAGAGGTAAAAACTCTGCCATTTAGACTCCTATGCTCCGGTGCCAAAATCGTCAGGCTTATTTTTTTGTATTTCTTCTATTATTCTTTTTTGTTCAGGACTTAAAACTTCAAATCTTTTATCTATCTCTGCACCTTTTTCTTCTTCTGTACTACCTTTTGGTGCGTCTGGTTTTACATATGTCTCAATATCAATTACTTGGAAACCATAAGTACCATCAGTTTTTTTATTGTATATCTTAGCTTCACCAGTGTTTACATCGTAGTAAACTTTACCAACTTTTTTATTATTTCCTTTTTTAATCAATGTAGATTCTTGAGGATCATTAGGTCCGTTTAAGAAACCATCAAAGTTAGATCCAAATTTTTCTATAAACTTAGTTTTTAGTTTTTTATTTTCAAACTCAGCTCTATTATTAGCTTGTAAAGTATCACCTTCATAGACTTCTATAAAATCTTTTTCTGTGTATCGTTTATCTAATTCTCGTTCTTCTGTAAGAATTTCTTTTTGGAATTTTTCTGCTCTTATAATTTTATCAAGTTCAAATTGTCTGCCTTCTTCAATTAATCCTTTTTCATATTCTCTTTTCTCTTCGTCTTTCATATTAGCATATTGTCTAGCTTCATCTAATATCTTAGCGTCATAGTCTCTTTTATCATCCAATTGTAATTTATCATAAGCTCTTGAGTCTTTTATTAAATCTAAGTTGAATTTTCTTTCATCTTTAATTAATTCTTTATTATAAAGTCTGTCATCAGCTTTTATATCTGCAAGATAATTTCTCTCATCTTCTTTTAAGAAATCTTTGTAAGATCTATCATCAGCTGTAAGGGCTAATTGGAATCTTCTGTCATCAAATTTTTGTTGGTCACCTAATGCAAGTTTAGTTCCAGCCATTCTTACATCTCTGTCAAACTTAGCTTTTTTATCTGCTTGTTCTATTAATTGTTTAGTAGCTGGTTGTAATCTATTTATTGCATCAGCAAAACCTGTAGCTCCTGCAACAGAAGGTCCAGCAGTTAGTAAGAAACTTGTTAAAGGATCATATCCACCGTAGCCACCAGCTCCCGCTTGTATTTCTTCTATGTATTCAGCTTGAGTTTTAGGAGTACCTATATCTACATCAGATACAAAAGGATTTTCAGCATGCATAGATCTATCTACAATACCAGACATAATGCCGTTGCCGACATTACCACCTTTTCTAAACATTGGTCTTTTAAAAGTTCTCATATTATCTGTTGAATACACCGGGTTGATTAAACGCTCTGTATATACCAGCTAACGTTCCACCAGCTCCTATTGCTGTTGCAAGTGGGTTTGGACTAGGTTGATTAACTTGAGTTGTTTGACCTGGGTATCCAGCTATCAAACTTGTAACACCTTGACCATATTGCTGTGCAGCTGTTAACGGTTGTTGTAATTGTTGTTGAGCTAACTGTTGTTGTGCTCCTAATTGAGCTTGTTGTAAAGCTTGGTTCTGTGCACCAAAAGTAGACAACGCTCCAATATCTTGACCTAAGAATTGTTGTTGTTGACCAGCTAAATTTAATTGTTGATTACCTAAAGTTTGTTGATTCATAAAAGCTTGTTGTGCTGCATTCTGAGCTTGACCAAAACCTTGCTGTAATAACTGTGCTTGTAATGCTGCTCGGTTCCTGTCGCTTGTTGCCTGATACTCTGCTCTTTGTACGCCTTCACGACCACCACCAAAAGCACCTGCATTAATTGCTTGTGCTGCTAATGCTGGTAGACCTTTTTGTGACTGTACATCATATTCTTTTAATGTCTCACTAATAACATCTTGTTGATAAGGAGACATAAACTGTTGATAAGCTTGAGGTCCTGTTAACCCACCAGCTGTTGTTTGTGCAGCTGCAGCTTGATTTAAAAAAGGTTGATACGCACCAATACCTTGTGTGGCTAATTGTTGAGCTTGTGCTTGTAAAGGATCTTGACCAGCAACAAATTGTTGACCAAATGCTTTAGATAGATCAGCTGTTTTATATCCACCTGTAGCTGTTGCAAGGTCACCTAAATAAACTTTACCTGCTGCTTCTATAAATTCTGGTGGTAATACTCTTGTTTCTGTTACTGCCATTACACTACTCTCTTTTCCATTGTTTTCATTTGATCATATAACCTTTGGGCACCTTTTTCAATGTTTCCGCCACCCATTCCTCTAACAGCATCTGCTGTCATTACAAATTCGTTTTTACTTAACATAGCAGGTACGTCATCTGCTTTTTCTTTTATACCAACTGGTACAAATCCACCAGTCTCTCTATAGTCTCGTTCTATAGTACCAGCTTGATTAGTTCTCATAATACCTGTAGGCATTAATCCTCCATTAGCTGCCATTGTTTTTTCTACAGCTACTTTTTGTCTACGTTTGTTTTCTAAATATTCTTTATAAAGTTGTTCAGCATTTTGTTTTTTATTAAATTCTTCTCTACCTTTTAAATATTCTTGAAAATCTTTATTAGCTCCAGCTTCTAAACCAACTCTACCACCTACAGCATACTCAGATGTATTGGTTGTAACAAACTCTTCTACTTCTTCAGCAGATGCATCAGGATTTGTTTTACTATAATAATCTCTTAAATAAATTTTTACTTTTTCTGGATCTCTTTTAGTTGCTTCTATCTCTTCTGGACTCATACCTGAAGCAGCTAAAATACTTCCTATTGCTCCTAGAGTGTATCCACCGCCAGGGATTTTACCCATTAGACTACTTAAAATTCCTTTGGTTGTTCCGAACTTACCTGCTGGTCCAATACCTGCACCACCAAAAAGAGCTCCTCCAATTTTTGATCCAAGTGCTCCAAGTCCTGAAAAAGGACCCATACCCATTAGACCTGCACCACCAAGACCTATTAAAGCAGCTTTACCAATAGGTGATTTAACAACTTTTTTAACTGTCTTACCTATTGATTTAACTAAACTTCCTAGTCCGTATAATTGTCTGGGTTGTTGCATTCTTGATATTGCCATAATTTAAATACATTTATATTGTTGAGCAGGCATAGATATCCTGAAAATACTATACTTTATTTGATTTTTGTATCTTCGTCAAGCGGTTTGGCATGCTTTGCAGGTCTATGACCTTGGTATAAATCATCATAAAAACTACCACAGTATTGAAACTCTCCAACATGTGTTATTACATCCATTACGTAGATATGAACCTTACCACCCATTTTACCCCATCTCTCACAAAAACCAAAATCTTCACCAAAATAACGCTTAGTCTTAGGGTCATGGATTGTGTCAAATAAGTTATACATATTATCTTTTTTTTCTTCTACACCATTAATGTAAGTGGGTTGAAATATTTCTAACTCAGGGTATTTTTCAATCATGCTGGTTAATACTTTTCTTTTAATTAACATACA
>Ga0196899_1001094_pt1 | contig 13559 bp, 5 predicted proteins | sample VirMetDEL_Sep_01_FD_169095 | JGI IMG/M metagenome (GOLD analysis project Ga0196899, IMG submission 169095) | Aqueous microbial communities from the Delaware River and Bay under freshwater to marine salinity gradient to study organic matter... | ecosystem: Environmental > Aquatic > Marine >... | reverse complement strand
CATACAAGCGTACCTACTCACGCCCAATTAAGGACCGCACCGAGGAGTGGGAAGAAACCGTAGACCGCGTCATCGAGGCGTGCAATAAGCAACTGAAGTGTGAGTTTAATGAGCACGATCAGGCAGACATCAAGCGCATGATGATGCAGCTGAAGGGTACGGTTGCGGGAAGATTCCTGTGGCAGCTAGGAACAAAGACGGTAGACCGTCTCGGACTCCCTTCGCTTCAGAACTGTGCTTTCGTTGTTGTAGACGATCCAATCCGCCCGTTCACGTGGGCCTTCGAGATGCTCATGCTGGGCAGCGGAGTCGGTTACAACATCCAACGGGAGCACGTGTATCAGCTCCCTAAGGTGAAGAAGAAGGTGAAGGTTCAACACGTGAACGATCACGGGGCAGACTTCATCGTGCCAGACTCACGCGAGGGCTGGACAGACCTTCTCAAGCGCGTGCTCGAAGCCTCGTTCTTTACTGGCCAAGGATTTAGCTACGACACGTCTCTCGTGCGTCCCGCAGGATCACCTATCAAAGGGTTCGGCGGAACAGCTTCAGGACCTAACGACTTGATCTGGGGCATGCAGGAGATTAACCGTATTCTTAACGAAAGAAGCGGCCAACGCCTCCGCCCCATCGACTGCTTGGATATTATGAACATTATCGGAAAGATCGTCGTGGCAGGTAACGTCCGTCGGTCTGCACAAATTGCAATCGGAGACCATGATGACATCGAATACCTACGTGCGAAGCGCTGGGACCTCGGAAACATCCCGAACTGGCGTGCAATGTCCAACAACTCTGTCGCCTGCGACGACATCTCTCTTCTTCCTGAAGAATTTTGGGAGGGGTATAAAGGCAACGGCGAGCCGTACGGGCTCATCAATCTTACGGCGTCTCGTAGGATGGGAAGGACGGGTGAGACAAACTACCCTGACCCCAACGTCATGGGGTACAACCCGTGTGCAGAGCAGAGTCTTGCTCCGTTTGAGACCTGCTGTCTTGCTGAGATCTATCTCCCGAACATCGAGACAGAACGAGAACTCAAGGATGTTGCTACGTTGCTATACCGTATCAATAAGCACAGTCTGGCGATCAAATGCGCCGTCCCCGAAACGGAAGATATCGTTCACAAAAACATGCGAATGGGTATCGGTGTGACGGGGTACCTTCAGGCGACAGAAGAACAGCGCAGCTGGCTCCCTGCTGTGTACAACCACCTAAGAGCATATGACCAAGAGTACTCTCGAATTTGCGGATTCCCAACATCTATTAAACTTACAACGGTTAAGCCCAGTGGAACGCTGTCTCTACTTGCTGGCGTTACACCGGGAGCACATCCCGGATACAGCCAGTACTACATTCGGAGAATTAGAATGGCTGCAGATAGCGAGCTGGTCAAAGTGTGCCGGGACAATGGGTATCACGTAGAGTACGTGCGTAACTTCGACGGGACGGAAGACCATTCTACTGTGGTTGTGAGCTTCCCTTGTAGCTTCCCGGAGAACACGACGTTTGCGGACGACATGACGGCCGTCGATCAGCTGGAGGTTATCAAGCGCCTGCAAGCAGAGTGGTCGGATAACTCTGTGTCCGTGACTATCTACTACCGCAAGTCGGAGCTCGACGAGATCAAGGCGTGGCTGGCGGAGAATTACGTCAACGTCAAGTCTGTGTCGTTCTTGTTGCACAACGAGCACGGGTTCGATCAGGCCCCGATGGAGGAGATCACGCAAGAGAAGTGGCTCGAAATGTCTAAGTCGGTTACCCCAATCACTTCGTTGGAGCACCTGAACATGGACGACATCGAGATCGCTGACTGCGAAACAGGAGCATGCCCTGTACGATGAAGCGGATGGACCAATGCTGGGTGTCTCAGATGTATTATCTTGGCACCGTTACACAGGGGTAATTGCTGTGGAACTTCGCAACCGATTAAAAGAGAGGACATAAAATCCTCTCTTTTTTTATACTATATTTTTGTGGTATGAGACACTTATCCATACTACTCCTTTCGTTTATTTCGTTGACAGTCAGTGCTCAGCACGTCTGTGGAAACGAGTGCTCTATCGTCGATCACGACTTCGAGCGCATCATGGGTTTGCGGCAGGCAAACCGTAACCAAGATGTATTTACTAAGTTCCTGCCTATCGCATTGCACAACATCAACGAGGCGGTTTCTGCCGACGATGTTGACGAGATCTGGGATCAGATCGTGGACGGATTCGAAGGTACGGACATCGTGCCTTGCAAGCATTCTGAGTTCTTCTACCAAGAGTGGACGATTGATCCAGATACTCTCACGTACGAGTACTGGTTCGGAACGAATGAGACGTACGACTACGGTAGCTACGCCTCACAAAACACGCGCGGAGATGCATGCAACATCTTCATCCTTCCGTCGATCCCGGGCCCTACGGCAGGTTTTAGCTGGATCAACAACGACGCCATCACCCCTTACGACGGCGTGTACATTGAAGGCATGCATGCGGCAAGCAAGATGATTACGCACGAACTCGGTCACTACTGCGGCCTGTACCATACGTTCGAAGGCGGAGGCTGTTCCGAAGACGACTGCGCAACGGAAGGCGACTTGGTGTGCGACACGCCGCCTACGTACACTAATGAATCTTGTACGGCCCTTCCTTTCTGCGAAGATGCAGACATCACGAACTACATGGATTACACGGGCCAGTGTCGTGACCACTTCACGCAGGGTCAGATCGAGCGCATGCACGCGGCGTTGGTGAACGGCGGAAGAGCAATGGTCTGGCAATCAGGTAGTTGCATCGACCCCAACTCTAAGGACGTTGCTGTCTTGTCTATCGACAACGCGTTCGATTGCGACAGAGACTTCTACCCAGAGGTGAGGCTCGCCAACTGGACCGACAACGACGCCTTCGGTGTGGACGTCACGGTCACGATGATGAATGGGATCTGGACCACGACCGTAGACGTGCCATCTGATAGTATCATCACTGTGGTCGGTGATCCTATCTACGGTGAGTTCAACCAAGAGTACGACGGCGTTGTTGAGATCTACTGGAGCGAAGATGAGAACAGCCTCAACGATATGACGTTCTTCGAGCACGCCCCCAAGAACCTTGCGGTTATGAACATCGACATCCAGCACGACATATGGCCAGAGTCTGAGCAATGGAAGTTCTACAAAGAGGGGTTGTGCTGCGGAGACCCTATCTACCCAAGCGGCGTGTATGCCAAAGGCGGTCACTGGGGCAGCCTCACGACGTACGACTCGTGGGATAACGGCCTCACCAACGAGCCTCTGTTTACTCACGACGAGATCTGTCTCTCCGAAGGCTGTTACGCTGGATTCTTTAGACACGACTCGTACGACTGGGGGCAGTGGGTGTTTGATACTACGTACGCAGACATTGTGACGGGCGTACACATCTGGATGGAGTACGGAGAGGGCGGAGCTACCGAAACTTTGTACGAGGTGTACGGTGATTCAGAAAACCCTGCCACGGGTAGCACCACCACTACGTGGAACCTCGGAAACGTCCACGGCGGCTTGTCCGAGCACGAATACGTATTGTGTACAGAAGCGGATTACGATTCCGAAATTGTACCATTTGACTGTGTCGGTGACTTCGACGGGAACGGAGCGGTAGACCTGCAGGACTTCTTGCAGATCTGTATGGAACTCGGAAAAGAAGATGCCTCTTGCGTGTGCGACACAGACTCAGACAACGACGTAGACCTCGACGACTTCTTGACGTTTATATCTGTGTACGGAACCGATTGTAACGGAGGCGAGCTTCCTCCTCCTACCGTGAGACAGCTCGAAGAGCTTGGGCTAAATCCAAAATATTATAGCTCAGACGGAAAGGAAGTGCGCCAAGGGCCTAACCCGTTCGGCATCTACCTCGCAGAGATAGAGGTAGAAGGAATCAAACATATAATAAAAGTGGTACAATAAGAAAGGGGCTTCGGCCCCTTTTTTAATACTTCAACTTGTACACTTGTTCCTGTATCTCCTCGAACGGAGTTTCAAGCCTGAAGCTTATATCTGCTGCGTACTGATAGGCTGGCCTGCCGTTTCTATAAATAACAACAACAGGCAATGAAACAATGCTTTTCTGAAGCGCCTCAGGCTGATCGGACATCCATCCGAATCGGTACTCACACCCCTTAAGCCTTTCTAAATCGACTCTGGTGTTAATGTCGTTCCACTCTGCGTTAATCTGGACCACAACAATGTCGTTGTCAATCATGGTGAAGGTCTGTGCGGCAGCAGCAAATGTGATTGCCGCAAAAAGGCTGGCAATAATGTGCTTCATCTTTTTGACTCTGTGCTGAGTTCGTAAAGTCTTTGTTCGATAAGGTCGAGCTTCTTCCCGTTCTCCTCTACTTTGGTCTGCGTATTCATGATCGTCTCGCGAACGAGCTTATCCTTGAGGTCGTACTCTGTGCGTGAAACCTCAGGTTCTGGAAGTTGTTTCGCAAGTTCAATCTCGCTTTGAAGCGCGAACCACATGCCAGCCACCGTCACCACGAAAGAGATAACGATAGCTATAGTCTTAAGATCGAGAGTTACTTGGGTATTTTCGTCAACCTTCATTATTGTTTTTTAGCTTTTTCTATAGTCCTGCCAGCGAAATAGGCTCCAAATGAAGTCAACATTAAAATCTCCAACAAAGATACGTAACTGTCCTTGACGTTAAATGGCAGATTATCAAGGGAATCCAGAACCATCGTTACCATAAACATTGACATAAGAGCTATCAAAGTAGCTGGCCTGATGAGCTTTGCGAGCTTCACATCTCCACCCATGTCTGCCTTCCATCTCTCAGTAACGTTGTTCTGGAATGCAATCTCTGCGTCAATCTTTGCCTTGACCTCTTCTGGATCTAAGTCAGGGTATTGCTTGTCAATCAAGTTCTTTACAACCCCAAGCGCGCCCTGATCTGGCAGCAAGTCTCCGACAGTATCGAGGATATTTGGCGCCTTATCCTTTAGCCATCCGCCGAGGGCGGTGTCCTTTATCTTCTGATCTGCCATCGTTATTGTGTTAGTCTTCCAGCGTACATTCTATCTATGTCTTCTGCGTACAGCCGCCGCTGGTAAAGCTGGTCGCCCTTGTTTCCTCCCTGAACGTCGTAGTACTTCTTTCCGTCTGCGTCCACGCCGGTGCCTATGATCATGTCAGAGTGAGAGCTGTACTGCTCTCCTTCCTTGGCTCTGTTTTTAAAGTTCCTAAACTTGTCACCCTCGGTGGACCCGCGGCCCTGAAACAGTATATCTCCGGGCTTAAATTCTGTCCTTTTATTTATTTTGTCGGCCCTGTAGTTGCCCTCGCCGGAAAAAGCCCTGTTTATATAGTCTGCGTGGAGGGCGCTCCCCTTAAATGTTGGGTCGAAAGCCTTTGCCAAATCGCTCACAGTAGCCGCAGACCAAGGGTTAGCAACCGAATCTCCTTCGTAACCAACGCCCCCGAACAAATCTTCTTCTATGTATTCCTTAGCCAACGGGTGGCTTTCGTCCATAGACTGCTGAGTCATAGGGTTGGTGAATCGGTTCTGCTGGTTTGCGGCCGCCATGGCGAGAGCCATCTCTCTCTGCTCTCGCTCTGACTGCGGCTCCATGCCAGAAGATTCCCTTGCAAGCTCATCCGATCTCTTTTTAAGAAGGGTGAACGGAACTATTGATTTTGCTCTTTTTACTTTCATCTCCCTCTGAGTCTTTCGTATTTCTGGTTAAAGTCCATAATTATCAGCCGCTCTTTCTCCATGAGCTCTTGAAGGCGCACGGTTCTTTCGGCGTAGTTTTCTATTTGTCTGGCCTCCCTTCTTGCGGCACGCAAAGCTTTCAGCTTTTTGTTTGTGTTCTTGAGGTGCTGCTTAAGAGGGTTGATGCCCTTGTGCCTGTCCTTATTGTATCCAGTGTTTTCAAACTCTTTGTAGAGCTGGTTTACTTCGTTTGAATTTTGTTCGAACTTATCGAAGTCGTAGTATCTGGACGTTTCTCCGTACACCTTGCGGAGGATCGGGGCGTCATTAAACTCAAGGTCAACCTCGTTGTTCACGAACGCTTTGTTGCTTGCCTTGCGTACGATTTCGCCAGTCCTCGTCACAAACCTACCGGCGCCGCCCAAGAAGTATTCAAACAAATACCATCCCTTATCTGGGTTCGTGTCGAGCCATCCGCTCCTGTATTCGGAGCCGCCAGTAGTTTCGTTAAAGAACTCAAACAACTCTTGCATCCATCGAGGAGATCTAAACGACATCTGCGACTCTGGCTTAGGCGTAGCTCCCGGGAACTGTTTCGCGTAGACTTGGCTGCCGAAGAACGTTTCGTTGTTTGCGACTTCGATGAACGGCTTTGCCACCGTAGGGGCGAGACCCTTTTCAAGCATTCCGTACACGTCTTTAGACTGTCCGAATGAGATTGGTGAGAACGAACCGAAGGCTGAAGACAGCAAGAACATCAGCGCGTCGTCAACCTCTCTGTGGCCCATAGAAATCTCTGCCACGGCCGTGCCGAGGTTCGAGAACACGTTGTAACCATAAGGGAGCGGGATCTTAAGGTAGTTCTTACCATCAAGCATGATGATGAGGTTGCGCTCCTTTTCGTAGTCGGAAATCTTGTTGTAGAACAACTCTCCGTCTTCGTCTTCATCAGATATAGCTTGGTTTACTGCCGACAGCATTGCGCTAAACATCGTGAGTGAGAACGCAAGCTTCTGGGCATTCGTAATCCGTTGCGCGTAGCTACGTTGCTGGCCGAAGTCATCAAACTTAGGCTTGAGCGTGAGCGTCTTCGCGATACGCGCCGTACCCTGAACCGAAGCGTTGAAGAACAAGTAGATGGCGTTAGCCACCTGACCCATCTCTCCAGACTTGTTAAAGTTAACGGTGATGTTCTTTGCAAACTCAGCCGCCTTCTCTCTGCTGACACCGTTTTCACGCGCAGCGATATACGCTGAAAGTCTGATGCTATTTTCAACGGCGTCGTTGACGCCTTCGATCAGCCCAGTAACCTTTCTCACGGTTCCGAGTACCTTGTCTACCGCTTTGTCTGGGTTGGCGTTAAGGTCTGCGGCAATATCTTCAAGAGGCTTGGCGTAAGCCCACCCCGTCTTGCCTCCGTCCGCCTTAAACTCTTCATAGAACACTCTGTGCTCAGGAGACATATCCTTGCCTCGCGCATCCTTGATCAACGACTTCATGAGCGGGAACACGCTTCGCATGATTCGGTTCCTCACGTCTGCCGCGTTCATTCCGTTTCCGTCTAGCTCTGCGTCAGCAGTGGCGTTAAATATTGCAGACTGAATATCTCGCGCGAAGTTCGAGATGACGAATTCGGGGTCAAGCGTTGTGAAGGACCGTCTCAGCCAGTTCGACGGGGCTCTGAGTATTTTTATGAACGTGTTTGTTTTCTCGACTGTCATGCCGTTCAGCGCCTGCGCGTAATGCGCGTTCGTGAACTTGATGTACTTTTTCTTTCCGTCGATTCTGACGGGCACCGTAGCCTTATCCCCAAACTCTGCGACGTTAGATATGCTCCACACAGCCGGGTTAGGGTTGTTCATAACCATGTTGTACATGGCCGTCAAGGCTTCGTTCTTTCTGGCGTGTATCTTCGTAAGCGCTGCCTGCGCAATAGCCTGAGCAACAACCTCTTGGGCTTCACTCTTTCTACCCTTCGCCCTCTTTACTGGGCTTCTGTATACTGCGAGGCCAGCCCCGCCTGTTGGGTATGCGGTTCCGTCTACTTGCTCGTCTTTTGCCAGACCGGCGAGAGGGATGTAGTGCTCAAACTGGCTCTCGAAGTTGTCTACATCTTCTTTCGTACTAAGGCCGAACTCTCGGAGGGTGTCGCGCGTGTCCTGCATGATGCCTCTAAGCTCGTTTGCGGCGGCCTCAAGCTGCTGCTTGCGCTCTTCCGTGAGGCTATCAAGTATCGCTTTGGCTTCGGCGTCGGTCTTGCCCGACCCGTTTTCTACGCCGCTGCGCTCCTTGATGACTCGGTTCCTCTCCGCCGTGTGAAGGGCGTACATGTACTCGCCTAGTTCTGCGGCCGTGACGTTGTTGTCCCGTAGCGCTTTCTTGAGTCCTTCAACTTTCTTTTCAAGGAGCTCCAGATCGTTGGCGGCCTTGCCGTAGAACAGGGTTTCTTTCAGGCCGAAGTTTTCACTATCATCAAGTCTTCCCTTCGACGCCTCTACATCCTCCTGCAAAACCATTATCTCTCTAAACTTGTCTTGCAACTTCCTGATAACCAAGTCCTTAAGCATCTGATACTTAGACCGCTCTCTCAACTCCCAAGGCCCGTCGGTGGCCCTGTCTTGATTAGACCTATCCATTTTGAGAGATGCCGATCCTACAGCACCCTTTGTGGTTCTTTCTTCGCTCTCAGACTCAACCCCAATTTCCTGCGTGTTGTTTCCCGGAGTGTCAGCAGCTGGCTCGTAAGTCAAAACACCGGTCTGCTTGCCCTTATGAACCGTGCTAATCGAAGATTTTTTGGACTTTCCCTTCATTACCTCTGGAGCCCACACGTCGAGCTTTATATGATGTGAAGTAAGCATTACTCCATCACCACCTTCGATCGTAAATTGAAACGCTGCATTTTCCTTCGACTCGAAAGCATCGTCAACCCAAGCGTGATTCAACACAACGCTACCGTCCTCAAGGGTCGTCATGGCGATCATGGGGTCAACAGTTTGAAGCGCTACAACAGACGCCACAGGAGCGAGCTTACCCGTACCTCCTTTAGCATTGGTAAGGGCTGGGTCTGCAATAGACTTAAGATCTTCGGGCTTAATTATCTTTTCTTGATATTGCTCAGAAATTTCCGCCCCAACTCTTAGTAGCATCTGTTGCTTTAGGCTGTTCCCCATAACTGCGCTTACAAGAGAACCCCTGTCCTCAAACGTAGCTTCTCTTTCTTCAAGACTCCCTGCGCCCCTCGGCTTTGACATCATGTCCAAAATCGCTTCAAAGTCGTCTTTGTTGGAAACACGAACGTTGAATACGCCATCATTAGTCACCGACCCAGCGCCGATTTTCCTCGAAACCTCTCTTCTGAGCTCTCTCTTAAACGTTTCGCTTTTAAAATTATTGGCCGCTATATTAAAGACTTGCGAAAACGCATCGTAAAAATCGGATTCAATGCCGAGATTTTTAGCAACACTCAACGCCTCCTCCATAACCATCCTGCCAACGAATGGGTTTGTCTTGACTCCAGACTCTCCCATAGATGTGTAAAGAATAACGATTTTCTTTCCTCTAGCGTGAGCAGCCAACGCTGCCTGCTCAATGGCGTCTGAGGTAAGGTTTCTTGTTGTAGCACTCCTGTGAGACATTATCTCTCCCTCCTTCGCGCCCCTAACTCCACTTTCGATAGTGTAAGTGTTGCCGTTTATTGTTACCGTAGTGTGCCCTGTTTGGTCGTAAGCAACTGTAATGAACTCGCAGCCATCCAGACTCTTCATAAATTCTTCGTCGGTAAGATCAGCAACCCGGATGTCTTTTCTAAAATTTTCTGAAACCTTATTCTCTAGACCTCTCTTAGATCTAGCGATAAGGGCCTCACCCATCTTAACCTTAAGCTGAGAGAGAGTGTCGTTTTTAGACGCTGGTATTGACCTAGATGGTTCTTTTGTCGCAATCTCCCTTACTGTTTTAAGGGATGGGGATATCATTCCGATGTTTTCTGTCGTGCCAGCCGCAGGAGAAACGATAGGCTTCGCCTCGCGTTGAGACGGTTTTTTACCGCTCTTAAGATCAGCCACCGCAAAAATGGTGTCCGTAGTTGACCCCATCCCGGTATATCCTGAAGCTCCAGTCTCCACGTTCCCCCCTCCTGAAATCTCGTTAGTGTAGATAGAAGGCATGCCTACGCTCTTCGCGTATTCAAGGGTGTTTTCTCTGTGCTTGGTCGGGACTATGTGGTTCATGGTGAGCGACACGGTATCCCCGTTAAAGGCAACCCCGATCATCCCGTCGCCCAAAACCATCTCAGCTACGTTGGCGTCTGCGAATGCTTTAACTGAGGCAGGCGTAAACTCGTCTATAGAGATGTCCTGTGAGGCCGACGTCACAACGTCGTTCTGCCCCATGAGCTTTGTTGAATACCCGCTTTGTCCGATAAACGTGACGTCAGGGCTGTTGGCGTCCAGACCAGACATAGTGACAGCCACCTTGTTCGTATCAACATTAGAGCCCTTCTGCTCGATCATTGCGGACACCTTACCAACTGCCTCAACGTACCCCTCGGGTGTCAAGTTTCCGTTGCTCAGCTTTTTATCTGACAGCTCAGAAAGGGTGCTTGTAATACCAAAGTCAGCCATGACCCTTTCCAAAGTATCCCTCACGTTATCCCAGTACTTGCTCTCGTTGTACCTCTTCTCTCCGAGCTGGGTGTTAATGCGATGGTATCTGATTCTGTCAGACTCGATGGCGTCTACGCGCTTAACAGAACCGTCTCTGTTCTTCTTTGGCGCTGGCGGTCTGAGCGGAACTTTCTTTCCGTCCTTTATGTAATACATATTACGGAGCCTTCCAGCCATGGTTCCGTTGCCGGTGACTTTTGCGTACCAGTTGCTGAAATGAAAGTAATCATTAACCTTCATTTGCTTAGGGTTATACCCACCGTCCATTCGCTCACCGAACTTATTCTCGTTCGTATTGATCTCGTAGTATATAGTCTCGTTACGAAGGAAGTCGGTTCTTTTTAGCGATGGCGTAACTACGTTAGTCACATCGGTTGGTGGCGCCGCTGACTCTACGTCGAGGGAAGACTTGCCGTAGCTCGTGCCCATATACATCTTGTTGGCGATGGCTGACAGGGTGTCGTTATCCCTTATGATAAAGTCCTTCCCAAAAAGCCTAGCGATGAGCTTGTTTATGGCAAGCTTTATTGCCTCAAACACGCCGTCCGCCTTCGGGCCCTCTCTTAGTACGGCAACGATAACTTCTTCTTCCACCTTGGCTCGTACCGCTTGGGCTAGAGCGTCCCCAGTAAGTCCCTGCTTAGAGTACTGGTCGACATAGAATTCAGCGTACTTCTTTTCTCTTGCTTCTATCTCCTTTCTAACTCCCGACCTTTTATCTGCTTTCGCTTGATTGTAAAGCTCTGACCTATACTGAGAGTTCGGTCCAATTATATTTCTAAGTATGGCGTGCGCAAACTCTTCCCTTATATCCTTAAGTGAAACGTCTGGAGGGAAGTGGATCGTGTTGGTTGCATCGTCGTAGTACGCCCAAGCTTCAGTTGCGACGGATGATGAGCCATCGTAACTTTCTTGCGTCTTGTGGAATGCAACCTTAGTCCCGGTCTTTTGCAGGGCGGCCTTGGCTCCCCGCATGAAGTTCCGAACGTTTGAAAGCGACGTGGAAGACACCTGAGATCCCGCGCCCGTGGCTGCAGCAAAGTCGGCGTCAGACACATCTTGCCCCGGTTCGAGCGTTATTGCATCTTGCTGGGCTTGAGTCCTTTGAGGTTGCTGTTGCTGTTGAGTTGGCTCTTGAGGTTGGGCTTGCTCGGCTCCTTGCTCTGGAGCCTGTTCTGCTGTTTCGCTCTGCTGTACCGCTTCATCCGCTTTTGCTTGCTCTTGTTCTGATTGTGCTTTTTGCTGGTCGTCTGCAAGATCGAGAAGTTCGGCTGCGCGTATTTCGGCTGCGGCCAAGGCCCTCTCTTCCACCGTCTGAGGCTTACCTGTCTCGTCTGGGAACTGCATCTGGTACTGCCCCTTGTTGGCCTCGGCCTCGCGCTCCGCGGCTCTGCGCTCTTGCTCGCTAAACGGGGTTTGGTTTTCGATGCGGTCTATGTCTTCTTTCGTGACGTACTTTGCTTCAATCTCTGACTTCTCTTTGTATAGGGCTTTAAACTCGTTCTTAAGGAGCTCGCGCTGCTTTCTGTCCTTCGTTTGGTTGATGTCGTCCCTAATCTTGGAGAGCCTTTGGTTGAGGGCTATTACGCGGTCACCGTCTTCTACGGACATTCTTCCGTACAGATTGTCGGCAACAGAGTGAAGATTGTAGAGCGCCTCTTGACCTTCGAGTACTTGAGCTCTAAGCAAATCCTTCATTGCCGGGTCGGTAGCGGACTTATACCTCTCCTCTGCCTCGGCCAAATTCTTTCTCGCTTCCTCTATCTGTTTTATCATGGAGCTGTGCCCCAAGTTTGAGGACAACGCACCGATTCCGCTCAATGGAGCCCCCATAAGCCCACCAAGAAGGAAAGAGTCCATAAGCTCGTAGCCGTTGAAATTTCTCATGGCCTCTGCCGCAGTAGACCTCCCCTGAAGCACGTCGTAAAACTCTTCCATGTTTTGCTCTACGACAGACATCAGCGCTTCCTCAAAACCTTCGGAAGCGAACCCTTTTGCGGCCTGTCCGGCAACGCTCATCTTCCCCTCTCTTATGTCTTTGAGGGCTTTTGACACGTTGTCGTATCCAGACTTAACGGCCGAGCTTGGAGACCTCCTGACTTTTATGCCCTTTCTAAACAGATCTTCTGCTGCCGTAAACATTCTCTCGGTGAGAAACTCAGCGGCCCCGACCGCAGTGGACATTGCAAATTTTTCTGAGGCCGACAAATCGTCCCTATCTTTTATCGTTTGATAAAAGCTACCAGCAGACTGAGCGCCCATGCCGGCAAAAACAGCTTGCCTAGCCTTACCCTTGGTTAGCACTATGGCTGCGGCTTGAGCCGTAAGGTCTGGCGCGGCTATCGCGGTTTTCCCCATTGCAGATCCAAAATCACCGTCTACAAGAGACTCAACAATTCCCCTATCGTCGTTCGTATCTATACCCAATGTTTCTGACCTCAGGATCCTTCTAGCCTCGTTTCTGGTATTGTTTCTGTCGATCCAGTTTTGAAGCCCTTCCCCCCAGCTGCCCAGTTGACTGAACCCTCCCTTGCCTTCTCCGCCGAAATTCTCTGACAGCATGTCTACCCCGCTGCCTACCCAGCTCAATATCTGGGAGCTCGCGTTATCGACTACGCCCGTCATCGCAGAGCTGTACCAAGGCATGGTACGTCTAGCCATCTCTGAGGCCACTTCGCCGCGTAATTCCTTCATTTGGTCTTGAAGGTCCATGTCTCTCATTAGAATCTCGGAATGCAGGCGCTGCATGTCGGACAATGAAGACGTGTCAAAATTTGGCTCGAAACCTAGCGAAGTGTTTATTTCGTTTTGCTGGCCGACAGCCAAGCCCAAGCTTTCGTTTATGGCCTGCATTTGTCTGTCAATAAACGCCCTTGAACTCTGAAACCCGGGGTCATATTCTTCCGCGTCAAATGCGGCAACCCTGCCCCCTCTCATAACGGCACTCCCGCCTTTAGCCGCAAGCTCCGGAAGGCTCTTTAAGAACCCCCATCCAAGATCTATTACGCTGTTGGCTAGGTTGGCCGTTGTAGAGACTATCTTGTTTGTGCCTTCAGGCACGGTGATGTTAGGGATGTCGGGAAGATTGAAGTCTTCTGTGGCTTCGAAGCCACGACTAAACTCAGGGCCCCTCTCATACCCTAGCTCAACGCCAAACGTATTCTGGATCTCTTTTTGCAGGCGGTTTATCTCCCAATCGTTACGC
>Ga0196899_1001088_pt1 | contig 13574 bp, 19 predicted proteins | sample VirMetDEL_Sep_01_FD_169095 | JGI IMG/M metagenome (GOLD analysis project Ga0196899, IMG submission 169095) | Aqueous microbial communities from the Delaware River and Bay under freshwater to marine salinity gradient to study organic matter... | ecosystem: Environmental > Aquatic > Marine >... | reverse complement strand
ACTATAGTTTGTCGTGCTACTGGGCATGGTTTATCTCCTTGTGGTGCTATAATACTCCACAAGAGGGGCTAAGTAAATTAGGGTCATCAGCAAGCCCCTGTTAGGCTCACGTCAACATTTGCCACCCATTCCCCAAGCGGCGTATCCGGTAGCGGGCGCGGCAGAAGCGGCGGGGATGACCATTGCACTTGCAGTGTGTGCTTTTAGGAGAGTGAACATGACTAACGCAGCGAAAATCGCAACCGAGCGGGGGAGAATAGCGCCCGAAGGCTGGGCGTTGGTCAGCGTCAGTCGTCATCCGGAAAAAGCGCGGGTGGTCCTGCGTCGGCCACCCGGCCAACTGCGGCGATACAAGTCGCTCTGGCTGACGGTAGAGCCGGTCGAGATAGACGGGTGGGGCTGGATCAGGATCGACCCGCAGCCGCCGGTAAACGCCTACGGCGCTGAAGAGCCGCGTGTCCTGTTTTCCGAGACAGGCAATTACAGGTGGCAACCGCTCAAATTGGTTGGCCAATAGGCGCTTTCTTATAGCTTGACCCGCCCATCATGATGCAAGCCGTCTTATCCGGCTTCGTTATGACGAGCGTCCACGAGCCGGTTTCGAGATTGGCGAACAGCATAACAATCGCTTTGAGCGCGGGTGCGTAGCCGCCGCCCTGAACCTTTTCGCCATACATTTTGAGCAAGGTGTCGGCGATTCGCTCCTGCTTGTCACACGCCGACACTTGGGCCACAGCCTCGCTGGCCGACAGGGCCGCAGTTGCGGTCAACGCTATGGCCAGCAGGAACCGCCTCATCGCCCGCAGCCAGCGTCAAGTTTGACGATCAATTCTGCCGCCGCGATGCGAACATCAGGATGCGGTTGCCGCTCCACCACCGTCTGCGCCAGAACATCTGTCGCCGCTGCGGTCCCATCGCAGAGCGCCGCGCGGCTACCTATCAGCGTCCTTCCGCAGCCTGTGGTTAAGGAAACGGTCAGCAAGAGACAAATCGTTGTCGATAGTCGCATCGTCAATCCTTTCCCGCGTCTCGACCTGATCCCTCAAGGCGCGCTCAGAGGCGGCCTGCGCGCCCATCTTTCGACCGTGTAGGTACGCCCCCACGACGGTGAGGATCGCCGCCACAGCGCCGCTCAGAGCCGCCCAGAGGCTCACTTCAGGGTCACGCCAGTCGAGGTGACAATCCGCAGCACAGCGTTGACGACCGCCAGACCGACAACCGCGACAGCGGCATAAGTCGGATCAAGCAGGTGGGTGCCAAGCAAAGCGTCACCGCTAATCGTCAAAACGGTCAGGACGTTGACCCACATTGTCTTCGATTTCCAGAACGGCTTCATATCACTTCCTCTTTCTGAACAGTGAGAATAGTGCGGCCAGCGCATTGAGCAGGCTACGCGCTGACCGCCCACCTGGATCGTTGGGAGGATTAGGCGCTCCAGGCGGTGTGATCGTGTCGTCAGGAACGTCCTCGGCCAGCCACTTGCTAACATCAAAGCCGGGACACGCTTTTGCTTTAGTATAAAAGTTATGGCCGCTGACCTTCAGGTTGCCATATGCAGCCTTGAGATTGCCAATCGTGGCCATCAACGCCTTCTCCTGCTCCGGCGTGAAATGGTCCTCAAAGCGGTCATCTGCCGCCGCGCCATAGCCGCCGATCAGGCAAACGCCAATCGTCCCGGTGTTATGACCCTTCACATGCGCGCCCGTCTGGCTGATCGGCCTGCCGTCAGCGACCGTGCCGTCCCGATCGATGACGACGTGATAACCTATGTCTCTCCAGCCACGATCCTTGTGCCACTTGCGGATCTCGGCAACCTTGCGGCTGGTCTTCGACCCAGCCATCCACTCCGGGCGAGTCGCAGCGCAATGGATGATGATTTCCGAAATTTGTCTCATTAACGCCTCAATTCCCAACCTTTGCAATCAGCGCTTTGATGTCGTCTCTTATTTCTGCGAGCATTTTGTTCGTGTCATCGCGCGCTTCCTTGGACGCTTCCAAATCCTCCCGGCGCTGATTCCACAACCGCTTGATCTCTTTGGTGTTGTCCATTGCGCGCGCCTCAAGACGGACTAGCCAAACGCCTAAACCCACGAACCCTATAACAATAGGCCAAAATTGAATTAGAATGTCCATCACGCTGCCTCAGTCCATATTTGGGTTGAGGTTTGCACGTTGGTCCATATACCGTTGGCAGCACCTTTCTCAGTCCACACCTCTGGCTGCTTATCCAACACACCCCAGACGGTAATTCTGCCCAGAGCCGCACGCGCAACCACGCCGGTTAGGCTTATGCCCGCAGAGTCTGAGGGACTAAGATTTCCAACAGCGCCTGCGGCAGAGACGCCCGTAAGATTTAGAACGGAATCCCCCGAAACCCCAAGAGTTCCCAAAGCGCCCGTTGCGGATACGCCAGTGAGAGAGACGTTGGCGTCATCGGAGACCGCAAGAGTTCCCAAAGCGCCCGTTGTGGATACGCCGGTGATGGACAGGTTGGCGTCAGCCGCAACAGAAACGGTGCCAAGGGCTGTGGTGGCCGAGACGCCCGTAAGCGGGACGTTGACGTCAGCCGCAACAGAAACGGTGCCAAGGGCTGTAGTCGCCTGAACGCCCGTAAGCGGGACGTTGACGTCAGTCGAAACAGAAACGGTGCCAAGGGCTGTGGTGGCCTGAACGCCCGTAAGCGGGACGTTGGCGTCAGTCGAAACAGAAACGGTGCCAAGGGCTGTGGTGGCCGAGACGCCCGTAAGCGGGACGTTGGCGTCAGCCGCAACAGAAACGGTGCCTACCGCGCCCGCTGCGGAGACCCCAGTGACAGCTACACTTGTCCCGGCGTCCTCTGGGAGGCTGGCTAGGGGGGCTCCAGCAATGGGATGAAAGCCAAGCATAACTTAACCTATTCGGTAATACGGGTTGATTAAAACCTTTGCGTTAGGCTGGTCACGCCCTAGCATGTTTCTTGCATAGTTGTGCAGCGGAATGTCGGTTTCAAAAAAGAAGTTTATAAACCGCCGTACGTGTTTAGACGGACCTCGCGGCGTTACCTCATGCCACGCATCGGGAGTGTTGGGAAATATCACCATTGTGTTTGGAGCATAAGGCACGGTCATGCCCTTTACGATCAGGTCGCCCCCCGCTGTGTCATCAGGATCAGCAAAATACCATAGCCCAATTAAAACTTTTTTGCCGTTGTCCAAATGCCGTCCGCGAGTTTTGGTGGGACTTTCGCTAGCCGGTTGTGAACTAAAAAGCGCCCTCATCCCAGCCACGGCAGGCAACCTGGAATAATGCTCAAGAAGACCAGCCTCAAAAATAGGCATGGCGAGGGAAAGAACATTGGCCAGTTTTCCGTACAACGTTCCACTGTCCAAAGTTAACGGAACATCTGACCGCCCACTACTGTCCAGCTTGCCAATCTTCCACAGATCAAGCCCCTCATCGTAGTCGCGTTGCGGCATCTTTGTGATAATCACGCAGCAACCCTCTTCGTATGCGCCTCAATCTGTTCGCGTAAGTTGCAAGATAGCACGTTTACCGACACCGCCTCAAGCCACGCCAAACATTTGTCAACTTCCTCATGCGTCTGGTTATCAAGCAAAGGCCCGAACAGACCCCCGCGCGGCGCAACAACAGGCTTCCCCATCATCCGAGCGGTGAGGATTAGCCCGCTATGAGGGTTGTCTGTATGCACGACTGATGCGCCCTTGAGCATGCTACGCAGGGTCCACGGGCAGTTACCCCTCATCGGGTGTGGTCGCCTGACGACTCGCATATTGCCGGGAACCTGCGCGCCGTCTAGCGCCAAAACGTAAGGTTGCCCGCTGCAAGGGTAGCTACCAAAGCCGGTGTCCGGCCACTTAACCGGCGTCTCAGGAAGCCGCTGGCGCACCGAAGGGTCGGCAACAAAGCCTGCCCACGGCGCACGTTCTGTAAAATGAGTAATGTGTAAACCGCCCCGACTTAACATGAACCAGTGCGGTATTGGGTTGCCTTCAGTCCAGATGATCCGCTGATCGGTCGGGCCTCGAACCTCATCAAGATGAACAAAATCGTCGCTGTTGCCACCGCTGTCAAGGAAGCGCCGGATCAAACCCAAAACTGCATATTTGAAAGGCGTTCGCTGACGACGTAGCCGCCAGCGTTCTTCTATCTCACAAGAGGAAGCCAAAGCTAAACCTTGTTTTCTCGGTCCAGATGCTGTGCCACATTGGGTAATCTTGGCTGACTTCAAAGCTGCGCATCGTCCAGCCGTTAATTACATCTTCTTCAGTGTGAAGAACCCCTTCGTTGTCCATCCAGCGAAACAGCGCCCGCCCTGTTGTCAGAGTAAGATAAGTACGCTGACCCGGCTCATCGCGGTTTGTGTGCCACGGCATCATTGTGCGGGGCATGTAGGCGCAGTGGTTCTTGACTTCTTTTGCGCCGATGCGCTCGGCGACTTCCTTCAATCGAGGCATCTGCCGAACAAAATCTAGCGGGGTCACAAGCAGCGAGGGCTGTCCTGCGCTCTTCTTATAGACCTCTACCTTAGGCACCGGCTGGGCAAAAAAAGTTTTTTCACTCACATCTGGGCCGACAGGAAAATCTAACCACCGCTCCTTGGTATCGTTGATGACATTTCCCAAAATGGAAACAGTCTCTTTGTCTGGCGCGCCATAGTTAATCATGCTCTGCTTGCCTCTATAGCCGCTTTGATTTCAGATGCCTCGGTTACATCAATTCGCCCATCAGCGATAATTGTTTGTACGCGGTCGGCTGGAAGAAACCTCTTCGCCAGATCAATCAACAAGTTGCGTTGAGCGATTTTCTCTCCGGTTGCGTCCAGTTCAACGGTCGGGTCTTCAAGAGCTTCGGCAAGAAGTTTCTCAATTGCCTCCATGCCTGCTTCGGTGCCATCTAGTTTCTGCATAAGCGACGAGGCATCGACCAGCTTGCTAGACACTTCGTCGTAAAAAGTCAAAGTAATGTCAGAAAACAATTTAATGTCCACCGACAACAAGCGTTCTGTGATATTACCCTTTTTCATGAAAGCCGGATGAGGCTCATTGCTGTGGCTGTTGTAACTGCCATCCTCGTTGTTAAACAAAAAGTAAATATCGCGTGCAGGCATTAGGTGACACTCCTGTATTCAACTCTGGTCCTCATGGTTTCGTACTGGGCGTCATTTGGACCGCCTGTACTTGAAGACCATTCGATAGCAGTGATGACCCCATCTGAAGGAGCGGCGTGACCTGCGCTTAGGACAGTAGCCATAGAGCTAGCATCACTCCATTGACCATAAGAAGACCAAGCCCCATACTGCGGCGTCCCAAGCGTACTTCCACCACTTGCCGCAGCCCATGAAGGCAGACCTGAAGCCAGTGTTAGAACCTGACCGTCTGTTCCAACAGGCAGACGCGCAAATGCCCCGCCTGCTGTGCGATAATAAATGTCGCCGGTTGCATCGTTGGTTACGTTAATAATCGGCGATGTGAGCGTCTTGTTTGTCAGCGTTTGAGTGCCAGTGAGAGTAGCTAGCGCAGAAGTGTCCAGCGCCTTAACGCCCGCAAGGTCCGTCAATTCGCTGTCCATCAGCGCGCCAGCAGCCGTCACGTTGGTTGTGTCGGTTACATCGGCTCCGGCCTCGATGCCGTCCAGCTTGGTCTTGTCACCATCAACAAAAGCGCCCTCGGAAGGCGGCTGTTGAATGTCCTCAACCCTCGCCGTGATGAACACGATGGCGTCAGTTGTGACGCTGATCAGAGAGCCTGTGCTGCTTTCTCCAAGCGTGCGCGACAAGGTGTTAGGCGTCCCTGTTGTGTATGTTCCTGTGCCTATCTCCCAAGAAGAACCATCTTCTATTACGTACGCGACTGTGTTGCCATTCGAAACGCCAGCATCCGCAAAAGACTGATATCCAGTGGCGGCACCGCCCAAGTTGAGGGTGCCTGTCCCGGTGCTGCTTACAGTTTCTTTGGCCCGATTAGCGAGAACGGCCATGTCTGCCCCTTATTCAATACGGACGATGGCGTTCGAGGCGTCTGCCGTTGGGAATTGCACAACAAAGTCACCTGCCGTCGAGATTTTGTCCGAGCCGAAGTCGAACACCGCAACGGCGGGATCGCCCGCAGCCGTGTCGTTGTAGATCAGTGCGCCGCGCGCTGTTATCGTTGCGGCAGCCCAAGTCTCGTCGTCAAAGTCAACGAACGCCGTGGTGCCGCTGAGTGTCACCGTGGGATTATCCAGAGCCTGGCCACCAGCGGTGTATCCCGTTCCGCTGACCTCGTTGGTCGCGCTATACGCGGTCGTCGCCGCGCCAAGGGTGGCGGAACTTGTGTAAAGCGCCATTTTGAACGTGTGTGAAGTGAAGTCGTGAACACCCTCAAGGAGTTCTTGTTTGAAACTTGAACACATCGCCGTGGTGATTGCCATTTTGGTCTTCTCCTACGCCATAGGTTTTCCGCGCATACGGATTGACGACGACCCAATTCGTGAGCGGTCGTTTTCAATTTTAATCGCTTCAAGCGATTGTTCCAAAAGGCCGCCCCAAGTTTGGACACGCGCGTCGTCGTCCAAATACGGGGCAGCTTCCATCAGTGCGCCATACAGGTAAATGTCAGGCGAAGTGTCCAAGAGCCAGTTTGACGTGTTGGAATCACTGAGGGCAGGGATTTTGCTATAATACGTCAACTCTGCCTCATAAGTGGCGTCTGGCGTAGGTATGACCTGAAACTCTCCAGCAACCATGCTGAAAAACTTTGGTCGCCCCGGCCCACTAAACGCCACCCGCTCCTCAGCGATCTGGTCTGCGGTTACAAATTCAAGCGTCGTTATTGGGGTTGTGTTTAGTTGCATCCGAATGTTCTGTAACCAAGAACCCGGAACGGCAAAATAACCCTCACTTACGTCTGCTGTCGCCCGCTTCACCATGCGATAGTCGCGAATACGGCGATTGAACTTTGCCTCAGCGAGATCAATAAACGAAGGGATGACCGAGGTGAGGTCATCCCGCAACAACCAATCCGCAATGGCCGACTGCAATTCGCTGTAAGTCGTGATCGGCATTTACACCGTTCCTTCGCGCGTCCGAAACACCCGGTTGTCGGGGTCGTTCAACCATTTCTTTAGGGCTTTCGGATCGTCCGCAATACCCTCTCGCTTGAGGCTATAATACACCGAAAGCGGAATGGATGCGACCTTATTCACATCACCCCACGCGGTGCGCTTGTCCGTCATGTTCCGCTGGCGCGTGTTGCTATCATCAACATTAAGCCGCTGCTCGGTTTCAATGGCGTACTCGCCATTGTCCTTGACGTGCCAGTAGCGCGTAATCCCCGTGGCCGGATCAGCGTCGAAAAAGCGTTTGCCCATGATCTCTCCGAAGAAAGTTATGGGGCGAGCCGAAACCCGCCCCAAACCAATTACGACGAGGTGAGGTCGTAGACCGCGCCATGCGCTTCTTCATTCGACACCTTCAGGCCGAACTCGGCAAGCATCATGCCCTTCTCTGCGTCACCAGTCTTGGCCAGTTCCACCTGCTGGATCGGGCGCAGGTAGCAGACCGAGGCGTATTCAGGGTCAAGCACGAAGGCGTCCGAGGCGCGCTGGAAGCGGTTGGGAACCACGGTCAGGGTGCCGAAGTCGGACATGTACACGTCAGCCGCACCGATGATCGTGGTGGGGCTGTCCGAGGGGGCCATGTAGCGCTGTGCCGCAATGCCCGCAAACGCCGACACCGCCTGCTTGTTGAACGCGCCGACCATGAGGATCGACGGGTTGCCACCAGCAGTCCACGTCTGCGACATCACATCCTTGAGCATCGCTTCGGTGAAGGCGCGGGCCGTGCCGTCAGTGCGAGCGTCGGTGCCATCACCCGTGGCCGCAGTCGCGTCACCAGCTTCGCTGATGTTCGATGCGATCCACGAAGGAAGACCCGCCGTCTCGGGTGCGGTCGAGGTGTTGCCAGCAACGCGAGCGTTGTTGTCCAACAGGACAGCTTCGATGTCGCGCTTCAGTTCCTTGCCGCGTTTGGCGACTTGGTAAGCGACCTCGTCAGCGCGGCCAGCCTTGTCCACAAAGGCAAGGTTGTCAGCAATGACGTAGGTGCGACGACGGATGTGCGTGTAGTTGCCCAGGCGTGTGGTTGCCGCAGTGGACTCAAACGAAGCCACGTCGTCACCGTTGATGACGGCAGTGGTTGCGGTCGATGCCAGCGAGTCGGTCTGCCACTCAAAGAACGTGTTGGACACGGACTCGGAACCCACGTTCGACTGGAACGGGGTTTCTTCGGGCGAGATGTTGGCGATGGTGTTCGCCAGTTCTTCACGGATACCCTTCGCGTCGAAGGTGGTGAAGGTATTAGATACGATAGCCATTTGGGTTGCTCCTCAAAGCAGATTCTTGATGACAGAGGCCGCGTCAGCGACACGGCCAGATTGACGGAGACGGTTTTGCGCCTTCTCCACATCAGAACGCTTGCGGGGCTGTGTCCCCTTGGAACCTGCTTTCATGGGCTTCGGGCCAGATGCTTTCCGCTCGCCTTTGGCTTGCGAAATCTTCTGCTTACCGCGCTCAAAAAGCATGGCATTGCGCGCCATTGCGACCACGCCAGCGTGAGAGATGCCATTGACATCCTGCTCGCTGAACCCCTTGGAGAGAAGAAAATCACGGATTTCCTTTGCCTCTCGCTGCGCAACGTCAGCATTGCGCCACTCGGGGATCATCTCGGGCAAACGAGCCTGTTCAGCCTGAACTTGCTTCTGAACCTGCTCATCCAACTGGCGTTGCCGAACTTGCGCCAGGCGCTGTTGTTCCGCTTCGACAGCCCGAATTTGAGCCTCACGCTGCTCCTTGCCTTTGCGCCACTGGCGCTCCAGCTTCGTCGCTTCGATGGGATTCTTTTCGTAAAGACTGTCCCAATCGGGTTCCGCTTGCATCTGCTGCTCTAGCTGCTGCCGCATGGCAGGCAAGAGTTGAGCATACTGCTCACGTTCTGCGGAAATCTCTTGTTCCAGCGACTGCACAGCTTTTCGCTGCTCGGCCAGTTCCTGAGACTTCCTTGTGTAGTCCGACTGCCTCGAATAGCCTGAAAGCAATTCGTCAAGCGTGACCTCAACCTCCTCGCCGTTCACCTTGACGGTGTAGCGAGGATCCTCGTCGGGTTGCTCTTCGTAATCACCTTCTCCAGCTTCTTCGCTGTCGTCGGTCGGCTCGTATTCGGACTCAACTTGCGCGCCCTCATATTCGCCTTCGGGCTGTTCACCCGGCGCATCATCGCTCGACGCCGTGTCCTCAAGGGGGGCCATCATAGCTTTGACTGCTTCTTGCGCGGTTTGCAGGTCGCCGTTAGCGTTGTCTGCCATTTCGCTCACTCCATTATGTCACTTCGCGGCCTTTTCTGCAACTACCCCGCTTTCAACGAGGATGCGTAGACGACGCCGCACAGCGTCTACACCGACTTGTCGCGCTTGAACGGCCATGAGTTCGCCCACATTGCCGAGTTCTACGGTGCGAAAATCGTCAAAGATTTCCTGCTGGATTTCGTCGAGAACTTCCTGAAAAGCCTCATCCGCCAGAAGGCGCTTGGCCTCCCGTGCCCTGCGCAGGATTTCTTCTTTGGTTTTCTTCGCCATTTACGATCCCTTTCACCATGTCGGCCTGCGCGCGCATTACTTCACGCGCAATCGTTGCGGATTTGCGGATTTGCTCTGCCGAGAGTTGGGCCCCATACTTGGCCTCAAGTTCTGCGGCCTTCATGTAGACGTCGATCTCCATCTCATCACGCTTCAACTCTTCGTCGCGAATGCTCTCTTCGCGCTTGCGCTGCATCTCTTCGCGCTTGGTTTGGACATCGGCCTCAATCTGCAAAATCTGCGCCTGCACAAGCTGCTCATTCACGTCAGGCTCTTTGGGCTGCGGGGGTGGCGGCTGGAAGTTCGCTGGGTCGTTCCAGAACCGCGAGGTATCCTTGAAGCCCGCCAGGGAAGTCATCTCGGCCAGCGTGTTGTACAGCTTCGACAGATCGGTCAGCGGGTTGATCGGCCCCAGCGTGGCCATCGCCTCCTTCTGCATCTCGCCAAGCTGCTTCAACATCATCATGCGCTCGGTGTCGGACCCCTTACCCAGCGCCACCGTGGCGATGCAATCCATCGACGCATCCCAGCCGCGCGGGTCGATCGGCACGAACTCGTTGGTCAGCCGAACCATTCGCATGGCGTCTTGGTTCTGCACAATCAGGCGCAAAATACCTCGGAACAGCGTCTTCATGCCCGTCTCGGCAAAGATGCGGGCGATCATCTCAATGTGCTGCTGCGCGGCGTTCACAGTCGCCGCCACAGCCCCGGCGGTGGAGGATTGCAGCGCATCGGCGTCAAGCCCAGCGGCGGCTTTGCTGATCCCCGTGCGGTTCTGGCGCACGTCGTCCATGTACGTCAGCACAGGGAACGCCTCTTTGCCCACAAACGGCATCGTCAGCGGCTGGACCTGACCCGGCGAGCGCTGCCGGATGATCGCGCCCGTCTCGGTGTTCATCACATCTTCGATGTTCACCTGGCCCTCGGTCACAGCAACGCGAGGGTGAATTGACATGGCCAAGCTGTCTAGCGTGTTGCGCATGAGGACAGACTTGATGCGCTGGATGTCCATCACGATGTCGGCGATGCTCATGCCGAAGAAGTCATGCGGTTCTGGGTCAGGGCAGAACGCCGCAAAAGGAATCATGTCGGTCGGCTGATCGTCCAGCAGCGTATTACCCACGCCCGCCACGCAGACGCGCCGCAACTCAGCGATCCCGTCGCCGTCACGGTCAACCTTGATGTAGCACTCGGTGTAAGTCACCTTGCGCGCCGCAGGGTCACTGCGGTCGGTGTTGCGCGAGGTCAGAGCAGGGTTGCGCGTATAGCGCTCAACGTTGGTGTCCATCTCGTCGGTGCTGGACGCCAGATCGACAACCTCGTCGTAGTCATAGCCCATCGCCACAAGGTCACTGACCGTCATCACGCGGCGGTGCGCAACGAACTCGGCGTCTTCCAGCGACGTGGCCCTGCGGTCGATCAGAAACTCCTCCGGCGGCAGCGCCTCAACCTTCACCCGCCCGTCAGGGATGCGCCGCGTAGCCCGCACGTCGTGCATCATCGGTGGTGGCGGCGGCTCCAACCCCATCTGAGCCATCATCGCCGCCTGCTGGGGGTCAATGGGGGGCTGAGGCGCTTGATACGACGCCTGCACGTCAACGCTGACATCGGGGTCGGCGGTCAATGACGCCAAGGCCGCATCGTCCAGCCCCGTCATGTCCGAGACCTCGACGCGGTAGGACGTGTCCCAATAGAACTTAATCACCCCCACCTTGCGCACCAGCGCGTCCTTGAAGGCGCTGTGCAGCGTCAGGAAACCGGGATTGTCCTTCTGGAACACATAATTCACATATTCCGTGGCCTGCTTGGCCATCGCCACGTCTTCGGGGCCGCGCGGCACGAACTCAACCACCTTGTCGCCCGACGTGAACACTCGCATCAGCGAGGGCATGATCGCCTGCACCGTGTCGCGCACATCCATGCTGACAACCTGGCTGCGACCCTCTTCCTCATCGCCGTAAGGCTCGCCGCGATAATACTCCGTCGCCTTGGCGCGAACAGGCGAGACCACGTTGTCAATAAAGTCCTCGGCGTCGTCGATTTCCTTGCCGACAATGCCCTGCAACTCATCGTCCGACATATAATCGGGGTTTATGAGCGCCTGCACCTCATCGGTCAAGTCATTGATAGTCGGGTCCATGAGATGGCTCCTATTGTACCAAAAGGCCGGGTTTTCTTGGTGCTGGCTGCCCCTGCGCCATGGCCGCCTCTACATCCGCCACAGAGACGCCCAAGACGGCAGCCGCGCCTGCGATGCCGTATTTCCGCACGATGTTGATGAGGTTTTCGTCAAAGACGACGAAGTTGCGAGACCCCTCGCCAGCGTTGCGTGACATGGCGTCGAAGTATTTGATGCCGGGGATGCCTCTCTCTTTGAGCCACTCAGACGCCCATTTGTCCGCTTTTTTCATGGGGTTGGGCTGCGGCAAGTTAGCGCCCACCGCGCCCTCCCTGAAGCCCTGCGATTGCAGCGCATAATACGCATCCTTGCCCGTCATATTGCCCCAAGACGCGGGCATATTTGACAGACGTTCAGCCGCAGCTTGCTCTGCTGGATTAAGGGGGGCAAAAAGGTCTTCAAATGTGTCGCCCGTAGGTGCTGAAAATTCTGCGTATGCCGCCCGCTTTTCCGCCGCTATTTCATCGGGGTCCGCATACCCCATAACGCGCGCGATGCTTGGCTGGTCCCGCAGCGGCTTATCCCAATCAAGGAAGTCTTCTGGGTTGGCGTTGATGTTGACTTCGTACATGCGACCACGGGCTGGGTTCCGCTCAAACCGCACGCCATCATTCTCTTTCACGAAATCAAGAACCTTCTGCGCTTTTCGTGTCAGTTCATCCCGCAGGCCACCTTTTCGCGTCTGCGCCCACTCAAGTTTGTCCTGTGCAGCCTTCAGCAGTTGGTCGTAACTGGTATTGTCTGGCTGTTCGCCAAGCAGGCTGTAAAAACCGTCTGGGGCATCAAGCACATCTACCGTGTCGCCAGAAGGTTTGACAAAAGTCCCCAAAGGGGCGTCCCTGTCAGACAGCGCATCCCGATACCCCCGCGCCACGCCTTCATTCTCGGCGAGATACCCGCCCCAGCCGTATGCCTGCGCGCCCTCTCCGGTCCCCATTTTGCTGAAGTCAAACATGCCCAGAGGGTTTTCTTCGACTATGGAGTAGCGGTCAGGATAGATTGAAAACATGCCCATCGTGACTGGGTCGCTGGCGTCTTGAACGTATGTCCGTCCGGTCTCCTTGTCCAAGACGCGAACAGCAGAGGGGAAATCATGCGGCGACCCGTGATAGGCGCGGATGCCTGTCGGGGTTTCGGCAGCGGCAGCCGCAGTCGCCAGCAGCCCAGTGGATTTGTCGGCGTTGGCGGCAAGTCTGGTGCGGGGCGCTGATGCGACACGCCCACCCATCCCAACGCTGCCCGCAGGTCGAGCAAAAAGCCCACCCACACCCATCGGAATACCCGCAGCGCCGACCACATCCATCGGCGTTGCGCCGGGTGCCATACCCGCCGCAATGGTCTCGTAGCCCCCGCGCACGATGTCAGCGCCCGTCCCAAGGGGGTCAGACAGCAAGCCGCTGGCAAAGCCCTGCACCCCCGCGCCGAAACGCTCAACCGGAGTCATTACGCCGTCGTCAAAGCCAATGATGTTGTCGAGCAGGTTGTAAACCGCCCCGCGACCACCCGCGCCACCCGCGCCACCCGTGGCCACGGGGGCCACATCAGTCGCCGCGTATTGGACGCCGAGCGGCGTTTGGCGTATCTCGCGACCAAGTTCGTCACGACCAACGAGAGGGTCACGACGGGGATTAGCGCCAGCGGGGAGCGCGTAACCGGGGGTCTGGGCGAGATCAACCATTTCTATCCTACGCTCTTCTGGCCCTTGCAGCCCCACGCCTTGCGGCGAACCTTAACCTTCGGGGTCCGCTTCTGGGACACCGTCCGCGCGCAGTAGGCGTCCCCACGCT
>Ga0196899_1001072_pt1 | contig 13678 bp, 16 predicted proteins | sample VirMetDEL_Sep_01_FD_169095 | JGI IMG/M metagenome (GOLD analysis project Ga0196899, IMG submission 169095) | Aqueous microbial communities from the Delaware River and Bay under freshwater to marine salinity gradient to study organic matter... | ecosystem: Environmental > Aquatic > Marine >... | reverse complement strand
TAACAAAATCTTTATAAAATCTTAACAAAAATGATGTATAATATACAAACAAGGAGGGGAAATATGAAAATTTTATTTATTACAATGCTCATCGCGTTAAACGTCGAAGCCGTAAGGCCCTACATCGAGTACAAAAACAAAAACTTAAAGGAAAACTTTCTTCGAATTGGAGTCCAAGGAAAGCACTTTTATTTCGAAAGCGACAACAAGTCTGCAGAAGCTGGTTATAAGTTCAAGAAAGAAAAAATCACCTTCAAAGGAAAAGTCGAAAGCACGAAGAAGTTTAAGAAGACTACTTTAGAGACTGAAATACGATACACCTTTTAAAAAAAAGTTCTTGACATTTTTTCTCTCGTATGTCATTATAACATTCTGGAGAAAAAATGAATTTTCCCAAGAAAAAAATGGAGATATTTTATGAAGTACTTACTCGCACTTGTTGCATTCGCAGCTTTTCCAGCTTTTGCTGAAATTAGCGGCTCCGCCGGAGCAACGTCTCAGTATGTTTTTCGAGGCATCTCTCAGGGAGAAGACCCCGCGATTCAGGTCGGTGCCACCGTGTCCGCCGAAAATTTTTATGCGTCTTTTTGGGCCAGCCAGGTGGAACTCGATCGTGATGTGCATACAGAAGGAAACTACTCTTTCGGTGTAAAAGCCAAAGGATTTGATGTTGGCTTTCTTCAGTATGACTACTACGGCGATGATCTTGAACTTTCAGAAGAAAGTCAAGAATTTTATGTAGGCTACTCCGCCGGTCCTTTCACCGCTTATGCCTTTCAAGATCTCGACACGAAAGACAACTACTACAATGTAAGCGCAAGCCATTCATTTCCTTTAGTTGATGTTTCCGTTTTCGCGGGGCATGCTGAAAGCTATGACCATGGTGGCGTGAAAATCTCGCGCTCTTTTGGAAAGTTCAATCTTGGTTACACTTTTGATTATCTTCGAGATGCCTCAGAGCATTCCGTAGGACTTTTCTACAACTTCTGAATAAAAGGGGCTACGGCCCCTTTTTTCTACCCCCCTTCTAAAAATAGTTCTTGACATTCAGTTCACTTTCCACTATACTTGATTCATGAAACTCGTAAAAATGGCACCGGAAAATCTCGAAGTGGCGAACGCCTACTTAAGCAGTGGTTCCGCTGTCGTAGCAGCCTCTCAGATTGGTTGTTCTCCTGACCGGGTATACGAGATACTTGAAAAATCGGAAGTAAAAGAATATATTAACTCGGTCTACCTTGATCAAGGGTACCGCAATCGTTTTCGCCTTGCTGAACTTCTCGACGAAGTTATTGAAAATAAACTTCAAGAAGCTCGAGACTCAGACCAGTATTCTAGTAAAGACCTTGTTGACATTATTGCTCTTGCCCATAAAATTACCGTTGACCATTCAAAAGAAGCAAAAGCCTCTACGAACATCAAACAACAAAATGTGCAAATCAATTCTCCATTCGGCGAAGGAAATTACGGAAAATTAATGGAGAAACTTCTTAGTGGAACATCTGAATGAATTAAAGGCAGCCTTTGAAAAGCATGAAGCCGTGTGCGAAGAAAGATGGAAGACGGTTTTCAATGAAATTCGAACCGCACATACACAAAGCAAAGAAAGACACAACGATTTGAAAGAAAGTGTTTCTTCATTGCATCGCCTCGTTTGGGCAGGCGGAGGAGCAGTTATCCTGTTTTTAGCAGGAATGCTCATATCAGGAAGTGTACTATGATTTATAAAAAGTCTCACGGGTGGAGAATTAAAGATCGACCAGAGCTCTATGCAACAGAAGAAGAAGCAAAGGCGGCTCTTAACTGTAATGAATGTGCATGTGACCCATGCGAATGCGAGGAAGAAGAGTGGAAGTTAGCCGAAGAGACATCTTGGACAGCAGAATCGTCGGAGGATCCTTTTTAAAGGTTCCTATTGAAAGTTATTTGGAGTTGCTCGGAATAGAAGCAATTCCTTCACAGCGAGCGTTAATAAATGCTATTAATAATGATAAGTATCGCTTTATTGTTGGGGCTCTTAGTCGGCGGCAAGGAAAAACATATATTGGTAACATTATTGCCCAATGTGTCGCCCTCGTTCCAGGATGCCATGTACTTATTGTCTCTCCTAATTACAACCTTAGCAATATTAGTTTTGATCTCCAAAGAAATCTTATAAAACATTTTGATTTAGAAGTTGCTCGGGATAATGCGAAGGATCGCGTAATTGAACTTACAAATGGGTCTACTATAAGACTGGGATCGGTCAATCAAATTGACTCTGTTGTAGGAAGAAGCTATGACTTTGTTCTCTTCGATGAGGCGGCATTGGCAGATGGAGAAACTGCCTTCAACGTTGCCATTCGACCCACACTCGATAAACCGGGTAGTAAGGCTTTATTTATTAGCACTCCTCGTGGTAGGAACAATTGGTTTAGTCGCTTTTTTAACCGGGGCTATACTGATGAATTTTCTGAATGGGTGAGTATAAAAGCTACTTGGCAAGATAATCCGAGAGCTTCAGAAAGTGACATTGCAGAGGCGCGGCGCTCAATGAGCCAAGCTGAGTTTGCACAAGAATACGAAGCAGACTTTAACGTATTCGAAGGACAGATTTGGAACTTCAACTACGAAGAATGTGTACAAGATCTGTCCGAGAGGGATTTTAGGGGAATGGATATAATCTCGGGGCTTGACGTAGGATTTAAAGACCCCACAGCACTGTGCGTAATAGCTTACGACGGACATAAATACTATTTAATGGAAGAGTATTATGCTGCGGAGCGCACAACGGAGGAACATGCAGGATACCTTGCGGAAATCATTGATCGACGAGAAGTCGACTACTGCTTCATTGACGCAGCAGCAGCACAGACTCGATTCGACTTTGCTCAACAATATGACATTTCAACCATTAATGCCAAAAAATCTGTTGTTGATGGGATTGGCCACGTGGCTTCCCTTATTGACAATGATCGGCTTATCGTCGATTCTTCGTGCATAGAAGTTCTTCGATCTCTCGACCAATATCGCTGGGATCCGAATCCAAACTTAATACGTGAGAAACCTATTCATGATTCTTCTTCCCATATGGCAGATGCATTAAGATACGCACTTTATAGTTTTGAAGAGAATGCACCTACTTTTTAAAAGGCAACAAAAAAATAATCCTTGACTTTCAACTAACCTCTCAGTATAATTTATAAAAATGGCAGAGCTAAAAAGAGACCCAATTAAATATATAAGGGATAAAGCTAAGGCTAAATATGAAAAAGGCTCCGCGTGTGAAATTTGCGGTACAAAGATAAAACTAGATTTTCATCATTACTTTACTTTAGCACCCCTGTACCATAAATGGCTAAAAGAGAAACAACAACTTCGTCCAGAGCACTATACAGATGAGTATCTGATTATTTGGAGAGACGAATTTATAGAAGATAACTGGCAAGAACTTTATAACGATACAGTTACTCTGTGCCACACGCACCATTTAAAGCTTCACAGCATTTATGGCCGGAATCCACCTTTGCATACCGCATCAAAACAAATGCGCTGGGTAGAGATACAACGAGAAAAATATGGCATGGTATAACTTCTGGAAGGAAGAAAAATTAAACCCAGCTCAAGAGGAGATCGTCTATAGTCTAGAAGGCGCCGGCCCTATTGCCTCTAGAGAAATTATTACTAATTACACCGCGTACTACGAATATTTAGAAGTCGTAAATCGCGGTGTAAACATGATTGTTGATGATACTGCCGAGATTCCCTCAAGAGTAGGTGAGCCGATACAAGGCCTTAATTCGGTAGCTAAAGGAATTAGACGTTCTCGTGTTGATCTACTGCTCAATAAAGAACCTAACCCTTTTCAAGATATTTCTACATTTAAGCGAAACCTCATAATCGATTATATACTCGATGGAAATATCTTTATCTATTTTGATGGCGTCTCGCTGTATCATCTTCCCGCAAACTACACAGACATAGAACCTGACACTCAAACCTACATAAAAAGTTTTCTTTTTCAGAAAAACATAGAGTATACTCCAAGAGAGATTATACACATTAAAGAGAATTCTTTTCACAGTATCTATAGAGGTACTAGTAGATTGAGAGCCGCTCAAAGGATTATGTCTCAGCTTACTAAAATGAGACAGTTTCAGGATAACTTTTTTACGAATGGAGCTGTGCCAGGACTAGTAATTAAATCTCCCTCAGTTGTAAGCGAAAAGAATAAAGAAAGAATGATTCAATCCTGGATGACTAGATATCGTCCAGATGGAGGCGGAAGAAGGCCTCTGATACTAGATGGAGGAATGGATTTAGATTCAATATCAAACGTAAACTTTAGAGAACTAGACTTTGAGGCATCTATACATTCTTCAGAAACAGAAATCTTAAAAGTGCTAGGTATTCCACCAATTTTATTAGACTCCGGAAATAATGCAAACATTCGTCCTAACCATAGAATGTACTATTTAGAAACAATTCTTCCTATAGTAGAAAAAATTAATAGAGCTGTAGAAAGATTTTTCGGATACCAAATAACTCCGGACATTAGTAATATTCCTGCACTTCAGCCAGAATTAAGAGATTCTGCAGCATATTATTCAACTCTTGTAAACTCAGGTATTATTACACCGAACGAGGCGAGAGAAGCACTAAACTATGATGAAATTTTTGGATCAAGTGAAATAAGGGTGCCTGCCAATATTGCAGGTTCAGCATCAAACCCCTCAGAGGGGGGAAGACCAGAGGAAGAAGATAATGAAGCGTAATGGATCTGTTAAAGCCAACATGGAAGAGATCGTCGATTTCTTTATTGAAGAGGGAAAAGTATACAAACTACGTGATTGGAATATTAATGGGCATAGAGAATTATATAAAAGATTAGTAGGCTCTCAAGATTATAAGAATTTTATTTACACCGCTAGCCGTATTTTTAAGGCTAAGTGGAAAACTATTGGACAGAAAAAAGAGGAACTTACTGTCATAACCCCACCACCTAAGGTGGAAGCGTCTCTTTCAATGGATCCCTTAGCAGCATTGAAAAAGACTAAAAAAGTAGGAGAATCAATTGAATAAAATTTTTCACATTGGCTCCACATTTAAAGCATATGAAGAAGGGGATGACCTTCATATTGCTGGTATGGCCAGTACTAATGGTACTGACCGTGTTGGAGACATAATTGAGAGTGAAGCCTGGACAAAGGGCGGAATTCAAAATTACCTAAATAATCCCGTAATTCTTTTTAATCACGATTACAATCAGCCGATTGGCCGAGCAGTTTCGCTTGGTACTAATGATGATGGTCTGCAGTTAAAAGCAAAAATTGCCAAATCTGCTGGTCACGTAGGTGAATTAATTAAAGAAGGCGTTCTTGGAGCTTTTTCTGTTGGTTTCCGAGTCAAGGACGCGGAGTACATGACGGAAAGCGACGGATACAGAATCAAGGATGCAGAGCTATTGGAGGTTTCGGTAGTCACGGTTCCTGCTAACCAGGCTGCAACCTTTTCTCTTGCAAAATCTTTTAACTCAGAGAATGAGTACGAAGAGTTCAAGAAATCTTTCAAACAAGACGATTCTGAGGAGAAACATATACTGAGTGTTCGGGAGACTGAGGACAAAGTAACTGTTGAATTTGAAAAGCACTCTGAAGAAGAGTCAATGCCAAAAGACTTATCACAAGTCGAAGCACAGGAGAAAACTATGAGTGACAACATTGATGTTGATGCTATTGTAGCTGCTGCTGTCGAAAAGACGGCCGCCGCAATGGCAATGAAAGAAGCTGAGCGCAAGGCAGAAGAGCAAGCTAATATGGAAGCAGAACAAAAAGCTGCTGACGAAGCTGAAGCTCAAAAAGCCGCGCAAGAAGCTCAAATCGCAACCGCTGTAACTAGTGGTGCGGAAAAACTATTGGCTGACGTTGCAGAACAAATGTCTGCAAAGGATGCCGACCACGCAGAACTTATCAAGAAGTACGAAGCTGATTTGAAAGAAAAAGCTAGTGAAATTGAAAAGATGCGTGACAGCAAGCGAGTTTTCGCTGACCGTTCCGGTTCAGCAGAATCTCAAAAAGCCTTAGAAGAAGACATGGTTAACGCCCATCTTTTAGGCGTTATTACTAACAAGGGTGTACAGGGAACTAGCTTTGGTCGATCAGTACTTGAAAAAGTAAACGGTCGAGCAGGTGCAGCAGTACCTACTTCAACCTCTGAAAACTTTGAAACTCAAGTTTCTACTGCAATGGAGCGAGACATTGAGCTCGAGCTTGTATTAGATCCTTTGTTCCGTAAGATTCAGATGAATGCTGCTTCTATGGTAGTACCCCTCATGCCGGACGCAGGTTATGCTGAGTTCTTAGCTACAGGTTCTACCGAAGGTTCTAGCGATGCAGTTGCTCCCAAAGGTAACTTAGATCAGCGTTCTGCTTCTTTTGGCGACGAAGCTGGTATTCCAATGGGCAACAAAATTTTGACTGTTTCTAAATTGGTATCTAAGTCTTTCATCGCAAATGAAACTGAAGAAGACGCGATTATTCCCGTTCTTCCTTACATCCGAGAAGCTATGGTTCGATCACACGCACGTGCAATCGAGCATTCACTTCTTTTAGGCAAATTAGCTACTTATGACCTTATTACTAGTGGCTACAAAGGCTTGATTCAATTAGCTACCGATGACAGCAAGATTACTAGCGATACTCAGCCTTCACCTGCTGATTTCGACGTAACTGCTGCCGACTTATTGGCTATGCGCCAGGATATGGGCAAGTATGGCCGTAATTCACGAGACGTTATTTATATCGTTGGCTTGGATGCTTATTACAAGTTGCTTGACGATCCTGCTTTTGCAGACGTTAACCAGGTTGGTTCAGATACAGCATTGAAGCTCAATGGTGACGTAGGTTCCGTATACGGTTCACGAGTAATCGTATGTGACGAATTCCCAAGCGAAGCGGACGGTGCTCCTTATGCCGTAGCAGTTAATACGCGTAACTTTGTTATTCCCGTATTACGTGGTGCTACTGTTGAACAGGATTACCAAGTTGAACAACAGCGTCGAGTACTTATTGCTACTCAGCGTCGTGGTTTTGACAGAATGTTTGCTCAAGCTGGTCAAGTTGTTGCAAAGACTTACTAATAGTAAGTATTGGATACGGAGAGCCCTACGGGGCTCTCCATTTCTTTCGAGAATTTAAATGGCAGATTTAATTACATTAGATGAATATAAACTCTTAGAGGGTATAAACTCTACTCAGTATGACGAAAAGTTTGAGAAGCTAATTACGAGTGTAAGTCAGCTTGTCCGTACTTATTGTAATAATGAGTTTGACACCTATGCCTCTGCCCCAGGGTTTACTGAAGAATTTGATATTCAATGGGATACATATGTTGTCCAGTTAAGAAAAAGCCCTGTAATTAGTATTACTAATGTATATGAAAGAGTGGGACAGTCTTCGGCGTATACCGAACTGTTTTCTTCCAATTCTAGTCCTGTAGGATATGATTGGTACTTAGACACTGTTTCAGATTCTGTTTTTAGAACAAATGAAAGTGGGAGCTATAAAAGTTGGCCACACGGAGTAGGCTCTGTAAAGATAACCTATCTTGCCGGTTATGTTGTTCTACCCACAGACTTACAGTTGGCTGTAGCTGACATTATTACCTACTATCATTTAAACGAGCACAAAGAAAGACAAAGCATAGGTTCGGCTACTAGAGAAGGAGCACCTGCTTCTGCAATTAGAAACGACCCAGGATTCCCCGACCATATACGAAGGGTGTTAGATTTATACAGGACTTCATGAGCAAGGCTATATTAGATGGCTTTATAAACGCTACGATAGACTCCTCCAGAAGACGTTATGATGTTTTAGTTCGGAGATATTTAGGTAAGAACCAACCCCACCTAATTACCCTTACAAAAGAAGATTTTGAGTTTACTCTTGTTACCAACTTTTTAAAAGCGTTAGAGGCTACAGGTAAACAGACATATAAAGGAGACTTAGAAAAGCTTAAAAATATTTCGGCAAAAGTATTTTCTGAATATCCAGATAAATTTAATAAGTACTCTAATATTGCACCATATAAAGAAAGGTACGCGGTACGTAAAGGGAACACTATAGTAATATATCTTCCCAAATATACAGAAAGTGTTAGAAGAGCTTTCGTTACTTTAGCTTCTAAATATCTTAAAAAAAGCTTTGTAAGATTTTCTAAAGAACAAGCTAAGAAGTTCAGTAGTTTAACCCAGTTCCTACACACTTCTACTAGCGACTTAAATAGTCAGACTGTAGGCACAGAACAGGTAAGGTTACTAGGAAATGTCGCTGGGGGAGAAAAGATAGGGACTGGTTTAGGAGAAACAAATTCAGTAAAAGGTTTAAAAAACTTTGTAACTGACGAAGAGCTAGAAAGTGCAGTAGCTGAGTCTTTATCAGACTCTATGGAAAATATACAATTTTCTACTCCTGAAGCAATTAAAGCGGGTAGATCGGCTATTCTTAAGATGGTAGATAGTATAGATTGGGTGTGGTCAAAGACAGAAAAAAATACTCCTAATTTATACAATGGAAATATAGTAGTTCAGGGAAAGCTAGGCCCCTCTAAGGCAAATAAGCCAGGAGAAGAGTCTTTGGACTGGAGAAATCTTCGTCCACAGATTGAAGAATTAATTTTCAAAGAGATTTCTAAAAAAGGCACAGACTTTGCAACAATTAAAGGAAGCCAGTCTAGTGTAGACAAAGTTTCGGCTGGTGCACAACAAGCTATTGTAACTAATCTTTTAAAAGCAAGCAGTAAAAATTTTAAAGTAACTGCACAAGGATTCGATAAACAAGAATCACCAAAATCTAGGAGAGGAAAAAGGGACGGAGCTAATGATTCCGTAATTACTGGAAGATCGACCACAAAAAAGACAAACGTTAGGAAGAAAAATAAAACTTCTTCTGCGACAAAAAAAGGTTCAAGAAATCCTCAGTCCCTACTATCTTTACAGACTATTTTAAACTCTAAACTTCCTCAGGAAGTAAGAAAAAATATGGGTTATCCTGGGCTTGTAAATAGAAGTGGTAGATTTGCAAGTAGCGTTCGTGTGGAAACAATAACAAGAACTAGGCAAGGGTTTCCGAGTATTGGATATACATACGATAAAAATCCTTATCAGGTTTTTGAGTTAGGAGCAGGAAGAAAGCCTTGGGCCAATAAAGATAGAGACCCTAGAAAGTTAATAGAACGATCTATTCGGTCTATAGCAGCAGATTTACTAAAAGCAAGATTTTACACTAGGAGACTATAATGGCTATAAGAGACTACACTTCGAGAAGAATGGCCATAATCACTGCTTTAGTTACTAAACTTAAAGCAATAAATGGAAACACCCCCTACAGGTCAAACGTATATAATAATGTTTTACCTAAGCTTTTATTTTGGGATGAAGTAGAGGATTTTCCTGCAATACATGTTAGTGCAGGCCCAGAAACTCGACAGTACCAAGGATCGGGATACAAAGACAGGTTTATGACTGTATCTCTCCGGGTCTATGTACAACAAGAAGATGCTATAATGGCTTTGGAAAAGTTGTTCGAGGACATAGAGTTTGTCATTGAATCAAACTCAGCCTTGTCATACACAGACCAAGATGGAAACACTCAGTCGGTACAACAAATTACTATGGTAAGTTTAGATACTGACGAAGGTGCCCTCGAACCATTAGCGATCGGGGAAATAGTATTAGAAGTTCGTTACTAACCTAGAAGGTTAAGACAGATTATAAGTAATAGCTTATAAAACTCTGTTAGGAGAAAAATAAATGGCACTACAATTTACAAGAGACGTACAAGTAATCCTGGAAGATCCTACAGCGAGTTTTCGTTGGGAAATTCCAGTACTTGATGGATTCTCATTTAGTCAGGCAATCAATGCCTCAGAAATTACAGTCAATGAAGCAGGCATTACATCACGAAGAGCAAGACTGCTTTTTAATGATGCTTTAGCCCCCGTTGAGTGGAGTTTTAGTACTTATGCACGACCACAGCTTGTTGCGTCACCAAACTTAGTTCGACCCGTAGAAGAGGCTTTATGGGCTTTATGGGCTGGAGGAGACACGTACGCCGACGCTACAGCTATTTTTACCAGCACCGCGGTAAGTCCTGCTGTCCCCGTGAATGCTTGTGATGCAACTAGTAATACGTTTAATTTGAACGGGTCAAATATTTCTAGCTTTGCTTCCGGCTGGAAAGTATACTTTCAATTTGTTCCTACGGGTGGAACTGCACAGACCTACATTTGTAATGACATTGTTGTAAATAGTGTTACTATGGATTTTGATATAGATGGTATTGCCACTTTACAGTGGAGTGGCTTTGGTGCTACAATTACTGATAATGGAGCTGGCGTTGTAGCAGCGACAGAAACTAGCGCGAGTGAACTAGACATTACAGACACTAACAGTTTTATTCGAAATCGTATCTCTACTGTAGATATTACAAGAACAGATGGCTCTCCAGATGTTACCTATACAGTTGTTCTAACTGGAGGTTCTATCAATTTTGAAAACAATATTAGCTACCTTACTCCAGAAGAGCTTGGTAAGATTAATATTCCTATCGCAAACATTACGGGTTCTCGCGCTATTAGTGGAAATCTCACTTGCTATCTTGACACTGGTGCTTCGAAGTCGGCACAGTTATTTAATGACTTAGTTTCTGACACCGAAACTGTAAGAAACACTGTAGATATGGCAATTAATGTTGGCGGTACAGGTACTCCAAGCATTAGTTTTGACATGCAGTTTGCTCATTTAGAGGTTCCTGTAATTAACGTGGAAGATCTCTTAACTCTTGATATCGCATTCCACGGACAACCTCAGTCAGGTAATGTTGATAATACTAACGAAGCAACAATTGTCTATAGAGCATCATAATAAGAAAAAATAACTCTTGACAATTTGCTACTCTTTTAGTATAATTATAAAAGATTGGGGGAGGCAACTCCCCCTTATTTTATATTAAAGAGGAATATTACATTATGAGTCAAGTGTCTCTAAAAACTTTGATGAAGCCCAGCATGACCGTTTCGATTGAATTTCCGGGAATGCAAGGGTTTTGCGTGGAACTATGTTATCTAGCTCGTGAAGAGTTGCTTGCTTTACGCAAAAAATGTCTCAATAAGAAATTTAATCGTTCTACCCACCAAGCAGAAGAAATATTAGACGAAGATAAGTTTCTCGCCGAATACGTGAATGCAGTAATTAAAGGGTGGTCCGGTCTAAAGTTATCATACTTAGAAGAACTTCTATTAGTAGATACTGAAGGGATGGATCCAAACTCGGAATTACCTTATTCACAAGAAGAAGCAGAAATTCTAATGAAAAATTCTGCAGATTTTGATACTTGGGTCACCGATACATTAGGTGAACTGGAAAATTTTACGAAAAACAAGTCGAAGAATGTCTCCGACTTGTCCAAAAAAGTATCGAGTTCAACTCCGAAGGAATAAGTGTCGATAAATACCTAATGATGTGTGAACAGTTAGGTACTGAGCCCGACCCAAAAAGACTACCTCCCTCTACTTCAGATTTACCGGAAGAAGTACAATTAGCTCTTACTATTTTTAGTTATATGCCCGATAGATGGGATGGCTTTTCTGGAGCCTATTTCGGAAAAGATTGGTCTTGCGCTGATTTTTTTCTTGAACTATTTAATGTAAGAGAAGATAAAAAAATAATAGTTTTCTTTCTGTCAAGGATACAAGAGTTATATAGTGAAAAAATAAATAAAGACCAAGAAGAAAGACGTAAGAAGGAAGAGAGAAAAGCTAAAGCAGGCGGAAAACAGTACGCCCATAATGTGCAGGGATAATGGCCAAAACAGTTAAAGTCAGTATTATTGTAGATGATGATGGGAGCATGCGTCTTACCGAAAAGAGTGCTCAACGTCTAGGCGGTAGACTAGACAAGGTAGGGGTATCGGCACAGACAGCAGATAGAAGATTAAAAGGCGCTGCCCAAGCATCATCAAATACTTCTAAAAATTTCTCAAAAATGGCACAAGGCATTACTGGCGGTCTTGTGCCTGCTTATGCGGTTCTAGCGGCAAACGTATTTGCAATTTCAGCCGCATTTAACTTTTTCAAAAAAGCCGCAGATACATCTATCCTGGTAAAAGCTCAAGAAGACTATACTTCTAAAACAGGTGTAGGCTTAAAAAGAATTGCTCAAGGTCTACAAGAAGCTTCTGATGGAATGCTTACATTTCAAAAATCTTCTGAAGCTGCCGCAATCGGGGTAGCTAAAGGCTTCAGTCCGCAACAATTAAATGATTTAGCAATCGGTGCTAGAAAAGCTTCTGCAGCTTTGGGAAGAGATTTTGAAGAATCTTTCGACAGGTTAGTTCGAGGTGTATCTAAAGCAGAGCCTGAACTACTAGACGAACTTGGTATTGTTCTTCGATTAGAAAAAGCAACTAAGAGCTATGGCGGAGCAATAGGCGTAGCCGCTGATAAGTTAAATAATTTTCAAAAGTCTCAAGCAATTCTGTTAGAAGTACAAAAACAGTTGGACGCACAGTTTGGTGCTGTAGAGCCTGCTACAAACTCTTTTGTTAAATTACAGGTTGCTTTTGACAAAATCATAAAACAAGTAACTCAAGGGATACTTCCCGCCGTAGAAGCTTTAGCAAATATTATTACTAATAATTCTACTACGGCCATTTTAGCTTTTGGCGCTCTGGGTCTATCAATAGCAAAGGCAGCTCTTCCTTTAGAGGAATGGAAACAGGACTTTCAAGATATTGGTTCTGCCGCGGATACTGCTCTTGGCAAGTTAGACATGAAAATAGAAAAGATTAAGGTAGAGCTTGCAGAGGCAAGTGTAAATGCAAATAAACTAAAAGCCGCAGCATCAAAAAGCCTTCAAAGCGCAGGAGCAACTTTAGCAGGACAAACTCAATCTAAGTTTGCTGCTACTCTGGCTCGCGGAGAATCGCTATCCCCAATTAATGCGAAAAGATTCGAAAAAGATCTTGATAGAGTAGAAAGAGAGATTATTAAGAATGGCGAAGTCATTAAGGGTGTATATAAGGGCGCATCTTTAGAAGCTGTACGAGCAATGAGAGCAGCTTTAAGAGAAATGGAAGTTGCAAATTCAGCAGCTGCTCAAAAAACTACTCAAACCTGGAAGGTCTGGCTATTGGGGTTTAAGAAAACAATGCTTCAGGCCAGGTCTGCAGCAATAGGCGCCTTCAAGAGGATAGGTAATGCTGCCGCAACAGCAGGAAGAATAGCGTCAAAAGCTTTAAGTTTTGCAGGATTTGTGGGAGTATTCTTACTCGTAAAAGATCTTATTTTAGGTATTGTTAATAATTTTAATTCACTTTCAAAAAATGTACTCGGATTTGTTGATCGTCTTGGGCCAGTAGTAAGAGTAATTTTTGGTTTTATACTAAATACATTAGGAGCTATAGCTTTAGGTTGGACAAGAATCTATAATTTAACACCTTTGGCTACAGACGCTTCACGCGACTTTCAAAAAACCTTAGAAGATTCTAAATTTAATCTAGCAGAGTTAGCGAGCGAGAATGGAAGCCTTGTAAAGCAATATAAAGAAGGAGCTATAGGCCAGGCTGCAGCCCAACAAGAAGAATTAAATAAGAAAAATGAAATCGCCAAGAAAAGAATAGAAGACCTCAATAAGGAATTAGAA
>Ga0196899_1001071_pt1 | contig 13686 bp, 13 predicted proteins | sample VirMetDEL_Sep_01_FD_169095 | JGI IMG/M metagenome (GOLD analysis project Ga0196899, IMG submission 169095) | Aqueous microbial communities from the Delaware River and Bay under freshwater to marine salinity gradient to study organic matter... | ecosystem: Environmental > Aquatic > Marine >... | reverse complement strand
GGGTTTAGCGGTAAACAAGCGCGGCGGTTTATTAATAACTACAGACCTGCTCCCGCTCAAACCTCTACTTCTGATCAAACCTCTACTTCTGATCAAACTTCTACCGTAACTCCACCCCCAGTTAAAGGTCAGGGTGTTAGGCAAGGGCTTAGAATTGGAGGAGTAGGAGGTATTAGTGGTCGTGATTTACGAAAAATTCAAAAGACTACTGGTGTTAGTAGTGATGAAAAGCTGATTAAAAGGCTCGATAAAATTAATAAAAACCTCAGGTCGAAGGATAAGACTGGTATCAGCCTGAACCAAGGTGCCCTTAATAGGATTGTTAGACGAGCAACAAAGGGTAAAGGTGGATCAGGACGAGGTCTCGGGTTTAATACCTTTGACTTTGGTGAAGGTAAGATTGGTCAAGACATTATGTCCCGAATCGGTTCCCCTGGATCTCAAGGGAGGTACGTTAAAGGGCAACTAGTTGGAGCCAGAGAGGCTATTGAGCCTAATTTCCTGACTCGTGGTATGCAAATTACTCCTGGTGGACGGGAACGGGTGCGGGGTTTAGGGAAGCAATACGAACTCCCCGAAAGGTTTAAACCAAAAGATGAGGGTGATGATAACGTTGTTGATAACGGTGATGATACCGTTGTTGATAACGTTGTTGACACCAACGAACCTGTAATCCCAGAACCCGAACCCGAGGATACCTCCCTTCCTAGTGAATTTGGTGGCTTTGATCTTGCATCATGGGCTAGTGGTTTCCGACGTGCTAAGTCATCTAGACGCCGTGCTGGAAGTAAAGCACAAGGTCTCGCATCACAAAAGAAATCACCATTTAAATCCTGGAAGAAGTAATGACAGCTAAATCAAGATACGACTTTCTAAGTAAGTATCGTTCACAGTTTCTAGACACAGCTGTTCAGTGCTCTCAGTTAACTCTTCCTACTCTCATCCAACAAGATGATGATGTAGGTCGGTCAACCAACCTAAGGTTTATCACACCATGGCAAAGTGTTGGTGCAAAGGGGGTAGTCACTCTAGCATCTAAATTGATGCTGGCTCTACTGCCTCCTCAAACCAGCTTCTTTAAGCTACAGATTGATGATTCAAAGATCGGTGTAGATCTACCAGCGGAAGCACGATCGGATCTTGATATCTCCTTTGCGAAGATGGAGAGATCCGTCATGGAAATTATTGCAGCATCTAGTGATCGCGTTACTGTACACCAAGCTCTTAAGCATTTGGTTGTCGGCGGTAATGCGTTGATCTATATGGGTCCTAAGGGGCTGAAGCTATATCCATTGAACAGGTATGTTGTAGATCGGGATGGTAACGGTGAAGTCCTAGAAATCGTAACAAGAGAACGGATCAGCCGTAAGCTCTTGTCTCCTATCCTAACAGCAGCGTACCCTGCTAATCCTCCTGGTGAGGATGGTACAGATAATGATGAAGATGTTGATGTCTATACCCATGTAAGGCGGGAGAACAACCGTTTTGTATGGCATCAAGAAGTCTTCGATAAAATTATTCCCGGTTCCCAAGGTAAAGCGCCTTTGGAATCTAATCCTTGGTTGGTACTTAGGTTTAATGTAGTAGATGGTGAAGCCTTTGGACGTGGTAGGGTAGAGGAATTCCTTGGTGATCTCCGCTCCCTGGAGGCATTGATGCAAGCACTCGTAGAGGGCTCTGCAGTCGCCGCTAAGGTGGTCTTTACTGTCTCTCCGTCTAGTACTACCAAACCTCAAACACTCTCCTCTGCGGGCAACGGAGCCATCATTCAGGGCCGTCCTGATGATATCAGTGTCGTACAAGTTGGTAAGACAGCTGACTTCAAGACAGCTATGGATATGGCTGGTGTGCTAGAGCGTCGCCTTAGTGAAGCTTTCCTGATTCTTAATGTACGGGACAGTGAACGCACTACTGCGGAAGAAGTACGGATGACTCAGATGGAGCTGGAAGCTCAACTGGGTGGACTATTCTCCCTCCTTACTGTTGAGTTCCTTGTACCTTACCTGAATCGTAAGCTCACTGTTCTCCAGAAGAACAACGACATCCCTAAGATCCCCAAAGATATTGTACGACCTACTATCATTGCAGGTATCAATGCACTTGGCAGGGGACAGGATAGGGAAAGCTTGGCTCAGTTCTTCACGCTTATTGCTCAGACACTTGGACCTGAAGCACTTGCTACTTACCTCAACCTTGATGAAGCTATTAAGCGTCTTGCTGCAGCCCAAGGTATTGATGCTCTGAATCTGGTTAAGTCGATTAGTCAGGTAGAGGAAGAACAAGCTCAGCAAATGGAGCAAGCACAAGAGATGGAACTGGTTAAGCAAACAGGTAACCTGGCTAAGGCACCACTGCTAGACCCATCTAAAAACCCAGACCTAATGAATCAACAGAATGGACAAACAAACCCCGACCAAGCCGCAGCGGCCCAGCAAGAAGCGGGCATCCCAGAAGGTGGACTCCTCGGCTGAAGAAACTAAACCTACTCCCGAACCAACTCCTAGTATGAAACGTACGAAGATTGGTGAGCCTACTATCGGTCGTTCCCCCAATTTCGTCAAGACTGTTGGTCTTGGCAATTTAACCGTTATCACAGCAAATGGCAAACGAAATTACTCTTAATCCATCAGAACAAGTTGAAGGTGAATTCTCTGCAGAAGAGCTTGACTCTCTAGCAGTAGGTGAACGTCTTGCAGAACAAGAACAACAGCTGCTGGCTGGTAAGTATAAGTCAGCAGAAGAGCTAGAGCGTGGGTACCTTGAACTACAGAAGCGCCTCTCTTCTTCATCTAATGAGGAGACCCCTACAGAGCAAGCAACAGAAGAGCCTGTAGAGGAAGAAGCAGAAGCTGAGGTAGATACTGATCTCTTTGATACCATCATGGAATCTTACCGTACTGGTGAGTGGAGTGAAGAGATCGTGAATGAGGTTAGCAAGATGGACCCCATTGATGTTGCTAACATGTTCTTGGAAAAACAAGGCGAGACGCAGCAGGGTCAAGGAGCTACTCAAGAGGATATTGACCAGATCCAAGAATCAATTGGTGGTTCAGATGAATACCAAAACATGATTCAATGGGCTGGTCAGAATCTCTCTGATAATGAGATCGCTATGTATGATAGGGTCATGGATCAAGGTGATCCCTACGCTATGTTCTTCGCTGTCCAAGCTCTTAATGCACGTTACCAAGACGCTATTGGTTATGATGGAGAGATGCTGACAGGCAGCGCCCCACGTAACACTGCTGATGCATTCCGTAGCCAAGCTGAATTGGTTGCTGCAATGAGTGACCCACGCTACGATAAAGATCCTGCTTATCGTCAAGATATTGCAGAAAAACTTGAACGCTCTAATCTTCAATTCTGATGACCACCAACATCTTCGCTAAAGAACCCACCATGTACACTGACAAAGACTACACTGTGCCCCACAATGAGCGGGCTGAACTCCTTAACGGTCGCCTTGCTATGCTTGGCTTTGTGGCTGCTGTAGGAGCCTATGTATTTACTGGTCAAATTATTCCTGGAGTATTTTAATTATGGGATGCGGTAAGAAACACGGCGGCGGTAAGAAGAAGTAACCGTCACAGCCCGTTGGCTCTGCGAGTGGGCTAACGGGTAGTAGGAGTAATCAATATTAAAGTTCTTCGCTTTATTATTATGATTCCTGTTCTAACTACTCTATCGGTGATCGCTAGTTGGTATGGTCCTGGTTTCCACGGTAACCTTACTGCTAACGGTGAGCGATATAATCAACATGCCCTTACTGCTGCGCACAAGACACTACCATTTGGAACACGCCTTCGTGTTTGCTTCAAGAGGTGTGCCGTTGTTCGGGTGAATGATCGTGGTCCTTACATTCCTGGTAGGAGTATTGATCTAAGTAAAGGTGCGGCTGATGCTATCGGTCTCACTGGTACTGGAGTTGGACAAGTCAAAGTTACACGACTTAATTAACTACAATGGTTACTATTGCACAACCCCAAACTAAAAATCTTTGGGACGATTTCTGCGATTGGGTAACCAGTACAGAGAACCGTCTTTATGTCGGCTGGTTTGGAACACTGATGATTCCGTGTCTCCTTGCTGCAGCCATTTGTTTTATTGTTGCCTTCGTTGCTGCCCCTCCGGTAGACATTGATGGCATTCGTGAGCCTGTTGCTGGCTCTCTTCTTTATGGAAACAACATTATATCGGGAGCCGTCGTTCCGAGCAGCAATGCCATCGGACTACACTTCTACCCAATTTGGGAAGCTAATTCACTTGATGAATGGCTCTATAACGGTGGACCGTACCAGCTTACCGTTTTCCACTTCCTCATTGGCATCTTTGCTTACATGGGACGAGAGTGGGAACTTAGCTATCGACTAGGAATGAGGCCTTGGATTTGTGTCGCATACTCTGCTCCGGTGGCAGCGGCTACCGCAGTCTTCCTGGTGTATCCCTTTGGGCAAGGTTCCTTCTCTGATGGTATGCCCTTGGGTATCTCGGGCACCTTCAACTACATGTTGGTCTTCCAGGCTGAACATAACATCCTTATGCATCCTTTCCATATGTTGGGAGTTGCTGGTGTTTTTGGTGGTAGCTTGTTTAGTGCTATGCATGGCAGCTTGGTTACGTCTAGTCTTGTCCGTGAAACGACTGAAGAAGTATCTCAGAACTACGGCTACAAGTTCGGCCAAGAGGAAGAGACCTACAATATTGTAGCTGCTCATGGTTATTTTGGACGTTTGATCTTCCAATATGCATCTTTCAATAATAGCCGTAGCCTTCATTTCTTCCTTGCTGCTTGGCCTGTTGTTGGTATCTGGTTTGCTGCTTTGGGCGTTTCGACCATGGCTTTCAATCTTAATGGTTTCAACTTTAACCAAAGCCTTATCGACTCTCAAGGGCAAGTAGTGAATACCTGGGCAGACATCCTCAACCGTGCTAACCTTGGCTTTGAGGTAATGCATGAACGGAATGCTCATAACTTCCCACTTGATTTGGCTACACATACAGCACCTGTAATCGGCTAATGACTAAAAAGAAATCAGTCAGTCTGAAGATTGGCGAACATAAATCAAGATCTGGTGGACTGACTGCTGCTGGCCGTCGTAAGTACAATGCCGCTACTGGATCTAACCTAAAGGCACCACAGCCTGAAGGTGGTCCTCGTAAGCGTTCATTCTGTGCTAGGATGGGTGGTGTCAAAGGTCCGATGAAAGATGAAAAGGGTCGTCCTACTCGGAAGGCTCTTGCCCTTCGTAAATGGAAATGCTAATGGCTAGACAAGGACTCTATGCAAACATCCACGACAAACGCGAACGTATCGCTAAAGGTAGTGGAGAAAAGATGAGGAAGCCTGGAGCCAAAGGTGCTCCTACGGCTGCTCAATTTAAGAAGGCAGCTAAGACAGCTAAGAAGAAGTAAGCTAAGTACGTTCATCCCTTTCGGGACGGGTACGCCTCGGGCTGGAACGCGCAGAGGCATTGGAGCTTACTACCATGGCTATCAAAGTTACCTACACTTATCGTGGCGTTAAGTACACGAAAACTGTGAACCGCTAGTGCGGCTTGGGGAGGTGCGATCCCTCCCTTCACTATTGACTATTGGCCGGTTACGACCGATACCCTTTAGTCATGACAGTCGGAGAGACGACACTTTTTCAAAAAACTTGAATGGCAATGAATACTGAAAATTCCTTGCAATTCCTAAGCGCTTAGGGAGACTGTAAACAACTCTCTCTTTTCTATTGTGGCTAACACTCTTATTACTTCGGTAGGCTCGATTAATAACACGAGCGCTACCCCCCTTGCTCTTGGTACTGCTTATGATACCAAGTATGCAACTTATCTGAAACTGTTCTCTGGCGAGATGTTCAAGGCGTATGAGTCTTCGACAATCGCTAAGGGCACTGTGCAAAGCCGTACCCTGAAAAATGGAAAGGCTATGCAATTCATCTTCACTGGCCGTATGGAGGCATCGTATCACCAGCCCGGTGAACCGATCCTGGGTTCTGGTGATCCCCCGGTGGCAGAGAAGACCATCGTCTGTGATGACCTTCTGATCAGCTCTGCCTTCGTGTATGATCTGGATGAAACTCTTGCTCACTACTCCCTGCGTTCTGAGATCGCTAAGAAGATCGGTCATGCCCTTGCTGAGGCTTATGACAAGAAGATCTTCCGTCAGATCGCTAAGTCTGCCCGTGAAGCTCACCCCATCACTGCTGCTCCTGGTCCTGAGCCCGGCGGTAGCGTGATCAACATCGGTGCTGGTAATGAGTATAATGCTCAAGCACTGGTTGATGCCTTCTTTGAGGCTGCTTCTATTCTCGATGAGAAGAACCTGCCTAAGCAAGGTCGTACCGCTGTGCTGTCCCCGCGTCAGTACTATGCTCTCGTGAGCCAGGTTGACAGCAACATCCTGAACCGTGACTTCGGTAACAGCCAAGGTAACCTCACCTCTGGTGAAGGTCTCTATGAGATCGCTGGTATCTCCATCAAGCGTTCCAACAACCTGCCCTTCCTGGCTGGTAACATCTCTACTGCTACTCCTGGTGAGAATAACGATTACACTGGTGACTTCACTAACCACTGTGGTCTCATCTACTATAAGGATGCTGCTGGTGTTGTGGAAGCTATGGCTCCCTCCGTGCAGACGACTTCTGGTGATGTGTCTGTGATGTATCAAGGTGACCTGATCGTGGGTCGTCTGGCCATGGGTTGTGGTACTCTGAATCCTGCTGCTGCTATTGAGCTGCAGAACCTCTGATAATTGGAGGTACTAACTGATGACTATTGCTGCTGGTACTTCTGTTATCATTCGGGAACCTAATGGTGTGGGTCTGGTAAGTTCTGAGACTTTCAACCCGCCCCGTCCTGTTGAAGTTGGCCGCTCAGTGACTGGTGGTGTAGAAACCAAGTATGTCCTGACTTCGACTGATGCAGACGGTAAACTTCCATATGCTACTTGATTGAACTATGGCTAATCCTACTATTGCTGCCGGTAATGGCGGTGTGAGTGGAGCTACTACTGGCGTGTCCGGTGGTAACACTGCTCTTCGTAATTCCGTAGCTAAGACTCGTCAGGGCTTCGGCTCTGCTGTAGCTGCTTCTACGGTTTATTCTGAAACCAAGAACCTGCGTTTTGCGTATCACCCTGTTGAGGCTGATGCACCTGCACGTAGCCGTGCTTGATTTCTAAACTTACGGGGAGTCCTTCGGGGCTCCCTTTTTTTATTCCTTTAATAACACTATTGTTATGCCGTTAACCAATAACGCTCCGGCTACACTGCAAGCTGTTAATGAAATTTTATCGTGTATTGGTCAGGCGCCTGTAACCACCATTGAGGCACAGACCATCACTTATGAGGATGGAACAACTGTCGAGGCTGTAATCAACCCGGAAGTTGCAATTGCATACGAGACACTTCTGCAGGTCTCAAGAGAGGTACAAGCTGAAGGTTGGACATTCAACCGAGAGTTTGAATACCCTATCACACCACAAACTAATGGGTATCTACCCTTGGATGCTGGTATGCTGCAGATGGATCTGAGTGATACATTAGATAACAGTAATTACGATACCGTTATACGTAACGGTCGTCTATATGATAAGATCGCTCATACAGATGTATGGGATACCAATAAGACATATTCAGTTGATGTGTTGTGGTATCAAGAATTCCCAGATCTCCCACAAGTATTCCGCGACTACATCACAGCACGAGCTGCTACACGGTGTGCTATTCGTCTTGTTGGTGATGTAAACTTAACCCAATCCTTAGCATCCTTTGAAACATGGCGTAGGGCTAACTGCATTGAGTATGAATGCAACGAAGGTGACTACACTATGTTTGGATTTAGGAAAGGTGATGGGTTCTATAATAGCTACCAACCATTCAAGGCACTTTCACGATGACAGCAGTATCTCAACGAATCCCTTCATACACTGGTGGCGTCTCACAGCAAGCCGATGAAAAAATAGCTTTAGGTCAGGTAAAGGAAGCGTTGAACTGCTACCCTGATGTTACCTTGGGAATGATCAAACGTCCTGGTGGTAAGTTCACTTCGTTACTTAATGGACTTACGGCGAGTACTGCAGATAACCAAGCCTGGTTCAGTATGTTTCGGGATAATGCTGAGAAGTATATCGCTACTATTTCAACTAGTGGGGTTCCTAGAGTTTGGAACTTGTTAACAGGGAACGAAGCTACTATTAACTACCCAACTGGTAAACAGGCAGCCATCAATTCATACCTAACTGCTACTGATTCACGTAGCATTAAAACGCTTACTATCAATGACTTCACGTATGTTGTTAATAGTGAAAAGACTGTAACAGCTAAAGCTGCACCAACCTTTAATGCTAACAGACAGGCTACTCTTATTGTCACTGGGGTAGAGCATGATGATAGTTATTCAATAACTATCGGAGCCCAAACATTTACATATACCACACCATCATCTAACTCTGGTAAGTTAACATTGACTCAGGTGATGACCGGTATTTACAACGCGATCACCTCTGGGTTCACTACAAAAACTATTATTGACAACACCATTTACCTGACGTTTAGTGCTGCCACTAATGTGTTTGGACAAGCGGGGCCTACAGGTAAAGATCTGCGTGTCTTTCAAGACTCAGTAAGTTCGCTTTCTTCACTACCTGAACAAGCAAAGCATGGGCAGGTGGTAAAGGTTAATAGCACTACAGCTAGTCAAGACGATTACTATCTAAAGTTTGTCGCAGATGATGGTATTAAAGGTAAGGGTTATTGGCAGGAGACAGTATCTCCTTCTGTGAGCACTGGTATCAACGAACAAACAATGCCTGTTGTTTTAATTCGTGATACTATATCCCCACTCACGTTTACCGCCACATTTCTTGATGGCTCTGTAACTATTAACAACCTAGCTCTGCAGTGGGAACCTAGATTGGTTGGTGATGATGAATCCAACAGTCACCCGACCTTTGTCGATAATACTATTCAAGATGTATTCCTGTTCCAGAATAGACTTGGATTCCTAACAGAGGATAACGTCTCTATGTCCCAAGCTGGGGACTACTATAACTTCTACCATAAATCTGCTACCACCTTAGGTATTGCTGATCCTGTTGATCTAAGTTGTGCTAGTATTAAACCAGCTACGCTACGTTCAGTAACCCCTATCACTCAAGGTCTACTTCTGTTTAGTGATAGCCAGCAATTCCTTATGGAATCGGAGAATGGTCCGTGGACTGCTACTGATGTAACAATCAGAACGATTGCTAACTACGAATGTGATCGCTACCTTAAACCTATTGATTTAGGTTCTACTGTACTCTACACAAGTAGGAACCAAAGCTGGACACGAGCGTTTGAAATCTTTACACGAGGACAACGGGAAAGCCCCTCGGTGAATGAATCTAGTAAGCTTGTACCTGAGTGGATCCCTAAAACAATTAACCACACAGCAGGTAGTGCTCAAAATGGTCTTTGGATTGGATCTGATAACACCTCCAAATATGTCTACCTGTTCAGGTTCTTTGAGCAGGGGGATGAACGAGTACTATCGTCTTGGGTTAAATGGCTGCTTCCGGCTAATGTAATCCATACAGATATCCAAAATGATATTTTGTACATCTTGAGTAGTGATACCATTGGATACTCTATCACTCAACATAACCTAGTTCTATCTCCAACTACTGGTGGACTTGTTAATAGTTTAGGTAATGCTGTAGACCCTCATCTAGATTCTTGGTGTGAAGTAACTGATGCTACTATTGTTAACCCTGCACCACCTACTGCACCTACATACGACGCTACTTCTAAAACAACAAAGGTCTACCTACCTACATACTTTGATGCCACACAAGATATCAACTTTGTGGTAGGTCTACAGAAGACTGGAAGTCCTGGTACTGCATCTGGTTATACTGGATTAGTAGATGTGCAGGTAGATGGAGGAGGTAATTACTTTATTATCTCAGGAGATGTATCTAATAACTACATCTATGTAGGATACCAGTACAACATGGAGCTAACTCTACCTCGTTATTACTATTCACTGGGTGAGCAGGGAGCTGACTTTACTGCAATAACCACTACTTCTCGTATGGCATTTTATACAGGATTGGGTGGTGATGTTTATTTCAGCATTCAAGATCGGGGTAGACCTACTTGGAGAAGTATTGATGGTGCAAGGGTAGCAGATTTTTACATCTCTGATACCTCACCATTTAGAGATACATTTGTCTATAAAGTACCTATTTATCAAAGGCCAGATAACTATACAATGAAAGTTACTTCAAATACTCCATTCCCTGTTAGTCTGGTAGCTATGCAATGGGAAGGACAATACTCACCTGGATTCTTTAGGAGGACATAAATATGGCTTTACCGTATTTGGCTACCTTTGCTTCACAAGCTATACCAGCTATCCTTGGGGGAATAGCAGGTCAATCTGAAGCTGATGCTAAGAATGCTGCACAAAGGCGGCAAGATAAGCAGAACATGCTTAATTGGCGCTACGGTAAGAAAAGCACTAAGCTTGATTACCGTCACGCTAAAGAGCAGTGGAGGATGAATATACGCAACGATGAAACTGTCGCTGCGTGGAGGGACCAAACCAATCTACAGGATTGGAACTATAACCTAAAGATCCAAGACTATGAATATGCCTCTCAAATGAGGCAATATAACAAGTCAAATCAAATTGCTGATCAGCAGCTCACCTTTAATGCTATGGCACAGAAGGTGGCTAATGAGGCTGAGTATCGTAAGTTAGAGGATTCAACGAAAGAGATTGCATTTCAAAACCAAGATCTCATTATCAAGGCTGTTCAATCTGAAGGGGCTGCTGCTGTTAAAGGGCAGCAAGGTAGGAGTGCTGAGAAGGCTGGACAAGCTGAGCTAGCCTCCCTTGGGCGTAACCAAGCTATCCTTGCTGAATCACTCCTCAGTGCCAGGGCTGATACTCAAGCTGCTATACGTAAGATTGCTACTGATAAGTTTGGTGCTGATCTTGCTGCTAATGCTTCACGTATGCTGAAGCCTGAACGTCTACCCACACCACCGAAACCGCTTCGTACACCACGTACTGAGTTCCTTAAACCACGTAAACCAACCAAGTATGACTTTGGTCCTAAACCAATTAAAGGTGCTACGGTATCTTCTTTTGGGTCTTGGATGGATGCTGCTGGTGACATTGCCAGTGCTGCCATTGGCGGTATTGGTAAAGATTGGTTGAAATCAACATAGTAACAAAAATGGATCAAGTTAATTACAGAGGGTACGCCCGTAGTGTAGGTTTTGATCCTGTTAAAGCTCCGTCGGAAGGGTTGCGTCAAATGGCAGCCCGTGACGAACGTATCATACGTGGTATGGAGAAGAACCGTCAGGAGATTAAACAGGTAAGGGACCAATATGGTTCAGCTTTGGAACGTAAGCTCGATAGAGAGCAACGTGATCGTGATCAAAATTATCGTTGGAAACAACAACTAAGAGAGACTAGGTTCAAAGCTCAAGAGGCTAATGCTAAGGTTCGCATTCAAAACGAATTGGTACGTGGTCAGAATGCAATATCTACTCTAGAAGGTCTCTCTAAGTTTAGCACCACGATTGCTGATTCTTTAGTGGAGCTTAAAAAGCGTCAGGATGAGGACGAATACAACAATGAGCTTATCTCTTTCATGGAAAAGGGTGGACTCTCCACTCAAGAGCAAACTAGTCTAGATAACAGGACAGCTCTTTTAAAGCAAGCTGGTGACGCTAGTGATAAGATTGCTGGTGGTCTACAAGATCGTGGTGTAGATCCTAATGTTGTCACTAAACTACTTACAGGTAATAAGAATAGAGATGTAGCTCGTGTAAAAGTTCAAGCCGAGATAGCTACTGCTGAATTTCCAGCATTCTTGCAGGAGCAGTATGAACAGCAAGGTTTACACACAGCACCTGAAAGAGCAGCCGCTGCACCTGAACTACTAAAGGAGTTCTTAAAAAAGAATCAACTCTTTGGTCTTAGGTATGACTTCTTGGGGGAGTATCTGCTTAAAATGAGAGGTGCTATCAACTCACAAGTTGAATCAGCACGTAGGTCTGATGTAGCTAACAAGTCATCTCTGATGAGGGATGATGCTACAAGTGAACTTATCCGTACAAAGAGTGGTGAGTCACTGACTGCAGCATTTAACCTTATCTCCCGTACCTACGGTGCTGATGGTAGAACTCCACTGGGTAGGTCTGCTGCTAAGAATGAGATCTATAAACTCCTCAGTGACACCACCCTCTTCTCTAATGCTGATGTAGAGCGTATCCTTAGGGAAGCACAAACTGATCAAGGTAGTTGGAGGGATAGGTTCCCTCGTGATTATGATACTCTAATCTCTCAACGTCAAGCTGATACAGAACGTGAGTATCAAGCTAAGGACACTGAAGAGCGTCGTGCTGGTAAGGAAGCTGAGAAGCAACTCCTTCAATGGGTAAAGGATGAATGGGATGGTAGTGAGGAGACCCTCCAATCTATCATTCAAAAAGCTAAAGAAGAGGGCATCCCAACCGAACGTCTCCAAAGCTACCTTGCTACTACTAATGAACAGCAGAACATAGATTTCTGGAATGATAATTTCAAGGAAGCTTATGAGAATGGGACATTAGATACAGAAATGGTGGATGCTCCTGGTGTCCCATTTGAAGCACGTAATAAGTGGAGGAAACTTGCTAAAGAGTTATCGGATATCCGTAACGAAACGGGCATCACTAAAAAGGAGGTCGAGGAAGAATTTAAGGGAGCACTTAAGTTTAACTTGATTGGTGATAGTACAGATCGTACACCACACGTCAGTCATATCCAAGCTACCAGCTTTGCTCTTAAAGAGTATTACAGGCGCTTGAAGTCCTATTCTAAGGACGGCACTATGTCCCCTCCTGAGGCTGCTCAGAAGGCACGGATTGATGTGTTGAATATGATTAACAATAAGACTGGCCCCTTCACTCTTACACCTTCTGTTGACGCTAAAGGTACCCAGGCATTCTACAATAAGTTCACTCCTGGTAATCATGCTGGTGCTCCTACTGGTCTGAAGGCTATCAATGCTGAAGCTGCTGCTGCTGAATTTGGTAAAGATCCTAGTGTCATGAATCGTGCTAACCTTGTTAGTACTGGTGTTATCACTAGAATTGCTCAACAATTGGAAGCAGGTAGGTCAGTACCAATCCCTCCTATTTTCCAGGAATATGCTAAGGCCAGTAAGGGGCAATACACTGCTGAGGATATTGTCAATGCTCAACTGCAAAAGCATGGCTTTACTCAACAGATTCAACCCGGTGCTGTTCAAGCAGTTAAACAGTCTATTAATGATCCCCGACTTCAACGCATCTTTGAGAACAATCGTCTAACTCAAGATAACCTCAACACTGCTATCATTGGTAGTGGCAATGCTCCTGCTACTATACGAGTTGGTACAGCTGGTTTCCAAGATGTTATTGCACTTGGTCAAGCTTCTGGCTTCCAATTCCCCCAAGTAATGGCTGGTATGTGGGCTGAAGAAAGTGGATGGGGTAAACACCACTCTGGTAAAAACAATGTGTTTAACATTAAGGATTACAGTGGTGGTGGTACATTGATGAATGGTAGTCGTTGGCGTGATTACAGCTCTGTATTGGAATCAGGTAAAGACTTCACTGAATTGATGAAGAATAGTCGCTATGCCCCTGGTCTAGCT
>Ga0196899_1001065_pt1 | contig 13694 bp, 21 predicted proteins | sample VirMetDEL_Sep_01_FD_169095 | JGI IMG/M metagenome (GOLD analysis project Ga0196899, IMG submission 169095) | Aqueous microbial communities from the Delaware River and Bay under freshwater to marine salinity gradient to study organic matter... | ecosystem: Environmental > Aquatic > Marine >... | reverse complement strand
GGGTATGTGTCTAGACACATGACTATATCTGTCTGCGTCGTAGCCGAGGAATCGTCCTTGCGATCGGTTCTGTGCGCAGTCTTGACTCCAGTTCTTGCGCTGTCTCTGGTTCTCCTGTCCTCTTTGCTTTCAGCTTGGCACGACGAGCAAGGAGCTCTGCTCTCTGCATTCTCTTCTTGTCTTGTTCTGCCTTCTGACGGAGTCGAGTTGCAGCTGCAATCACAGCCTTCTCGATTGCTACGTCTTGTGCAGACTTCTTCCCGACTGCTCTGACGTTGTCGATCTTGACTGTGAGCTCTCCGTCTTTGAACATACGGAAGGCAGCAGCAGTCGCTCTCTCTTTGTTGAGTCCTTGCATCCTGAGCTCATCGATTCTCTGACTGATCGCTCTGTTCTCATCGATGGTTCTATTCTTCTTGGCTCTGCTCATTCTCGTCTCTGTGTTTTATAATTGGATACTCGGGAAAGCTCACAGATGAGCCTATTATGTTGACATGGATATGATCTGCTGCTTGATCGAAAGCCTCTTCTATATCGATACAAGAGTCACTCCGTATATCTTCGACGAGTACGTCAATCAATCGATCGTAACAGTATACAAGTCGATCTCCGTCCTGATCGATGATTGCTGCGTCATATATCGTTCTGGGCTCAAGTCTAATCATTTCTTGCTCTTCTTCTTGCTTGTCGCAGTCCGAGCCCCTCTCTTCGGCTTGCTCGGCTTCTTCTTCTTGGTGTTGTTGATCATCTTCTTCACTGTAGTCTTTCGTGTTGATTTGTACATATTTCCTCCTGTTTACTGCTATAATTATACCGATATGATATAGAATGTGCAACAAAATGAGGAAAAGATGCCGAAATATAAAGTCCCACAGAACATAGTCAAGATTGCACAACGAGCAATTGACTACAATCTTTCTCTCCCAATGTCACGACGAGCTGCATACAAAGACGAAGGACAGAAGCGAGTCCCCGGAACAGGAATGAGAACCGCTCGACGTTTGGCATCTGGAGCAATCGATGAGCAACAGATGATTCTTATGCGTGCATGGTTTGCTCGTCATGCTGAGTCCCCAGGAGAGAAAGAAGCAAGACGAGACAAGACGAGCAAGGCGTCGATTGCGTGGCGTCTTTGGGGATCAAACGAGGCGCGCCGTTGGGTTTCTTCTCGTCTGCGTGAACTGGAGCGAGCGAGAGAAAAGAAGAAGAGCCGAGAATAGTCTCGGCTCAATAGATACGGAGGATTTTTTAGGATTCCTCACCCATCAGATCATATCTAAAATGTCTATAACATTTTTTTTAAGTCTTCAATCATGGATTCTTTCATGTCGATAAATGCCGGACGTTCATGTGTCATGAAGAAACAATAATAAAAGACTTTGAAGATAGGATTATCTGCATCCATGGTTTCTATTGTGTAAGTGTCAGCTCCATATTTTGAACCGAAATTTATCTTTGCGTACGTCATAGAATCTGAACCTTTATTAATTAATACAAGCGCATCACAATCAGACTCAAGATTATTTAAGCAGTCAAAGACTTTTGATGGTTCTACTTTGAATTGGTTACACAATACATTGATAATAGTGGCTGGCTTTCTAATCATTCTTTTAATCTTTGGTGCTATATAGTATTTGGTTTTCATGATGTTCTCCTTTATTTGTTGTCATCATGTAAACATATTATCTGACTGTTTTCATACTGTCAACAAAATAATGAAGAAAGTTTATTTTTTTTTGCAGAGCTCAATCGATACTTGAGTCCAGAGCAGAGAATCAAACCGAGCTCTAGTCTTCGTCTCTGTGCTCGAGCACTTCGACAAGCATCCCGACAAGTTCGACATAGATCTCTACAAGTGAGATCTTTCTTTCGTCTATGATGCCGAGCTGTTCCTGTCGTTTGATCGCTGCTGTGAGAGCTGTCAGCTTCTTTGTCAATATGTGCAGCTCTGCTCTCATAGTCTGCTCCTCCGAGACGAGGACATTATAACACAAAAAAAAGAGGCCCGAGCAAGTCAAGTTTGTCGGGCCTCTGGAGTGTGTCAAAGTCTGTATATCTTAATCATCTTTGTCTGTGTCGGCAAGTGATAAAAGCACAGGAAGTGAAAGAAAAGTCCCGATTGCCATTGCGATGATGATGAATGGACGCGCTGCTTGTCCGAGCTCGATTATCGTCTGCATTGTTGCGCTCCGGCTTTCAATAGTTCTGCTGTTGTTACCTTTCCGTATCGTGTGACGAGTTGACGATATGCTCTCTCGTCTCCGGACAGTGCTTTGTATACCAAGTGTTTCACGTTGATCATGATTGTCTCCTTTGTTTGTGTTGTCATGATGTAACCAACCTATCTATTTATTCTTGTCGAGTCAATAGTTTTTTGTGCTTTTTCTTGTCGAAACTTGGACGCGTCCACCTTTGGCCCACCTTTGGCCCACCTTCTCACTTTTCGATAATCTAGGTTGCTCCTATGTTTTCGACGTGCGTCCACGAAGTCCACTCTTTTTTCTCAAATCTTTCTGAGAAAAAGTAATTATAAAGTTTATAGAAAAAGGCTGGGCTTTCTGGGACACAATAAAAAAACCTCGGATATACCGAGGTTATTGACGATTCAGAAGCTGGCCCAGTTGATGGCCCGTCCAAGTTTTAGCTATTCCATCCAAAAGGGAACCAGCCGCGAACACGCTTCTCCGAGTATGGCATTCTCTTTCGTGCATACTCGTATCCGTTGGACTGGAGAATGTCGTTGATGATGTTTTGATTCTGGCGCGTAGACTTCTCAAGATGTCTATTGCTTTCCTTTGTTGGGTCTGGATTGCTGTACAGTTCTTCGATGATTCTTGCTGTCGTTATAGGAGCCTTCAAGCGCTCGGCAATGTCAAGGACTGCGTCTGTCAAAGGATGCGGATCGGTGAAGTCTTGTGCGCTCTGCTCTCGCAGCTTCTCCTCTTCGTCTGTCAGATAGTGCTGCACGCCTTGATCATAGTGATACAAGACCTCGGACCAGATGAGAGAGAGATCCTTCTTGAGCTTTGCGATGTCGATCTTCTTCTTTCCAAGGTCCACACACCAGAAGCGACGGGAGCCTGTTGCATCGTGCAGGACGTTCTTCTTGTTTGTCGTTGCAACAAAGACAGTCCTTCTTGGGAACTTCTCATTTGCTCGTTTGTACGGGAGTCGGACATCGTCGATCTTTCTTGTCAAGAAGGCCTTCTCTACTTCGACAGACTTCGATCGTCTGGCGAGCTCTTGGATCTCATAGATCAGTTTGCCCTGGATAGACTGGACCGCTTCTTTGTACTTGTCCATGGACAGCTCCGAGTCTCCGAAGTACGTAGAGCCGAGCACATCGGAGAAGCAGAGAGCCTCTAGTGCTGTACTCTTTCCGATTCCCTGTCCTCCGTACAAGACCAGCGTCGTGTCGACCTTGACGGGATTCTGTATCGTTGCATACGCACGAGCAACGACTGACAGCAAGAAGCGAGCAGAATACGATTGATTGATCTTTGTGTCCTCAGCTCCGAGATAGTCAATGAGGAATCGATGCGCTCGTCTCGGGTGCTTCTTTGGGTCCCACTTGCCGCGAAGAGAATCGAAGTGATCAAGTATCGGATTGAAGCGATTCTCCTTTGCAACGAGCTCGACTGCACTCCAAACTTTATCGGCAGTGAAAGCAACGCCCCATCGATCTTCGCACTCCAATCGGATAGAGTCGATGTGATAGTCTGAGATGCGCTCTCTGTCTCCTGCTTCGTTCTCCCAGAATACCAGCTGCGCAAAGTCATCGTATCGGGCCCGACCTTGGAAGAGAGGATAGTGTCTGAGCAGCTGCGTGATGTTGAACAGATTTGCGAGCACTCGATCTCCTGAGTCTGTCCGTCTGACTCGGATCTCAAAGCCGAGATTCTGGAGTGCGACGATGCGCGCGTCCTGGTTGTGTAGTCTTTGTGGATTTGTCATTGTGTTTCCTGTGTTGTTTAAAATAAGGTGAGCTGTTTTTGATGCTGTTGTAGTCTATCTTGTGCTTTTTCGTAATATTCTGTATCAATCTCATAACCAACAAAATCGAATCCTAAGTCATGAGCTGCGAGAGCCGAAGAGCCAGAGCCGAGATGCGTGTCGAGGATCTTGTCTCCTGGCTGCGCGTATCTACTCATTATCCACAAATAAAGATCTACGGGTTTTTGACATCGATGTATTCTATCTAATTGTCTTGAGCTCATTCTAACGACTTTTGACATTTGTTTAAAACTACACCAGGCGAGCTCAGCTTGTGAGAAAGATAGTCCTCTGTTTAAGTTATCCCAAACGATAAAACAGCGACTAGGAGGCAGCATATCACTGAAGTAATTCATACCAAAAATTATTTGATTCTTTGATACTCTTCTTAATTCGTCGAAATAAAGTTGTGAGGGCTTCTTATCCCAACTTTCATATTTATCTAAATCATAGAAAAGTTTTCTCGTTCCTGATATATGACTATGAGCTCCCGCCTCTCGCAATCCATAAGGAGGATCAACGATTGCAAGATCAAATTCGTTGTCTTCCATCTCTCGCATTGCGTCAAGACAGTCTTTGTTATATAGTTTGATATTTGTCATAGTAGTCTCCTGTTGTGTTGTTTAAAATAATGACAATTGTTCGGTGTATTTGGGATTTGACCATTGATTAGCCATAGATTCAGCAATTCCAGAAAAAGTCTTGCTGCGCTCTTTCTTTGTTTTGGTTGGAGGCTGATATGCGCCTCTGTGTGTTGAGCTTACTACGAATGGAGTATATTCTTCGATTATTTTTGTAGCTTTCAAATGTGGAAGATTTTTTAACCACAATAAGGTTCTTTTACTGTAAGGATGTCCGAACATATAAGGCTGTATCACTTGTGTATATTGCGGCATATTAAGGACTTTGAACTGTGTTGGATTTTCTATTGCAATATGTTTGATGGGTGCATTATACAGACTCATGAAAAATTCTTTTGCTTTGAGTGCTTTCTTGTATCTTTCTTCGTTTAAAACCCCCTTAGGATACAAATGTACAGCTCCGGCTCTACTTAAATATGTACAAGGAGGAAAAGCAATCATCATGTCATATTTTCCGCTATATGCCTCTTTGAGTGCATCTCCTTTGATATGCCAATCGGGGAAACCTCCGCTCTGATCTTGTATATCGCATGAATATGCTTCATGTCCTAATTGACGAAAAGCAACACATACAGCTTGGCTTTCTTCGCATGCGACTAATATTTTCATAATGTGTACCCGTTGATTTCTGCAAGGTATCCGACAGACTCCTTCCAATTGCAATTGTTTCGATGATTGCAGTATGCGCTCGGATAGCGAGTCGGATCGATATAGAAGAATGTGCAGTCATTCTTTCCGCATCTCGGACAGGACCAGAGGACAGCGCGCTCTCCTGACTTGCCTCCCTTGATGGTTGCTCCGAGCCAAGAAGCGAAAGTCCTCCGAGCTGCTGGATCGTTTCGTAGAACGTCATACATATATCGTCTTTTGTCGGAGAAGGATACATTCTTCCCGAGCTTCTTGCGATTCTCTTCTGCTCGTCTCAGTCTCTCCTCTTGCTCTTTGCGTCTGCGCTCAAGCTCTATCTTGTATTTGACTTGTTCGTCTCTTGCTCGGTTCTCCCAGTCTAGGATTTTGCCTTCGTTGGATACTTCCCACCAGTCCCGAGTGTGATAGCCGACATAATAAGCGCGCGCTGCATCCTTTGCGCTCTCGTCGAAGACTGCGTCTGCCCCGAACATTTCTGCAAACCAAGTCCGAAGAGCACGATAATAGAATGTATGCTCATGAGCTGGTATGTCATTGCCAAGAGGCAAGACGATTCTGAAGCGGTTCTGCTCGTGTGTGTGTGATACAGACGTATGTATATAGCTCTTGACTCCTCGGACCATTAGATTGGCTCCGGCTTGTCCGATTGTGATTGAGTCATCGATGTCCAGGACAAGACAGCTCAGCTTCGTGACATTCTCGTTTGCTCTCTTTCCTTGGAAGGATGCAGGACTCCATGCTCCTTGCTTGATCTTCGCAACGGGCTCTCTCGACTTGCCGAGGAACCTGCAAAGATTCGTCCAGCTGTACGCGAGTTTTATTTGTCGATCGGGTTGACGTATGTTCGGGAATGCGGTTATACTGTAGATGCGCATTGATTCTCCAATTGTTTGTTTGTTTCCTTAATTGTATCTTTGTGCCTTGTGTTGTTTTGGAGCATCGGATTCTGTGATTATCCGATGCTCTTTTTATTTTCTGCGCTACTGACAAGGATTTCGATCTGCGGATCTTCTCCGTAAGCTGCGTAGAATTTTTTAGCTGTGATGCTACAGACAACAGCATCATCAGGAATAGGTAGCGCGTCAAGCACCGCTTTGACCATGTTATCTAGGTCTGGACGCTTGCTGTGAATGATTCTTTCGCCTTTGCGCATGTATTTGGGACGCTTGACAATAAAGAGCAGCTCGACATGCAGAGCTCCCTCCGGGATACTCATGTCTTTGAGTCTCTCTCTCATGTCTTTGATCCAGTTCTTATAACGCACGGGATAATATGTCCTGCCTTGCTTTGTCACTCTTGGACGAGGACATGCGATCGGTTCGATGTATACTATCATAATGATTCGCCTCTTGACCTGCAAAGCACAGCGTAAATATGTTTGCAGATACCGTGAAAGAATGCACCTTTACAAAGACACACTGCAAAGTCTCGCAGGCCTTCGGGTTCTTCGTACGTTGTGACACGATAGACGGTATCACGCGAGGACAGTACGTCTGCAATCGATACACGATATTGTATTCCTGCGATCGTCTGCTCTTCGTGCTTGATGTCGATGATGCCAACGTCTAGCGCCTTCTTTTTGATGTCGTCTGAGATTATCGGGATCATAGCATATCCTCCAATAGTCCAGACTTGACAATCTGCTGTCCTACCCATTCGGAGCATTGAGGCACGATTGCATTCCCTAACGCTCTAAGTCTGTCCAGCCTATCGGGAATCCCATCATCCACTCTACAAAGAGGGGAGAGAGGCGCATATCTTTTCCAATAGTTTTCTGTGTCAATCCCATCTTTTTGGCTACATGCACTCCGATATTTGTCGGAGCTTTGTCGTATCTTCTCCATTCTGCTGGCGTGTGTGGGCCATTTGCTGCTCCTCCTGCTGTCGGAGTCGGAAGATTTCTGTGATCTCCTGCGCTGTATTTTGCTCCTTTCACAATCAGTCGATGCAAGCCTCCTGTTGATTGTTTGTCCGGATCGGAGGCTGTCGGAGTAGGCAACAGCAAACCATCTTCGTCTAAGATGCGGAGCTCCGAAGTCTCTAGCGGAAATAACTGTCCATTCTGTGCAATACCCGATTTCGGCAAGCGATCCAATGACTTGGCATCCTCCTCGAATAAGCACAGCTGCGACGTTCTCCATGACGACGATTCTCGGTCGTAACTCGCTAATGATTCGTAACATTTCCCACCAAAGACCCGATTTTTCTCCATGTAGTCCCCTTCCTTTACCTGCTAATGATATGTCCTGACAAGGAAAGCCACCGCATAAAATGTCGATCGGCTCCACGTTGTCTTTTGTTATGTTCCTTACGTCGTTGTATATTTTTGCGTCTGGCCAGTGCTTGGCAAGCACCTTTTGACAGAAGGCATTCTGCTCGACTTGCCATATTGTTTCTGATCCTGGGATTGCTCTCTCTAGTCCGAGCTCGAATCCTCCTATCCCTGCAAACAGGCTTCCGATTTTGATCATTGATCGCTCCAGGCTTTGACGCGTGCTTCTTCGACTTGTCTGCGCAGCTCCGGGAGACGTATGCCGACAAGAGGAGCAAAATAACGAGCGATGCTCTCTCCTGAGAGTGCTCCGTATGGTCTGCCATAGAACCAGAGCTTGATGCTTCCCTTCTTGACTCCGCAGGCCTGCGCGAAGTCGTGATCAGAGTATCGATCTCCAGCTGCTTTCTTGAGTCCAAGAAGAAACTTTGCGAGCTCTGGACATTTTCGATTGTTCGGTGTGCGCTTCGGGAGTTTCGTATATTTAGGAGGGACTCTTGTCGGGAGTATGCTCTGTTTAAACTGTCTTCGGCTCATTCTGCTCTCCATTCTGAGACGTGTACTCTCCACAGGATTTCTCTGATCATCGGATTGAATGAGTCGATCCCGAGACTTGAGAGATGCTGTGCGAGCTTGACGCGAAGAGCGCAGCTCGGCAATCTCTTCCCGGATAGCCAGAGAGAGATCGTGCTGCGGTTGACTTCGATTGCTCTTGAGAGCTGCGATGCGTTCAAGTTGTTATTTGTCATAGTCTGCGAGAGCCAATCTGCAAAGCTGAGCTCTTCTGTGTTTACATAGTCAATCATTGTTCTTTGTCTCCTATTGTGGCCAAGGTATTTCTGTATTGTTGTTTGGATTTGTCCAGACTCTGATCTTTCCGTACTGCATCGGAAGCAATCGATCTTCAAACAGCACACGAATCCATTTGAGCAGTTCTCTTTGCTTTTGTCCGTTCCATACATGATACTCTCCAGTTGGATAGACATTATCTTCGTGGTCTAGAGATTCGATTGTCATATATTGCTCGCCTGTCGTAACGATGCACCAAGGCGAATAATCATAAACTTTAGTCATTTTTCTTTGTCTCCTGTTCATGTTGTTCTTCTCTGATCTTCTTGATCTTCTGCTCCAGTATCCAGCCGAGTTGATACGGATGTGCTGACTCTTTTACGAGATCATGCACTGCTTGGATCTCTTCGCTCGTCTTGGCATTCTGTACCATGAGAGCGATCATCTTCGGGCTGATGTGTATTTTCATCGTTGTCTCCTTTTTGTGTCCTTTCAAAATGGACTCTATTATGTTATCTTGTGTGATGACAACCTGCAAACAAAAAAGAGGAAATCATGAAAAAGCCATTAGCATTCATCGACGTAGAAACAACAGGACTCAATTCGCAGCTGCACGAAATCATCGAAGTCTCAATCATCAGAGTCTGCCCGAAGAAAGGCATGACAAACTACACAAGCAAGATCAAACCTGTTCATATCGAATATGCAGAGCCGAGAGCTCTCGCGATCAATGGATACAATGAAAAAGACTGGTTTCATGCTCCAGATGCTGAGCAGGTTATGTCTCGTGTCGCTGATCTGACATCGGGCTGCATTCTTGTCGGGCATAATGTGCGATTTGACGAAGAGTTCTTGTCTGAGACGTGTTTCCGTAATGGCATCAAGACACGCTATGACAGAAGAATGATCGACACTGTGACTCTGGCTCTGGAGCATCTGCACAATCTGGAGTCTGTCAGCATGGACTCAATCCGGGAGTACTTCGGATGGAAAGAAGGACACAGAGCGAGGATTGACGTTCTACAGACGTATCTATTATACAAGAAGCTGAACAGAGCAACAGTGTTTGATCGGTTGTTCTGGAGAGTGCGCTATTTGTTACGCTCTCTCCTTGCCTAGTTGCTTCTTGAGATCTTCTTTGATCTTGATCTCTTGCATCTGCTCTTTGATTGGCTCCAGGAGAGCAAAGAGTTTTTTCTGTCCTCTCTCGAGAGAATCAATGCGCCCGGAGAAACCATCGACAAGAATCTTTCGATCTTGTTGCAAGTCTGCGATCACAGCTTCAAACCTATCTCGGATTCTTGCTTCTTCTTCTCTTGCTTCTGTGCGCAGCTCGCGGAGCTCCGTCTTCGAGTCTTCGCGTGTTTGCTTCAGGTCCTTCTGCGTCTGGAGATATGTATAGATCATCCAACCAAGGAAAGGACTATTCGTAGCCAAGTTTATCCAGATGTCAGTGTATGTATTAGCGTCCATTAATCAAGCTCCTCGTCTGTAGCCTCGATCAGTGTGTAAGTAAAAGATTCATATCCGATTCCAACCTGAAGACGAGCAAGTCCCATCAAGCGCATGAAGTCAGCTGGATTCTGTATCACTTGGCAGCCGTGACTGTATGCTCGAGTAGACTGCACAATCTTGTGCGAGTGCGCTCTGTGCAGATTGATTCCGAAGTATCCAGACTCTTCGTTGATATAGTCTGTGCGCTCGTCTTTGTTGTTGTCTCTGTAGACTGTGACTTCTGCTCCTCGTTGGCATAGTGCAAAGTACTTGCCTGCATGTTTGTCGATCTTGTAGACTCCTCTGTATTGTCCGGGCTTTAAGATTGCGACTCCTTTGGGATTGTCTGGGCTTCGGTGCTGTTCGATGCTTGGATCTGTAGTCGCCTTGTATCGCTCTTCGATCCAATCAAAGCCTTCTTTGTAGCAGACTCTGATCTCATCATCAAAGAGCCCGGGCCTTCTATCTTGGCTACGAATCCCGATGATATTCAAGTCGTATTCTTTCTGCGTAAAAATCTTGTATCCGAGAGATTCGACTCTGTTCAGGATTGGAGGCTGATTCAATCCCCAATTAATATATTTCACTGCGACACCCTTTGATTATCGATTGGATTCTCTTGAAACATTATATCATATAACCAGCTCGCGCCGTCATAAGTCTTGCCGACAATCTGGACTTTTGCCTGTGACAATCCGATGTCTGTGTCTGTGAGCTCAATCACGTCTCCGATTGCCAAGAATCCGAAAGAGAATGCAGCTCTATATGTGCAAACCTTCTCGGGAAGAGATTTGCGTCTGATGATGTCCAGTCCGATCTTGATTGCTGTGTCTCTATCATGGACATAGTCGAGCGCGATTGTCTGACTCTGCACTCCGTATATCTGCTGTGATAGGATGCAATAAGGAGAAACCATCTCGTACGGAGCCTCCAGAGATTCAAGTCTATCTGCTTTGATGTACAGAATCCCTTTGTATTCGTTGCCTCCGACTTTGTGCGAGAGACTGCCTCCTCCGACATTTAAATCAAAAGACACAGTCTGCTCGAATCCGCTTGCATATTGTACGACGAGCTCATTGACAATCTCGCTTTGTCTCGGAGTTACGGGAGAGATTCGCTCGAATACTGGACTCGTTGTAATCGATTGTCTCGGAGCTGCAAAGCGTTCTGTGTTTCGATGATCGATAACAGGATAGACACCTTTCGCGCCTGTGCTGAGCGTGACCGGGAGAAAGGGAATAATGTATTTTTGTAGAAACTCGTATGTCTTGATCGATGAGTCATTGATGTATCCTGAAAATGAATACTCGTTCAGTACGGGCCGGACTGCTTCAAAAGCCTCTCTATCATAGTCAATCTTGAGCGACTCAAGACACCAGACAATCAAGTCTCCTCCTCCTGTGAGCTCGTCTCCTGTGTACGGACTGACTGCTCCTCCTCCGTCTACCCATCGCACGAAATACTGGAGGCCTTCGTCATTGACATCGAAGTCAAGATCAGAATCTAAGAAGAAGGCATATGCGAAGATCTGCCCATTCTGCCCGACTCCATTATATACGTCTCGGCTCGTTGATATGTTGCCTCTGTTGTCTTGCAATGTGACACTCTCTGCTTTTACTGCGTGACCAGCAATGCAGACAAAGACATCAAGAGGAGGAGCTGTCACATCGACTCCGATGATATAGGCAGGAGTCGCGGGATAGTTGATCGATGTCCCGTCTCGTCTGATCGTCTGCCCAGGAGATCCAATAACTGCGGGAATCGTTTTGCCGAGATGATAGTTTTGTGCAGGAAGTATCCCTCCTGTGATAATGTTCTCTAGTTCTCCGGCTCCTGCAAAGGCTTCTCTCGAGAAAGGGAAGTTATCGAAGAGAGTCAAGTCTCCGTTGAGTGCTTTGAGAATACTTGTATCATTAACATAGATCTCATTCTCTACAGAAAACTCTACATATCCCTGATCAGCATTTGGATGTCCGTACACTGGCTCTCTGATCACTCCTCGGAAGAAATCGATTATATCCTCATACGTCTGCTGTACGACTCCTTTCTTGATTGTGATATACGAGAGTGTCATGACTGCATTGTCGATTCCATTGCCGAGCATCTGCCGCTCTGCAATGTTGAACGGAAAGACGAGCGACATTGATATGCTGTTTGTCGACAGCTTGACTTGTCCGATCTCTTGCAGCTCCTGCGAAAAGTTCGGATCTCCGAGGAGCCCAGGAAAGAAGACAACGCCTCCAGAATCAAGCTCAATCTCTACCGGGAAAGAAGAGAATCGATATATCGTGCCTTTGAGATCGACTTCGGCAAGGAAGCAGATCTCCGTCTCAAGAAAGTCTGTCATTGGATACAAGCGCATTAGATGATCTCCTGGAGAGTCATAGTCGCGATGCGCATGAGCTCTCCTCCGTCTGTGACAAGCTCATCTCCGAGCACGTTCTCGACTTGCACATCTCCGACAAGCATGACGAGAGCCTGCTCATTTTCGCGAAGCAGCTCTCTCGGATCTGTGTCTTTGGAGATCATCGGCAGATAGACGATCGGAGTCTTCTCACCTTGAAGATAATCGAGCAATCCTTGCAGAAGATCGGGAACATCGTTTGCAATCGCTATGGGTTGTCCTGAGACTGCGTCTGCGATCCAATAATCAGGATCAGGATTATCACCTTGTATCTCGGAGATGTCGATCCCTTCTGTCCAAGCAATGCGGAACAATCGACGAGAAGGACGATAGTTGCGAGCATAGATGACTCCTGACTGTGTCTCTGTTGTCTCTGTGCCGGACGAGATTGAGATTGTGCGTCCTCTTTGATACTGCTTGCCCGGAATAACTACAGATCCGATATGCATGAGTCCGATTCTGAAATCATTTTCAAGCGTAGTCTGCGCAGGAATGCGAAGTCCAAGAGCTTCGACCTTCTGACCGTTGAGATTGAGAAGTAATGTCATGCTATTGGGTACGAGATCAATGTTTGCATTTGCTCCGGGAATGCTGACAGCTGAGTCAAGAAGGAGGACTGCTTGCTTTGTTCCTGTTGCTGTGCCTCCGAATTTGCCTTCTGAGTTGCTGACGACTGTGCGCCAGGTATAGTCCTCGGCTCCGACTTGGATGCGCACGCGCCATCCTGCGCACTCGTTGTATCGAAAATACGGCTGATTGCTTGCTGAGTTGTCTCCTCGGATGGTCCTACCGTCTGCGACACACTTCGATGTGATTGCTGTGTCGAAAGTATCAAGGACCGTCCAACTTGAAGAGCTGTAGTATTCGATCTTTGCTTGTATAAAGTTGTATCCTGAGAGATGCACGCCGAGTATATCGTTCGGGAGTGCTTCGTCTACGTGCACGCTCGTATCGGGATCAAGTTTGAGCGCAATGAAGTTCTCCGGAACGTTGCCCGAGCTGACAGCTACGCTCTTCCATGTCACGCGAGGAGTAGGAGAGCTTGCATAGAATACATTGTTGATAGAGAAGTCAGAGTCTGGCGTGATGTTGTACTCGTCTCCGAGAAATGTTTGTCCGTTGGCTGTCGTGATGGATACGTTATCGGCCACCCAGGCAAACCGCTCTATCGTTGGATATGCTCTGTGCATCAAGTCGTCTGGATTCGTAAAGTCGTGTATCAAGTCCGACATCTGAAATCCTTGTGCGAGAGATACGCTTGACCAGCTTGTTTCTAATGTTCCTGCTGCGTATGCAAGATGCCCCCATCTGACGCGATGCAAGATCGATCCTCCTCCTCCTCCGTCTGTGAGTGTGCTGTATGTTCCTGCGTCGATCCATGTCCGGCGATTGTTCTCTGTGTCAATGTCACGATAAAATAATGTGACTGTACGAGAGGACAAAGCAATTAGAA